>WNFO01001538.1_pt1 | contig 18249 bp, 16 predicted proteins | sample 5400251 | NCBI WGS metagenome assembly WNFO01 (sample SAMN13153354, study PRJNA577476) | soil metagenome | isolation source: 100 cm saprolite under Madrone tree | place: USA:California | collected 2016-06-14
CTGGCGCAGTTGTTTGTTGACCGTGGGAACGTTGGCCTCGCCATCCAGTTCAATGAAACTGTGCCGCTTGGCCATCACTTCGAATTCGCGCTTGATCATCGTCTGATAGCGGATAAACGACCAGTACAAATCATGCGAAAGCGACATGTCCCGGCCCGCTTCCCAGTAGCTGATGGCCTGCGCCTTTTTGAATTCGCGGGCGAACGCCGTCTCTGGGTGCACGTTGAGCCAGAAAGTCAGGTGCGGCCGCAGCGCCATCGCGTAGAGTCCGCTCAGATAATCGCGGTTGATGCCTCGCACCACGCCGCGCGCGATCAACGTGAAAATAAATCGGTCCGCGAGCACTACGGTTCCGGATCGCAGGGCGGGAAGAATGCGGTGCTCAACTTGATCGAAAAAATCCGTCGCGTACATCAGCGCGAGCGTCAGCCGCGTGACGGCGTTTTTCGCCAGAAGTTCATCGATGTCCCGCCCCACAAGATTCGAGCGCCGCAGCCCGCTCGTTTGCACCGCGAACCCTTCCGACTCCAGCCACTCCTGCAGAAGCGTGATTTGCGTCGACCGCCCCGACCCATCCATCCCTTCAATGACGATCAGCGTTCCCGTGATTTCGCTGGGATCGAAACCCACAAGGGCTTCGCCATAGAAAAACTGCGCCGCGCCATCCTCGCCCGGTGCCGCTGCTTTACCGACGGGAACGGCGGGGGCCTGCGCTGCGTCCGCCGCTGCTGGAGCGGATGCCGCGCTCGGTTTTTCCCTCTCCTTCTCTTTTTCTTTTTCCGGGTCGGGCATGCTCACCCCGCATCCTCGACGTGCGGCGCGAATCGCTTCAGGTCGATCTTCTCAGCTACAATGTCGCGCATCTGCTTTTGAAGTTTGTTCACCGGCAGCGTCCCGTCGAGCACCACGAAGTTGTCCGAGTCCACCATCTTGTCGTATTCCTCGAGAATCCGCGCCTGGAACAGGCGAAAACTCTCTGACCGATCGTAGGAAAGGCTCAAATCCATTCCCGCTTCATAAAATTTCAGCTTGGGCCGCCCGCTCAAGATGCGATGCACGGCGACGTCGAGCGGCGCGCGAAAATAAAACGTGATGTCCGGCACCGGCGCGAACCGGTAGAGATTCCTCAGCCAGCGTGCAGGGCATCCCCGCGCTGCGTCGCGGGCAAACGCGGTGTAAATGTAGCGGTCTGCGAGAACCAGATAGTCGCCTTGCAACAATGGCATGATTTGCCGCTCGCACCGGTCGGCAAAGTCCGCTGCGTGCAAAAGCGAAAACGTCGTGGGCGTCAGGAGACGGCGCTGTTTCCCGCGCCGCGTCGCCGATTTCACCAGCGGCGAAGAGTTCCACTCCGTAAAATGCAGCCGGTACCCGCCGATTTCAAGCCAGCGTTTCAGCAGGTATAGCTGCGTGCTCTTCCCCGAACCGTCCGTGCCTTCCACGACGATCAGCGCCCCCGGGTAGGCGCGGCTCGGCACCGGCCGCCCTGGCTGCGGCAGTGTGGATTTGGCCGCCTCGGGGCGCGGCTGTTTTTGCGCGATGTCCTGATTTTCCATGAAGCTCTTAGCGGTATCGATCGGTCATCCAAGCATAGGTCCGCATTGTTACAGTGGCATTACAGCACACCCCGGCCTGCCTCGCAAAGCAAGGTCCGGCATCAGAATATCGTGAGTTTGATGTGCAGGAATTTATTCGGGTTCTTCCGGAAATCCCCGATGAGCAGCCGCATGTCGCCCGTCAGCCCGCTCAGATTGTCATACAGCCTTGGATCGGAGAACAGCTTTCCGGCCGTTGTTGTATTTTCGTTCAGCTTTGCCGATGCCGTTGCCAGGTTGGCGCTGGTCTCCCGCAATTTCATGTACAGCGCATCGTCCGTCGCCAGTTTGCCAAGCGTTCCCTTCCCCGCGCGCACATCCTCGACCATGGCGTTCCCGTTCGTGAATGCTTTTTTCGCCTCATCATAGAGGGTAGGGTCGTACATCAGTTTTCCAATCGTTCCCTTTTGCGCCCGCACGTCCGCCAGGATCAAGTTCACGTTGTCCAGCCCCTTGTCCACTTTGTTGTACATCTCGTCGGAAACAACCAGCTTTCCGATCGATCCCTGCCCCGCCTGCACATTGCTCACCAGCGTGTCGCCCTTCGCCAGAATGTTGTTCAGGTGGTAGTAGGCCTGCTCGTCCGTCAAAAGTTTGCCCAGCGAGCCCCGCCCTTGCTTTACGCCCCCGATAAGATCACGCACGTCTTGCGATAGCGCCTGGAGGTTGCCGAGCAGTTCCGCGCTGCGTTCCACCACTTCTTTCATCGCCTTTTCTTCCGCCCCGGGGATTTCGCCGTTGTCCGCGATCGGCACCCCCGTGAATCCACGTGTCACGTTCACGTAGCGATTGCCCAGCAATCCTTCCGTCACCAGGCTCGCCGCAGAATCAGTCAGAATATCCGCCTGGTAGCGCTTGTCGATGCGCATGTCCACTTCGATATTCTTGTTTTTCTCCGGTACCTTTCCCTTTGTGCGCGGCACGAGCTTGATGGCCTCCACGTTTCCAATTTCCACGCCATCCAGGCGCACCGGTGCTCCGTTCGCAAGCCCGGAGACCTCCGGCAAGTACGTCTTCATCCGGTATTTCGCGCCCAGCGGGTTTCCGCTTGTCACATAGAAAATCCCCGCCGCGAGCACGAACAATCCCACCAGTACGAACAATCCAACGCGCAATTCTGACCACGTCACCTGTTTGCGAAGCGCCATTGCTGCTTCCCTCCTTGCCGTCCGGCCTTCAGACTATCGCAGATTCACACCAGAAACAGTTTGAGATAAGGATCCGCCGAATTCGCGATTTCTTCCGGGGCCCCTTCGAAATAAACCCGCCCTTCGCGCAAGACAATAAAACGCGTTGCCGCAAGGCCGGCCGCGTCTCCCGAATTGCTGTCGGCCTCGCCGCGCACTACTCGCTTGCTTTCCGGATCGAAACGAAAATTTGCCAGGGCAAAACCGTCCTGCAGGCGATGCGTGGCCAGCAGCGCCGTTACTCCGTACTCATCTCGCAGCCGCAGAATCAGCGTGATGATGGTTTGCGACGTCACCGGATCGAGCCCCGCCGTCGGTGAGTCGTACAAGACGATTGGGGGCCGGTTTACCAGCGCCCGGGCAATCGACACGCGCCGCCTCATGCCGCCGGAAAGTTCCGAAGGAAGCTGTTCGAGCGCATGCTCGAGTTCCACGAACCGCAATACCTCGCGCACCAGCGGCTCGATCTCCTCCTCGTCCATCCCATCCTCACGCAACCGATACGCCACATTGTCCGCCACCGTCATCGAATCAAACAGCGCGCCTTCCTGGAATACGAATCCGATCCGCCTCCGGAATTTCAGAAGTTCCAGCTCGTTCATCTGGGAAATCTCTTTTTCCTGGATGACAATCGATCCCTCCGTGGGCTGGAGCAGACCGGCTGCCAGTTTGAGCGTGAGCGTCTTTCCCGTCCCCGTTTCACCGAGAAAGACCACGGTCTCGCGCGGCAATGCCAGGAAGGATAGGCCTCGCAGAATCTCTCCCTCTTCAAAACCAATGTGCACATCGTCGAAACTGATGACCGGCGCGGAGCCGTTCTCGGGCGCAGCTGCAGTCTTCATCGGAATTGCCCCCGATTATAGCGGCAAATGTGCCGCTCCGCCGGCGAGATTCGGCGAAAGCCTGGAGCGGGGTCCATGAAGCGTCAGAAAATTTTGTTGGACAGGTAGAGCGCCAGCTTGGTGAGAAACAGGTCGGCGACGATGATCATCACCGATGAAACCACTACGGACTGCGTTGTGGCCCGCCCGACTCCCTGGGTACCTCCTCGTACCGTGAGCCCTTTGTAGCACCCCACGGTCGCCAGGATGAAACCGAACGCCAGCGACTTCGAAAATCCCTGCATCAAATCCCCGAAATCCAGCGCATCGATCGCCCGCCTCCAGAACGTCACCGCATCCAGCCGCAAGGAAAACACTGACGCCACGCATCCCCCCAGCAGCCCGATGAAATCGGTCATCGCCGTCAGCAACGGCACGGTGATGAGCGTTGCCAGCACACGCGGCGTGACCAGCTTCCGGCTCGGGTCCGTCCCCATCGCACGCATCGCGTCCACCTGCTCCGTCACCAGCATCGACCCCAGCTCCGAAGCGATCCCCGAAGCGCATCTCCCGGCAACCAACAAACCTGTAATGGTAGGGCCCAATTCCCGCACCAGCGCAATCGCCACCACGTCTCCGGTCAGCGATGTCTGGCCAAAGCGCGTGAACTGTGATCCAGTCTGCAGCACCATCACCGCCCCGATGAAAAATCCCGACAGCAGGATGATCGGCAGCGAGCCGACCCCGATATCGTCCACCTGATCCAGGGTGTCTTGGAAATAGTGCGGGCTTGTGGCTATGTTTGCCAGCGCGCGATAGGAGAGTTCCGAGTAGCTTTGGACGGCCAGGACTCCGCGCTTGAATGCCTCCACCAGCACGTCGGCGACGGAAATGCTTTCTTTGGATTTACTTTCGCGACCTGCGACCTGGAGAGGAGTGTCTGCCACGAGTTCTTGTTCCGTCAGCCGGCTCGGTGAAGCCTTGCGGCACAAAAAGCCCCGCGTCGGAAGCCTAACCGTGCGTGCCAGTAACGTCAAGTAAGCGTTGCTCCAGTGCATCGCGCGGAACAGAATCTCGCCTCGGCTGGTATTCTGCTTGTGGCATGAAATTTTGCATCACAGGCATCGACCACATCCAACTTGCCGCTCCAGAAGGCTGCGAACCTGCCGCCCGCCATTTCTATGGTTCGCTCCTGGGTTTGCAGGAGATCGAGAAACCGCCCGCTCTGCGCGCTCGCGGCGGCTGCTGGTTCCAGTGTGGCGACCGGCAGTTGCACATCGGTGTTGAAAAGGACTTTCGGCCCGCAAAGAAAGCGCATCCTGCCTTCAGCGTCGAAAATCTTGACGACCTGCGCCAGCTCTTCAAATCGAATGGCGTTCCTATTCTCGACGACGATTCTCTGCCCGGATCCCGCCGCTTCTACGCGGATGACCCCTGGGGCAACCGCCTCGAGTTCCTGGAAGTTCCTCAATAGCCCCGACGGTGTGCGCTGGACGAAGCGTAGCCCGGCGGCTACACTGCTTGCTTTCAACGGTCCAAACGTCTGCTCAAGAGAGGTTGTACGTTCGAATGTTGAAGTTCTACACCGCCGGTGAGTCACACGGACAGGCCCTGCTGGCCTTTGTTTCCGGATTACCTGCTTCACTTCCCGTTGACTTGAACTTCATCAACAACGAATTGCGTCGCCGCCAGCTCGGCTATGGCCGCGGCGGAAGGCAAAAGATCGAAAAAGACCGCGCAGAGATTTTCGCCGGCGTTCGCCATGGCAAAACAATTGGCGCCCCTGTCGCCCTGCGCATCGAGAATCGCGACTGGAGCAACTGGGAAAAAACCCTCCCCGTGGAATCCACGCCGGATTCCGCCGCCCACGAAAGAAAACTTCTCGCTCCGCGCCCTGGCCACGCCGACCTCGCCGGCGCCCTGAAATTCAATTTCCACGACGCCCGCTACGTTCTCGAACGCGCTTCCGCCCGCGAAACTGCCGCTCGCGTCGCCGCTGGCGCCTTTGCAAAACTGCTGCTGCGCGAATTGGGCACGGAAATCGCCAGCCACACGATTCAAGTCGGCCACGTCCGTCTGGAGCGCCCCGCAACCTGGAACAAGATTCGCGCCGTCAGCAGCGACCTCGACTCTCCCTTGCGCTGCATCGATGCTGCAGTCCAGGAAAAAATGAAGGAGGAAGTCGACGCCGCTCTGAAAGCCGGCGACACCGTCGGCGGCGTCTTTGAAGTGGTCGCCCACAATGTTCCAGTGGGTCTCGGCAGTTGCGCCCAGTGGGACGAAAAACTCGATGGCCGCCTGGCCCAAGCGCTCATGAGCGTTCAGGCTGTGAAAGCCGTGGAAATTGGGGCGGGCGTCACGGCTGCAGGCTCCTACGGCAGCGAAGTGCAGGACGAAATTTTCTACGAGAAGTCGGCGCGCCGCTTCCGGCGTCACTCCAACCGCGCCGGCGGCCTCGAGGGCGGCATCACCAACGGCGAAGATATTGTCATCCGCGGCTACCTGAAACCCATTTCAACGCTTCGCCAGGCGCTCCATACCGCGGACATGGTCACTAAACAACCGGTGCAGGCCGCTTACGAGCGTTCCGACTGGTGCGTCGTTCCGGCCGGCGCGGTGGCCGGCGAGGCCATGGTCGCTCTTGTGCTCGCGGATGCTTTTCTGCAAAAATTTGGGGGAGACTCTCTCGCCGAGATGCGGCGAAATTTCGACAACTATGTCCGACAAATCGACGAGTTCTAAACCATCGACGAGTTCTAAACCCTTGACCGCTCAATTGCCGCCAGCCTCATCCACAAGCGGCGCTGCGCCCGAAGCAACCGCTCCACCTCGCAAAATTTATCCAATCGTCAAGTATGGCGACCCCATCCTCGAGAAACCCACCGCGCCCATATCCAAATTCGACGCCCAGCTCGAAGAACTCACCGAAGACATGTTCGCCTCCATGTACGCCGCGCAGGGTGTCGGATTGGCCGCGCCGCAGATCGGCTTGGGCCTGCGTCTCACCGTCATCGACGTCACCGGCGGCAAGAATCCCGAAGCCAAAATCGTTCTCGCGAATCCCGAGATCATCCACGCCGAAGGCGAAGTCCGCGAAGAAGAAGGCTGCCTCTCGATCCCCGGTTTCCGCGGCTACGTCATCCGCCCGCAATTCGTCACGGTTCGCGCGCAGAACGCGAAGGGTGAGCAATTCGAGATTCGCGGTGAAAATCTCCTGGCGCGCGCTTTCTGTCACGAGATCGATCACCTGAATGGAATTCTCTTCATTCAGCATCTCAGCATGCTCAAGCGTGATCTCATCAAGCGCAAAATCAAGAAGCTCAGAAAACAGGGCGAGTGGTAGCCGCCGGAGAGGATGCGCCATGCGCATCGTGTTCTGTGGCACACCGCAATTTGCCGTTCCCACCCTCAAGCACCTTCTGGCGCAACCTGATTTTGAGATCGTTGGCGTCATCACCCAGCCCGACCGCCCTCGCGGCCGTGGCCACGCGCTTTCCTATTCGCCCGCAAAAGAAGCGGCCCTCGCCGCGAATGTCCCGGTGCACCAGCCGGAAAAAATCCGCGCTCCAGAATCGCAGGAACTTCTGCAGCGCCTTGCTCCTGATTGCGTCGTCATCATTGCTTACGGCCAGATCATTCCCGCGCGCCTTCTCCCCATCCCACGACTCGGCTGGATCAATCTGCACGCTTCCCTGCTGCCAAAGTATCGCGGCGCCGCCCCAATCAACTGGGGCATCGCAAACGGTGAGACAAAAACCGGCCTCACCTCCATGCGCATCGACGCGGGCATGGACACCGGCGAAACCCTCCTCCAGCGCGAGCTGGAAATCGAAGCAACGGAAACGGCTCCGGAACTTACCGCTCGCATGGCCGAACTCGGCGCTCCGCTCATGCTCGAAACCCTCCGCGGCCTGGCCTCCGGGTCGATCAAACCGCGCACGCAAAACAATGCAGCGGCCACCTACGCGCCGATCCTGAAAAGAGAAGACGGCCGCATCGATTGGACGCTTCCCGCCCGCGCCATATTCAACCGCATGCGCGGCTTCTCTCCCTGGCCCGGCGCGTTCGCAAGCTTCCGCGGACAGACCTGCCACCTCTGGTGCGAACCGGTGTCTAACGACAAGGCGCCCAACGCGCTCCCGGGAACCCTGCTTTTCCGGCGGGAAGAGTTGCTCGTCGCCTGCGGCGACGCAACCACTTTGCTCCTTCTATCCGTCAAACTGGAGGGACGCAAGCAGGTTTCCGCCGTGGAGTTCGCCAACGGTGCTCGTTTGAAAACAGGCGAACGATTCGGCAAAAGCTGAATTGCACCTGGCAAAACGCTCAGGCATACTCGAAATTCAAGTTGCTCATGACCTTTATCTCCACGTGCCACGATAAACCAAGTTGACTTGGGGAATGGAACTACTGGGAGCTCAAATTCCATGAAGAGTGCTGGTCTAGCTACAACGGGCGCCAGGGCGCTCGCCTGCTCCAAAGATGCTCTGCGCATCGCGGCCTGCTGGGCCCTCGCGGCGCTTCTTGCAGCGATGCCGCTGCCATCGGCGGCTGGCAACACCTCCGCGTCATCCTCCTCGGACAAATCCGCGTCGAATGCCGCGAGCGACCCGATCTTGCAAGTCATGCAGGCGGAGCTTTCACGCGCTAAGACTGAATTGGCAAAAACTGATCCCGCTCCTTATTTCATCAGCTACACCGTCTACGATCAGGACCTCGCAGTCATCGTCGGCGCCTATGGCAGTCTTCTTACGAACGCGGCTCTCGTACGGCGCCAGGCGGATGTCACCGTGCGTGTGGGCTCGACTGCACTGGACAATACTCACGGCCAGAGCCGCTCCAGTGGCATGAGCTCCGGAACCTTGCCGCTGGGGAATGACCGGGACGCCATCGCGCGCGTCCTCTGGGATCTCACCGACGGCGAATACAAACGCGCCGCTCCCGCCTTTCTTAATGTCAGGACCAACACCGCCGTTCGCGCCGAGGAAGAAGATAAATCTCCCGATTTCTCGAAGGAGACTGCCGGAACTCACGTGGCCGAAGCAGCCGCGCCGGCGGCTTTTGACCATGCCGCCTGGGAGAGCGAGATTCGCCGCCTCTCCGCCGCTTTCCGCAAGTTCCCGGATGTCTATTTCGCAAGCGTGATGCTGCAGGTGACGAATTCCAACGAGCGCATGGTCTCCAGCGAAGGTACCGTGGTCGCAACTCCCACCGCTTCCACTCGGCTGGTCATGGAAGCGCAAACCCGCGCCGAAGACGGTATGGAATTGCTCCGCGTGGAAACCTTCCAGGCTCCTTCCGCCGGCGGTCTCCCTGCAGAAGCCGAGCTGGCCGCAAAAATCGAGAAGATGGCCGCCGACTTGAAGGCCTTGCGCAACGCCCCTGTCGCCGAACCTTACGATGGCCCGGCTCTTCTCAGCGGTCGAGCGGCGGCCGTCTTTTTCCACGAAGTGCTTGGCCATCGCCTCGAGGGGCATCGCCAGCGTGATGAAGAAGAAGGGCAAACCTTCACGAAAAAAGTTGGACAGGAAGTATTGCCGAAATTCCTCAGCGTCGCTGACGATCCCACCATTCACGAAATGACAGGCGTCAAGCTCGCGGGTTCGTATGATTTCGATAATGAAGCCGTGCCGGCGCGCCGCGTTGAGGTCATTCAGAATGGCGTGCTGAAGGGCTTTCTCATGTCCCGCATGCCGATCAAGGATTTCAGCCAGTCCAACGGCCATGGCCGCAACCAGCCAGGCCGCATGCCCACCGGACGCCAGGGCAACCTCATCGTGACATCCACGCAAACCATACCCGAATCCGCCTTGCGTCAAAAACTGATCGAGGAAGTGAAAAAGCAGAATAAGCCCTACGGTTTGTACTTCGACGATATTCAGGGCGGCTTCACTCTCACCACGCGGTCCCTGCCCCAGGCATTTCAGGTGCTCCCCGTAATCGTCTACAAGGTCTACGCCGACGGCCGACCCGATGAACTGGTGCGCGGCGTGGACATCGTCGGAACTCCGCTCGCCGCGCTGACGCGCATCCTTATGACCGGCGATCAGGAGCACGTCTTCAACGGGGTATGTGGAGCGGAAAGCGGCCAGGTTCCCGTCGCGGCCGTCGCGCCGGCGATGCTCTTCTCTGAAATGGAAGTACAAAAACGCGCGCACGCGCACGAGCGGCCGCCGATCCTACCGCCGCCCGGATTCGAGGGCGCCGGTGCAGCCAAAGACGGACAAGCCAAACCAGAGGTGAAGCCGTGAAACTTCTGCGAGGATTCTCGGCTCTTGCTCTCGCCGCGTGGCTGGGGATCAGCGTTGCGCCTCTTCGCTCCGCCGACGACAGCCCAAAATCGAAAGAAACTTCTGCGAGGCCCGCCGGCGGAACTGCCACAGAGGGGGCCCATGCTGCTGCCGCCGGCGATGCGCTCATCGAAGCGCTTCTCACGGAGCTGGACCGCTCCAAATCCCAGCTCAAGATCAATCAGGTTCAGGCGCCTTACTACATCGAGTATCGCGTCAACGACGTGGACAACTATCAGGCGGAAGCGGCCTTCGGCGCCCTCCGCGAGAGCCAGCGCGTGCAAGTTCGGGTGCTCCGCGTGGTGGTTCGTGTCGGCGACTACAAACAGGACAGCTACATCGGCCAGGGCATGGGGGAAACCAACATTTTGCCGCTCGACGACGATCCCTTGGCCCTGCGTCACCAGATTTGGCTCGCCACGGATGGCGCCTACAAAGCCGCTGGAGAAGCCCTCGCGGAAAAGCAGGCTGCCATGAAGCAATTCAGCGCGGACCCCAATCCCGTTGACGATTTCGCCAAGGAGCCGGTGGTCACCGCCGTCGAGCCGACCGTAAAGCTCAAAGTAGACGAGACCTCGTGGAAGAAGACGCTTGAGGATGCCACAAATCTTTTTCGCCAGTATCCGGACATCCAATCGGTTTCGGCCTCTGTCCGCTTCTCAGCCGTCAACGAATACTACGTGAATTCGGAAGGCACCGTTACGCGAAGCGGAAAAACCACCTACAACGTCACGCTCAACAGTTCAGCGCAGGCGGGCGACGGCATGCGCCTCAACCGCAATCCCTACTGGATGGTCGCGCGCGCCGAAGAGCTTCCCTCGCGCGACAAGCTCCTGGCGGAAGCCAAAAACATGCTGGAGACCATGGAGGCCCTCAAGAAAGCGCCAATCGTCGAAGAGGAGTATCGCGGGCCGGTGCTGTTCGCCCCCGATGCCGCCAACGATGTGATTGTCTCTCTCGTCGGTTCCAACCTCGTCGGACAAAAGCCGCAGCTTGGCAAACCCAACCGCACCACCGGCGCTTTTGCGACGAGTTACAAAACGCGCGTTTTGCCCAGCTTTCTCTCGCTCGTTGATGATCCCACTCTGAAGGATTTTCAGGGCCACAGCCTCGTCGGCGGCTACGACGTGGACAGCGAAGGCGTGAAAGCCCAGGCCGTCAACGTAGTGGAAAACGGCACATTGAGTAATTATTTGCTTGGTCGCCAGCCCATCCGCGATTTTCCCATTTCCAATGGGCACGGCCGCGCCGCACCGGGCAGCTTCCCGGCGCCGAGCCTCGGGGTTCTCCTGGTCAAAAGCGCGGAGGCCCAATCGCCCGATGAGCTGAAGAAAAGAGTGATCCAAATGGTGAAGGATCAGGGCAAGCCCTATGCCTACCGCGTGGACACCATGGGATCCGCTACTATGCCCCGGCTGCTGTATCGTGTATACGCCAAGGACGGCCACGAGGAATTGGTGCGCGGCGCGGTCTTCAACGAGCTGGACGTCCGCGCCCTCCGCAGCGATTTGATCGCCGTCGGCAACGATCCGCTCGTGAGCAACCGCGTTGCCCGCGTGCCCACAACGGTGATCAGTCCATCGCTGCTCTTCGACGAATTGGAAGTCAAGCGCGCAGATACCAGCAAAGATAAATTGCCGGAATACCCGGCGCCGCCACTCGTGAAGAAGTGATCCATGAGTCTCGACGCGACTCCTGAAGCCGACGGCCGCATGACGCTGAAAGAGCGGCTGGAACAGGTGGGCCGAATGGCGCTGCTAGTGTTCATCCTGGCCTCGGCGGCGTTTTTGAGCGCCATCACGGCCATGCGCATCGCTCTTCACGGGCGCGAAGTGACGATGCCCAACCTGGTCGGCATAAATGTTTCTGAAGCTAGCAAGCTCCTGAATTCCCGCGGACTTCTCCTGCGTGTCGCCGATCGCGTCTACACGGACCTCCCCATCAACGTCGTCGTGCGCCAAACGCCGCCGCCCGGCATGCTCATGAAGGTCTCCCAGCAGGCTCACGTCGTGTTGAGCCTGGGCCAGCGGCAGCTCCACATTCCCTTGCTCGAAGGCAATTCCCTCCGCGCCTCCCGCATCGAGCTGCTCCGCGAAGGCCTGCAAATAGGAGAAGTTTCCACCGTCACGACGTCGGACGCCGCGGCGGACGCTGTGCTAATCCAGAATCCAAAGCCAGGTTCCGGCGCAGCAACCCCTCGCGTGGACGTCCTGGTTTCTCAGGGCCAGCGCGAGACCGCCTACGTGATGCCCCACCTCGTCGGCCTGAACGAGTCCGACGCGCAGCACCGCCTCGACGTGGCTGGGCTGCGCCGCAAAGTCAATTACGTGACCGCCCCGCAGTGGCCCCACGGTGCCGTGATTGATCAAGCTCCACTCGCCGGCCACCGCCTTCCTTCTTCCGCCACCATCGAGCTGACCGTTGCCAATTAGCGCCGCGCCCGGCTTGTCCCCTTATTTTTCTTTTCTGTAGATCGGCGTGCCGGAGGCTTGAACATTGCGGTCGATTACGCGCCATCATATCTGCTGAAACTGGACCAGGTGACCTGCTGCTCTTGAAAATTCAGTCCGACGTAAAATTTATCATCCTCGATTCTTTCGCAATGGACCACCTTGCCACAAAGCGGAATTCCATCCTTCAAAGATGTGACCTTCGCTTCTTCGCCGGTTTGCCAGGGACGCTTGGACATCACGCAGGCTCCGTGCGCGCTGACGTTTTCCGTGTACGTCCTCTCTTCGATGCCGGAAGGCGCGGCCCGCGCCTGCGCCAGTCGCACTACAATCGCGATCAGCAGCCGCCTCTCCTTTCGCCCCTCAAGTGAATGGGTGAAGCCCATGTTGCCTGAGCTGCGGCCGGGCGCACTGTTTTCTGAAACCGCGTTGGCTCCGTTGCAAGTCTCCGGTTTGGCTGCTTTATCCATTACGGCACTCGGGGCGGCTGGGGGCCTGCTCCTGGTCTTGGCGCTGCCTTGGCTTTCAGCCCGCGCTTTTTGTGGACTCTCGGCGCCGCATCCCACTTAATCGTTACCACCTATATAGGCCCTCAACAATCCGGTAATTACCTTAGTACTTTTTTCTTTCCACAGCAGGCCCCACGAGTCATCCGGGCCGGCGCCTCGTGGCCCGTCGCCGCTTTTGCGGCTCGGGTCTTTTGCGTTACTCTACGCTCTACCCCTTCACTCCATTCATGGGCAGATGAGCGTCGAGGAGCACCCACGTGAGCGAATCCATCAAGACCAGCATGAGCGACCTTCCGGACTGCTGGCCCGCCCTGCCGCTCGAATCCTGGAAAGATACTTGCGCCACGCTCCACATGTGGACCCAAATCGTGGGCAAGGTCCGCCTCGCGCTCACTCCGTTAGTGAACCACTGGTGGAATGTGCCTTTGTACGTCACCGCTCGCGGCCTTACCACCTCTGCCATTCCCTACGGCAGAGGTGTGTTCAAAATTCAGTTCGATTTTATTGACCACATCCTCGCGCTCCAGACGAACGACGGCCTGATCAACACGCTCCCGCTCGCCCCTCGCTCCGTCGCCGAGTTCTACCGGGAATTCCTCGCTCTGCTTCACTCCGCGGGGATCCACGTCAAGATCTGGCGGATGCCCGTGGAGATTCCGAATCCAATTCCTTTTGACGAGGACCGCGTCCACGCCTCTTACGATCCCGAATCCGTCCGCAAATTTTGGCAAATCCTCGTCTCCGTCGATCGCGTCTTCAACGAGTTCCGCTCTCGCTTCATCGGCAAGAGCAGTCCTGTACATTTCTTCTGGGGCAGCTTCGACCTCGCCGTCACCCGCTTTTCCGGCCGCCGCGCACCCGAACGCACGGGCGCCGACGTTATCACCCGCGAAGCCTACTCCCACGAAGTGAGCAGCGTCGGCTTCTGGCCAGGTGGCGGCGACATTCAAGACGCGGCGTTTTACTCCTACATGGCTCCGCAGCCGCAAGGGTTCGCCGAGTCTCTCGTGAAGCCGAAAGCGGCTTTCTATCACCAGAAGCTCGGCGAATTCCTCCTCATGTATGAAGACGTGCGCACGGCTCCATCCCCCAGCGGCGCGCTGCTCGATTTTTGCGAGAGCACCTACGAAGCCGGCGCCCGCCTCGCCAACTGGGACCGCCCCGCCCTCGAACGCCCGCCCGACTCTTCCGCCTCCGCCGCTTAGCGTTTGCCGAAAACGACGTCTCCTCAGACCGATCCCTCGCCCGGACGTCATTCCGAGCAAAGCGAGGAATCTTTCTTAGGTTTTGCGAGTGCCCTCACGCGGCCTGAGCCGCGCCTCTCTCTTCTCTATTTTCCCGTTTTTCTTTTCTAATTTCCACGCGCCGGAGATACCCGGCTGTTTCCCACCGCTACAAGGAAAATGGCGCTCTTGCCTTCCGCGTGGGGAGAGAAGAAACGGATCACGTCGTCGTCGTAAAACGTGAGGCCGGTGGCGCCCAGCCTCTGCGCATAGGCCCCCAGATACAGCCTCCCGCCTAGAATCCCCGCTTCGAGTTGTACCGCGCGATATCCGCGATTGCCAAAGCGCTGCAAAATCGGCCGCAAGTCCGCCAAGAAAAAAATATCCACGGCGGCGTCCGCGGGCAACTCCTGTTCCAATCCCAGGTAGCCGGCCTGCGCGCGGAAGTTCCCCTGCCTCAGACATTCCAGCGAGCCACCGTCGCGGTGGAAGACGTAAGCTCCGGAAGCGAGCCCCTCAACCGCATGCACGATCAGGTAGAGCTCATTGAGCTGCGTTCCCGGCGGATCCAGGAAATCTGCCGGCACGCCGCGGGTCGCTCGGTTCAGCATCGTTGAAAGCTGCGCCAGGCTGATCGCGCTACGCACAAACTTGCGGCTGGAACCCCGCCGCAGGACGACCTGCTCGATGGGGTCGCGCGGCATCTCCGCGTCGGACAACGGCTCGAGCTGCACGAGAGGTCCGGCAACCGGCGGAGAGTCAGTTATCCGCTCGGAGCTGCGCCATGTTTTCGCTTCCTCAGCCGAATCGAGCGAAGACGCAGCGTGCATTTCCCGCATCAGCGGATAATCAATCTCGCGCCGCGAGAGCGGCACGGTTTCCAGCCCAAGAGGAGAGATTCCCGCGGCGGATTGCGGCGGGAGACCTGCCTCATGGCCGAGCGCCACGAGAGAGAACGCCACCTCACGCTGCGTATCGACATCCAGCAGCCGGTTGACGCTCTCGTCCACGAAGCCGCAGACCACCTTGGCGGGCAGCCCCAAGGCGGTAGAGATGGCCAGCATGTTGGCAAGCATCGTGCCGTTATCCCATCCGAAATGCCGGTAGGTGCGCGCCTGATACTTCCAGGCGTTGCGCCAGTAGGTGCAGGTGCACACGATCGTAAGCGGCGCGTGGGCGATGGCGTGTTCGCCTCCGGTGGCTGCAAGCAGGACGCCCCGATAATCTCCCGTGCGCAGTCTGCGTAGGCCGAACTCCGCGGGGGCGAAGTGATAGACGCCCGCCTGCAGGTCGGCCACCTCACCGCAAACCAGATAAAGCTCCACTTCGTACAGCGCCCCGGTGCACGCCGCCGCGCGAAAGTAGATCTCGTTGCCCGCATGGCTCCTCTTTCTCGTGATGCCCGCGGAGAGATATAGCAGTTGTGCCACTGCCTCCAGATCCGGCGCCGCGTTTGTCTGGGCCGGCACGCTCTCGGCGATGGCAGAAAGCGCGGCGACCCCGGTTTGGCGCACGGCGTCGGGCAAGCGCATCGGTTCGAGCGTCGGATAAATCTTGAAGGGCAAGGGCTGGTTGTCCCAGTCCAGAAAATGGGCGTGCTCGCGGACACTCTCGTAAGAGTGCTTGGTCGCGTCATGATAAGCCCAAGCGGCTTCCAGTTTGCGGTTGTCAGTCATTGCGTAGCGACGAACTAAGCGGAAGGTCAATTCCCGGCGCACGCTTTTGGTGGCACAGAATTCATTCTGTGCTCTCTTCAAGCTTGCCCGCACACCCTGGAGACTTCGGGCCTGCCAGCTAATGACCGCTTCGTTCTCCAAATAGGTCTACCAGGCACTGGTAGACACGTCCGACGGCCCGAAAGAGTTCATCAATCCCGGTAGTTTCGTGAGTTACTTCGTGGGCGGCCAGGTCGTCGGCGATTGCGTTGCTGAGCTGAGCGCCGCGGCGAATGCGCTCGGCGGTGAGTAGTGGAAGCACGGTCTGGGTATCATGCTTTTGTAGTTGGCGCTCCTGCCATTCTTGGACGGCCCATGCCGTCTTACGCACGTAATCCACGGCATCGCGGAACTCCATCAGTATGCGAGAGTCAATCCCGCCCGACTGGATCTCTTCCTTAAGTCTGACAAGCTCGGCGCTGGTTCTCTTGAGCTGGAAATTTAGCCCCCAAAACGTCTCGCTGGGAGTCACAAGCTCAACCGCAACGCCGAGAATTTGTCCTTCCTTGGACCGGCGCATGGCCACGACGCGCGCTTGGATGGATTGCCCTGAAAGGAGGTTGGTTAACTCTATCTGGGTACCGGTGCGAGGGCACACTTTCATGTCCAGCAGCCCGCCGACGGCATTTACCTCTTTGGCTTGAGCCGCTTCTTTCGCCGGTTTGCCGCCAGGCTCTTGCCACTTCGCCTCAACAGGCACGACGACAGGAAAGCGACTGCCCCTCCGGCGTTCCGGTATTGCGGATTGGCTAGCGGTTGGCGCGTCCGGAGGCAAGGCCCCACATCCCTTCGACAGATGCTCTTATATCATAAGGCGTACCGCTTCTGCAGTGCGAGGCCGATAAATCGTGTTCGCACGGGGCGCCACGAACCAGGCTTGGCCCACCCTTCTCTCTTCACTTCGCTGCGAATTCACGGCAGCGGTATGCCTCCATCGCATCTTGCACCCAGAAGAAGAGTATATGAATCGTGAACCGCGCCACCCGCGCAGGTATAATGACGCTTGGGCGCCCGTAGCTCAGTTGGATAGAGCATCTGGCTTCGAACCAGAGGGTCGGGAGTTCGAGTCTCTCCGGGCGCGCCACTTCCTTGTGTAGTCTATTTTCAACGACTTTCGGCCTTGCCTTGAAAATCTCGCCTTCTGCCGGATGCGGTTGCAAGTAATCTCTAGAGGCCTCGCACGCCGTTTCAACACCTTGGCGCCGCAGGAAAGCCGAAAGCTATTTGCAGAAAGCCCCAGCTAAGAGGGACGTGTTGATGTGTATCCCGCCGTTCGCGTCGAGACTGCCCTGGTATTTGATGAAACCAAGCATTCTGAACTTATTCATAAAAAAATTGACGCGCGAGCGTGTTGTCCCAATCATCGTTGCCAGGGTCCCTTGCGATATTCCGGCGAATCTGTGCAGTTTGCTTTGATTCCCCTTCCCTGCCAGCAGCAGAAGCGCGCGGGCGAGCCGTCTCTCGCTGGACTGGCAAACCTGGTCGATTAAATCCTCTTCGACCCGGATATTCCGCGAAAGCGTATAACACAGGAAGCGGTCGGCGAGCCCATGGTCAGCGTGGAGCGCTCGCATCATCTCATCTCTTCCAATGACTTGCAGAACCGTGGGTGCAATCGCCGTGGCGGTCCTCACGCGAACGTGCTGGCTTGCAAGGCATGTTTGACCGAAAAAATCGCCTGGACTCAGAATGGCTACAATTGCTTCCTTGCGGGTCTTGGAGGGCACGGAGAGTTTCACGCGGCCTCTTTCAATGTACATAAGCGTCTCGGCGATATCGCCTAGAGAGAAAATCGTTCCCCCTGTTGCGAACCTTTCATTTTTTGTCGCCACTCCGGCCAAATCGAATAGCATTGCGGGAAGGGCCTTTCTATTGGACCTCACGGGTTGATTGAGCCTCCGATTCTGCCGGGATATCGCTTGCCGCGCGGATTGGGCCATTCGCGGCATCGCCATTTCCTTTTTGACATCGCCTAACCTGGCTTCCCGCGGCCCCTCTTCCTCAGACTTCATGAGCATCCCCCCTCTTAAGCATTGCATCGAAACCGAGCCGATTCTGTCCATTTTGGTACACAGGTGAAACTTAATCCCATGATCGCTTGGGCACACCGGATGCTTCCCGGGACCGAACCCCGGTGAATTTTGCGGCCGCGGGGAACTCTGCGCCATCGCGCGTTCTTTGCGCAATGAATCCCTCTTCGGTTCGGACTGATGCCGCACACGCGGGTTTTGCGTGTAGGCTCTTCGTTTTCCCGTAAGCAAAAGAAAACGGCGGGTGGTTAGCTTCGACCACCCGCCCTAGTGCTTCGTCTTCGGTCCCTGGCTCTCTTCAGCGAGCCCCAGCAGCAGCAGCCGCCATTGCATGTGTTCCCACATTCACCTTGATCTGCTTTGGCTTCGCTTCCTCGCGCTTCGGTATGCTCAGCGTCAGCACGCCATTCTGATAATCGGCCTTGATTGCTT
>WNFO01004518.1_pt1 | contig 18247 bp, 17 predicted proteins | sample 5400251 | NCBI WGS metagenome assembly WNFO01 (sample SAMN13153354, study PRJNA577476) | soil metagenome | isolation source: 100 cm saprolite under Madrone tree | place: USA:California | collected 2016-06-14
CGTGGTTGTTCTTGAACCACGCATTCAGGCCTTCGACCTCGATCTTCTGCTTCATCGGAAGCGTCTCCGCGAGAGCAGCCGTCCCGCGAGAGAGAGCGAACCGACCAGGAGCAGCAGGACCAGGGCGGCGCTCCAAGCCTTGTCGTGCCACTCCTGATACGGGCTCACCGCGTAGTTGAAGATCTGGACGGTGAGCGAGGCCGTGGGCTGGTCCGGGCGCCAGTTCCAGTACTGGTTGTTGAGGGAGGTGAAGAGCAGGGGCGCCGTCTCCCCCGAGGCGCGCGCCACCGAAAGCAGGATGGCGGTCATGATCCCGCCCAGGGCAGTGCGCAGCACCACGCGCAAGGACGTGCGCCACTGCGGGACGCCCAGCGCCAGCGATGCCTCGCGCAGCGAAACGGGCACCAGCCGCACCAGCTCCTCGGTGCTGCGCGCGAGCGTCGGCACCATCAAGACCGCGAGCGCCACGCCGCCGGCCAGCGCCGAGAAGCGGCGCATGGGCAGCACCACCAGGCCGTACGCCACGATTCCCACCACGATCGACGGCACTCCGGAGAGCACCTCGGTGGTGAAGCGGATCGCGTCACCCAGGCGGCTGTCGCCGCGCTCGGCGAGATAGACGCCCGCGCCCACACCGAGCGGCACCCCGATGGCGCAGCCGAGACCCACGATGCACAGGGTGCCAGCGATGGAGTTGCCCACGCCGCCGCCCGACTCCCCCACCGGCGCGGGCGTGCCCGTGAAGAAGGTCCAGCTCAGGCCCGCCATCCCCCGCGACACCACCAGCCAGAGCAGCGAGACGAGCGGCACCAGCGCGATGGTCAGGGCCAGGCCGCAGAGGGCGGTCATGAAGTAGTTGATGACCTTTCGCGTCCGCAGCGAGGTCATGCCTGGACCCTGGCCGGGCCGCGCCGGGACATGCGCACGAGCAGCCGCGCGGCGATGTTGAGCAGGACCGTGACGCCGAACAGCAAGAGGCCCAGCGCCGCGAGCGCTGCGGTGTGCAGGTCGCCGCTCGCCTCGGCGAACTCGTTGGCGATCACGGCGGGAAGCGAATATCCGGGCGCGAAGAGGGAAGCGCGGATCGACGGCGAGTTGCCGATCACCATCGTCACCGCCATCGTCTCGCCCAGGGCGCGGCCGAGGCCCAACATCGTCGCACCCACGATCCCGGCGCGGGCGTAGGGCAACACCGAGACGCGGATGGCCTCCCAGCGGGTCGCTCCCAGCGCCAGCGCCGCCTCGCGCAGCGCGCCGGGCACGGTCTGGAGGACCTCGATGGCGATCGAGGTGATGGTGGGCAGGATCATGATCGCCAGGACCACGCCTGCGGCCAGGTAGCCCAGGCCAATGGGCGGGCCCTTGAACAGGGGCAGGAAGCCGAACGCCTTCGCCAGCGCGGGCTCCACCACCTTGCGCAGGATCGGCACCAGCACGAACAATCCCCAGAGGCCGTAGACGACGCTGGGAATGCCGGCGAGCAGCGAGATGGGAAACGAGACGATGGACTTGAGGGAGGGCGGCGCCATCTCGGTGAGGAAGAGCGCCAGTCCGACGGAGACGGGCAGCGCCAGCACCAGCGCGACCACGCTGGTGACCAGCGTGCCGTAGATGAAGGGCAAAGCTCCGAATACGTCGCGCGTGACGTCCCAGACCGAGGTGGTGATGAAGGCGACGATTCCGGTATGCGCCATCGCCGGCCAGCCGATGCGCACCAGCTCGGCCACGATCACCGCCGCGACCACCAGCACGGCCAGGCCGAGCACCCCCAGCGCGGCCGCCCAGGCGCGGTCGGGCAGGTTCGATCGCGCCGAAGCGCTCTCCGGGGCCCGCTCAGGCTCGCGTACCTTGGTCACGATTTCACTTGCCGTCTGCAAGCGCGGGCTTCCCCTGGATGGTGATCGTCTTCAGCGTCGCTTCCACCGTCTTCACCAGCGATGCCGGCAGCGGAGCGTAGTCCAGCGCCGCGGCCATCCTTTGCCCGTCCTGGATGGCCCACCAAAGGAGATGGACCAGCGCCTCGCCCTTCCGGCGGTCGGTCTGCTCCTTGTGGACGAGCAGGTAGGTGAAGGCGGCGATGGGGTAGGCGTCCTTGCCGGGAGCGTCCGCGATCGAGACGCGGTAGTCCGGAGGAACCTCCGCCTTGGCCGCGGCGGCGGAGACCGTCGCCAGCGTCGCCTGGATCCATTGGCCGTCGCGGTTCCTCAGCTCGGCCATGGGCAGCTTGTTCTGGTTGGCGTACGCAAGCTCGACGTAGCCGATGGCCCCTTCGGTCTGCTTCACCGTGGCGGTGACTCCTTCGTTGCCCTTGCCCCCGAGTCCCGTCGGCCAGTTCACGCTCTTGCCCGCCCCCGGACCGCTCTTCCACTCCGGCGACACCTTCGCCAGGTAGTCGGTGAACACCGCCGTGGTCCCCGAGCCGTCGGAACGGTGCACCACCGCGACGGGGCTGTCGGGGAGCTTGAGACCGGGGTTGTCCTGCGCGATCGCGGCGTGGTTCCACTTGTCGATCCTCCCCAGGAAGATGCCGGCCAGCGTCTCGGACGAGAGCCGCAGCGAAGCCGTGCCGGGGAGGTTGTAGACGACGACCACCGCTCCCATGACGGTGGGAACGTGCAGCAGCCCGGGGGCCTTCTGCAGCTCCGCATCGGTCATCGGAGCATCGGTCGCGCCGAAGTCCACCGTCCTCTCGCTGATCTGCTTGATCCCGCCGCCGGAGCCGATCGACTGGTAGTTGATCTGCACGTCGGGGTGCAATTTGTTGTACTCGCTGAACCACTTCGAATAGATGGGGAACGGAAAGGTCGCGCCGGCGCCGTTGATCAGCACCTTGTCCGCGAGCGCGGCGCCGCCCAGCGCCACCGCCAGGCCTGCCACCACCAGGGTCTTTTTCATGGAGCGTGCTTTGTCGCCGGCCCACGTGACGGCCGTGTGACAACAGCGGAGCAATCTGATGGCGGCGGGCGGGCCCCGCTCACCCGCGTCCGCGGCGCGCGGCCAACAACGAAACGATCCTCGGGCCGTCCATCTCCTCCACGGTCAGCTGGACGGAGCCGATCGCCACCTCGTCGCCGACCGCGGGGATCCGGCGGAGCTTCTCGATCACCAGGCCGCCGACGCTCGCCGCCGACTCCGCTTCGACCTGGATGCCGAAATGGTGGGCGAAGTCGGCAACCGGCGTGCGGGGATCCACCCGGTACCGGCCGCTCGAAAGCCGCTGGATCGAGGGGGCTTCCCGGCTGTGCTCGTCCTGCATCTCGCCCACGATGGCGCCCACCAGGTCCTCCATCGTCACCAGGCCGGCCGTGCCGCCATACTCGTCCACCACGATCGCGATCGTCTGGCGCGTGCGCCGGAATTCGCGCAGCAATCCCTCGGCGCTCATCGTCTCGGGGACATGGAGCGGCGCGCGCAGCAGCGCGAGCAGCTCCCCGGGCGTGCGCGGATCGGTGCCGGCGTGGAAGACGTCGCGGACGTGAAGGATGCCGGCGATGTGGTCGATGTCCTTTTCGACCACGGGATAGCGGCTGTGCCCTGCTTTCTTGGCGATCTCGCGGCGCTCTTCGGGCGTCTGGTCGAGCCGGAAGTAGACGATGTCCTGCCGGGAGACCATGAGGTCGCGGGCGACGCGCTGCGGAAGGCGCAGCGTGCGGGCCACCAGATCCAGGCGCTCCCGCGATCCTCCCTGGTCGGATCGCATGCTGGCGACGATCAAGCGCAACTCCTCTTCGCTGTGGATCGCCTCGGACTCGCTCGGCGGCCGCAAGCCCAATACGCGCAGCGTGGCGGCGGCGACGCCGTTGAGGGCCCAGATGGCGGGATAGAAGAGCAAGCGGAACCAGCGCATCGGCGCCGAAACCACCAGCGCGGTCCCTTCGGAGCGCTGGATGGCGAGGCTCTTGGGCGCCAGCTCGCCGAAGACGATGTGGAGGAAGGTGATCAGCAGGAAGGATAGCGCGGCCGCGATGCCCTCCCGGGTCGTTGGAGCAAGACCTGCCCGGGTCCCCAGGGGCTCGATCAAGTGCGCAAAGGCCGGCTCGCCGATCCAGCCCAGCGCCAGCGAAGCGAGCGTGATGCCAAGCTGCGTGGCGGAGAGGTATTCGTCCAGGTGCTCGACCATCCTTTTCGCGCGCCCGGCCGCCGCGGAACCCCTCCGGGCCAGCTCGTCGAGGCGGGTGGGCCGGACCTTGACCAGGGCGAACTCGGTCGCAACGAAGAAGCCGTTCAGCGCCACCAGGCCGAACGCGGCCGCCACGGAGAGCCAAGAACCTGTCATTCCGCTCTCCTAGCACCTTCTGGAAACGATTCCGCCGGGTCGGCATCGCATCGAAAGCCCGTTTGGCGTGACAGCCTGCCCCCGATGCACTAGGAACGGGGGGCGCTCGGGTACGACCTGGAGGATCTTCGTGGATATCGCAGCGGGCTCACAGCAAGCCACCATGCGGATGAACAGGCGCCGCGTCTGGATCATCGCGATCCTCGCGCTGCTCGCCGTCGTCGTCATCCTCGCCGGGATCAAGGCGGCCCAGATCGCCACCATGATCAAGGCCGGCAAGTCGTTTGCGCCGCCGCCCGAGGCGGTGACCTCCGCGAAAGTGGAATCGGTGGAATGGCAGGCGTCCCGGCCTGCGGTCGGCACGCTGGTCCCGGTGCGGGGCGTGACTCTTGCGTCCGAGGTGGCGGGTCTGGTGCGCGAGATCGGGTTCGACTCGGGCGCTTTCGTCCGGCGCGATGACATGTTGGTGAAGCTGGATACCTCGGTCGAGGAGGCGCAGCTGGCCGCCGCGCGGGCCGACGCGGACCTGGCCCGGACCAACCTGGTGCGCGCGCGTTCCCTCCGCGCAGCCGGATCCAACACGCCCGCCGATCTCGACCAGGCCGAGACGCGCGCGAGGTCGGCGGCTGCCAACGTGGCGACGCTGCAGGCCACCATCGCCAAGAAGACCATCCGGGCTCCCTTCGAGGGCCGGCTGTCGATCCGGCAGGTCGAGCTGGGACAGGTGATGGCTTCGGGGACACCGATCGCCTCGCTGCAGTCGATCGATCCCATCCATGCGGAGTTCTGGCTGCCGCAGCAGACCCTGTCCGAGCTGAAGATCGGGATGAAAGCGCGCCTGCGGACCGACGTGTTTCCGCAGGCCAACTGGGAAGGGACCCTGACCACCGTCAACTCGGAGGTGGACGTTGCCACCCGCAACATCCGCGTCCGCGCCACCGTCCCGAACGCGGACGGACGCCTGCGCGCAGGCATGTTCGCCAACGTGGAGTTGCTCTCGCCGGAGAAACGGTCGGTGCTGGTGATCCCCGCCACCGCCGTGCTCTACGCGCCGTATGGCGATTCGGTCTTCGCGCTGGAAGAGAAGCGCGACCCGGCCGGCAATCCGAGCCTGATCGCGCACCAGAAGTTCGTCCGCCTGGGCGAGCGCCGCGGAGACCTGGTGGCGGTGGTGAACGGCCTGACCGCGGGAGAGACGATCGTGAGCAGCGGCGCCTTCAAGCTGCGCAACGGCTCGGCGGTGGTGGTGAAGAACGAGATGGCCCCGAAGGCGGAGGTCAACCCGCAGCCGGTGGACAAGTGAGCCTGGGAAAGGTCCGCGCATGAAGTTCACCGACCTCTTCATCCGGCGGCCGGTCGTGGCGCTGGTCGTCAATCTCCTGATCGTGATCGCCGGAGTGCAGGCGATCCGCTCGCTCAACGTCCGCCAGTACCCCCGCAGCGAGAACGCGGCCATCACCGTCACCACCGCGTACGTCGGCGCCACCGCCGAGCTGGTGCGGGGCTTCCTCACCACTCCGCTCGAGCGCGTGATCGCCTCGGCGGACGGCATCGACTACATCGAGTCGGAGAGCAAGCAGAACGTCTCCATCATCCGCGCCCGGCTGCGGCTCAACTACGAGGCCACCAAGGCCCTGGCCGAGATCGCGTCCAAGGTCGACCAGGTGCGCCGCGACCTTCCCCCGGAGGCCGAGGTCCCCGTCCTCAACGTCGAGTCGGCCGATAGCCAGTTCGCCTCCGCCTATCTCAGCTTCTCCTCCGAGTTCCTCAAGCAGAACGAGATCACCGATTACCTGGTCCGCGCAGTCCAGCCGCGCCTCTCCGCGATCGACGGCGTGCAGCGCGCGGACATCCTGGGCGCGCGCACCTTCGCCATGCGGATCTGGCTCAAGCCCGACCGGATGGCGGCGCTCAACGTCAGCCCCGCCCAGGTCCGGCAGGCGCTCGCCGCCAACAACTACCTGGCGGCGGTGGGCCAGACCAAGGGCCAGCTGGTCCAGGTGAACCTGACCTCCAATACCGACCTGCGCTCGCCGCAGGAATTCGAGCAGATGGTGGTCCGCGAGAGCCAGGGCGCGACCGTGCGCCTGCGCGACGTCGCCGACGTCGTGCTCGGGGCCGAGGACTACGACACCGCGGTCAACTTCAACGGCCAGACGGCGGTGTTCATCGGCATCTGGGCGCTGCCCAACGCCAACTCGCTCGACGTGATCAAGCGGGTGCGGGTGGAGATGGACTCGCTGCAGAAGGAGCTCCCCGAGCAGCTCGCGGCCCGCATCGCCTACGACGCCACGGCGTACATCCGGAGCGCCATCAACGAAGTGGTGCAGACGCTGCTGGAGACGGTGCTGATCGTCGTCATCGTCATCTTCCTCTTCCTCGGGTCGCTCCGCTCCTCGCTGGTGCCGGTGGTGGCCATCCCGACCTCGCTGATCGGCGGCGTGTTCCTGATCCAGACGCTCGGCTTCACCATCAATCTGTTGACGCTCCTGGCCATCGTGCTCTCGGTGGGACTGGTGGTGGACGACGCCATCGTGGTGGTGGAGAACGTCGAGCGCCACCTGCGCCAAGGACTGAAACCGATCGATGCCGCCCTCAAGGGGGCGCGCGAGCTGGTGGGCCCGATCATCGCCATGACCATCACGCTCGCCGCGGTGTACACGCCCATCGCCTTCCAGGGCGGCCTCACCGGCTCCCTGTTCCGCGAGTTCGCGCTGACGCTGGCGGGCGCCGTCACCATCTCCGGCGTGGTGGCGCTGACTCTTTCCCCGGTGATGTCGGCGTACCTGTTGCACACCGAGGACGAGGAGAGGGGCCTCGCGGGGCTGATCAACCGGACCTTCGAGCGCGTCAAGGCCGCGTACGGGCGCCAGTTGCAGAGGACGTTCGCCGCGCGCGGCGCGATCTACGCGGCCTGGGTGGTGATCGGCGGACTGGCCCTGTTGATGTTCACGCAGTCTCCGAAGGAGCTCGCCCCGGCCGAGGATCAGGGCATCATCTTCGGGATCGTGAACACGCAGGCGAACGCGACGCTCGACCAGGTGACGCAGTCCACCCGGGCCGTCCACAAGGAGCTCACCACCATCCCGGAGACCAACTTCATCTTCCAGATCACCTTCCCGACCGGGGGCTTCTGGGGCGACGGCCTCCAGCCCTGGGACCAGCGCAAGCGCTCCGCGTTCCAGGTGCTCCCCGAGGTGGCGATGAAGGTCGGGGCGATCCCGGGCGTGCAGACGTTTGCCGTCATCCCTCCGGCGCTTCCCGGCGGAGGCAACTTCCCGGTGGAGGTGGTCCTCGCTTCCACGGCCGAGCAGAGCGAGATCCTGGAGTTCGCCCAGCAGCTCCAGGCAAAAGCCGCACAGAGCGGCATGTTCGCCTTTCCACCCCAGATCGACACGAAGATCGACGAGTCGCAGTCCGAGATCCACATCGACCGCGAGAAGGTGGCGGAGATGGGGCTCAATCTCCAGACGGTGGGACAGGACCTGAGCGCGGCGGTGGGAGGCAATTTCGTCAACCGGTTCAGCGTGGCTGGGCGCAGCTACAAGGTCATCCCGCAGCTGCTCCGCGTCGAGCGCATGACTCCCGAGCAGCTCCTCGACATCCATGTCACCGGTCCCGACGGCAGGCTGGTCTCCCTCGCCACCATCGCCACGCTGCGCAACTCCGTCACGCCGCGCGCGTTGAACCGGTTCCAACAGCTCAACTCGGTGAAGCTCAGCGGCGTAGCGGTGCGCCCGCTGGACCAGGCGCTGCGCTTCCTCGAGGACGAAGCGGCGAAGATCCTCCCCCAAGGCTACAAGATCGACTACACCGGCGAGTCGCGGCAGCTCCGCAGCGAGGGCAACAAGTTCCTCCCCGCTTTCCTGCTTGCGATCGTCCTCATCTTCCTGGTGCTCGCTGCGCAGTTCAACAGCTTCCGCGACCCCTTCGTGATCCTGGCGGGGTCGGTCCCGCTGGCGATGTTCGGCGCATTGTTGATGACGTTCCTCAAGATGCCGAACCCGAACATGCGCTTCTTCACCGACGGGTGGACGACCACGCTGAACGTCTACTCGCAGGTGGGCCTGGTCACGCTGGTGGGCCTGATCGCGAAGAACGGCATCCTCATCGTCGAGTTCGCGAACAAGCTGCAGGAAGAGGGGCAGGCCAAGATCGACGCGGTCCGCAACGCTGCGATGACCCGGCTCAGGCCGGTGTTGATGACCAGCGTCGCCACGGTCTGCGGGCACTTCCCGCTCACGCTGGTGACCGGACCGGGCGCCAAGGCCCGCAACAGCATCGGCCTCGTGCTGGTGGCGGGCATGGCCGTCGGGACGATCTTCACGCTGTTCTTCGTGCCGGCGATCTACCTGCTCGTCGCCAAGGACCACCGCGCGGACGCGACCGAGCGGCTCCCGGTGGGGGCCGCAGCCGAACCGTCGGTCTAGGCCGCTGTTCGGGGGGTCGTCGGGCGGACGTCGCAACGCTACCTTCTGTTCGGCATCCAACAGAACGGTCGGTGGTCGGGTTCTCGGGAACACAGAGTGCGCCGGGGTCGTTGTGGTGGGAAGGTCGCCGGGTTACGAGCGCAAGTGCGAGGATTCAGGGGCGTGGAAGGTAGCAGGTTGAAGACGTTTCGCTGTCGCGTGCGCGCATCGGGGTGCACAACGACGATCGACTGCCTTGCGCCCAGCGCTCATGCCGCCGCACACGTGATCGCGGCGCAAACATTGCCGGACGATGGTCCAGCCTGGATCCAGGTCGTGGTCAGCGAATGGAGCAGCGCGCTCGCCGAATACATCGAACCGTACAACACCATCATCATCGCGGCCGGGGACCCTCCGCCTCCGGGCGCCGGCCAGGTGGTCTTCTGCGGCGTGACGGCCGGAGACATCGCCGAAGGTTGAACCGCATCCGACCGTGCCGCACCGCAGTTCATCCGGCCAACCGACCAGAACGACCATTCTCTCTTACTTCAAGCGCCGGATGACCGCGCCAGAGTGCCAGTAATACACGGCCACGTCGTCGACGCGCAGGGCGAGCCAGCTGCTGTCGTTGCTGGCGTCGACGGCATGGAACTCGGTCCCGTCCGCGTTGGCGCGGAAGATGCCGTACGGCGCGGTTCCGCCCGTCCAGTTCCAGTAGGCGACCGACGCGTTGACGTCCAGGTCCAGGCTGTAGGAGCCGCCGGTGCCGTTACCGCTCGAGAGATCGCGAACCTTGAAGTCCGTCTTGCTCATCACCTGGACATGGGCGTTGGTCGAAGCGGACCCTGAGTACGCCAGGCGATAGTAGACGTTCTGCGCATCGAGCCGGACGGCCTGCGGGTAGCAGCCGGTGCCGCAGTAGAGCGCCGTTTCTACCGCGCCACCCTGGCGCGGGACCCGCCGGATGGACCCCCCGTCGCTGCCGTAGTCCGTGAAGTAGAGGTGACTGTTGTCCAATCCGACGGCGCCTTGAGGGTTCTGCTCCTTGGCGAGCACCGTGTCGGCCCGATCCTGCATCCGGTGGACCGAGCCCGAGTTGGCGCCCGAGCTGGCGCTCACTGTCCAGTACAAGGCACCCGCGCCATCCAGGGCGAGCTTGCCGATGGTAGTCGCGGAGAAGAGCAGGGCCACTTGCCCCCCGCCCACGGGCGTCGAGTAGAGATTGTAAGCGTCGGTCCAATAGAGATAGGCGTCATCGGCGACGATCGCGCTCGCGTATCCGGTAGCCACGCGGACCGCATCGCCGCCCTTCTTTGGGACCGCCCAGATGCTGCTGCTGCCGTTGATGTAGCGCGGCCAGAACAGGTGCGTCGAGCTCAGGGCGATGGTGGCGCCGTTGGTCCCGTCGTTGGGTGCCAGCGCCAGGACCTCGGACTGGAACTCGGCCGTGACCTTGGTATCTGACTGCAGCGTCACCGTGCAGGTGCTCGACGCGCCGCTGCAGGCGCCACCCCAACCGGTGAAGCGCGTCCCCCCGCCCGTCGATGCGGTGAGCGTCACCGTGCTTCCGCCCGCCAGCGTAACGTCGCACTTCTTGGTCGATTCGCCGCAATCCAGGCCGGCGCCGGTGACGGCGCCCGGCCCGGTCACGGTCGCGGTCAGATGCACCTGTGCCGGCGGCGGAGGAGTCTGGGCGACGAAATTCGCGTACACCGTCGCGTCCTTCGACACCGACAAGGTACACCCCCCGGCGCCCGTGCAATCCGTACCCCAGCCGGCAAAGCCGTAGCCGCTGGCCGGCGCCGCAATGAGCGTGACCGTCGTTCCGGAGGTGAAGTCGGCGCTGCAACTCAGGGATTCGCAGTCGATCCCGGCGGGCGACGAGGTCACCCGGCCCTTTCCCTGGACCACCACCGTCAGCCGATGCTGGCCCTGCGGCGGAGGGGTCGCGGCAGCGAACGTTGCGCTCACGTCCCGATCCGCGTCCAGCGTGAGGTCGCAGCCACCGATGCCGCTGCAGGCACCCGCCCAGCCTGCGAAGACCGCGCCGGTATCCGGCACGGCGACCAGATGGACCTGCGAGCCGGCGACGTACTGTGCGCTGCAATTGCCGCGACAGTCCGCGCCTGCGCCGCGGACGAGCCCATTGCCCGAAGTGGTCAGACGGAGGGTCGCCTGGGACGGGCTGCGATCGCTCGAGCCGCCGCTGCTCGAGCCACAAGCCGCCACGGCGGCGGCCGCCAAGCACGTGCCAATCAGTCCGCGCATCGCTTCCCCACCTGTCTCGAGGAAGCGTTGACATGCGGACGGCAGGCGACAAGCCTGAAATAGAGTTCCTTGCCGGGCGGCCAGCCGCCAGCCTGCGGCGATCGGGCGGTCGGAGCGGCGCTCAGTTGGAGAGGTTGGAATCCTCTACGTACCCGCTCTTGCCATTGGCGAGCTTGACGAGACGGAACCCGAACCCCTTGGTGTCCGTGCTGGCGCAGACCGGAGTGTCCTCGGCGAGCCTGGCCGTCGTGGAATAGACGGCGGCGTCCGGGCTATCGAATACGGCCGTTCCGCGACGGGCGACGGCGGGAATCATGGGGGCGCAGGACTGCGCGTCGATCTTCGTGGGTCCCCCGGAGCTGGCCGCGTTCGACGAAGATCCAGTGGCGCAAGCAAGCGTGGCAGTGAGAGACAGAGCGCAAAGCGCTTTCATATTGGCTGACCTCCGGCACAGACGAATCGGTTCGGCTTACGGCCGGACGCCTGCGCTATTTCGACTCGCCTTCGCCGATCCGATCCGCCGCTCGCAGGATGTTCGCCCCCGCGATCAGCACGAACAGTCCCGCGGCAAGACCCGCCAGCACGTCGGTGAACCAGTGCACGCCGAGGTAGACCCGAGACATTCCAATCAGCAGCACCAGGACGGCGGCGCCGAGGTGGTAGCGCCGCGCATGCGCCGGATAGGCCCTGCCCATCAGGATCGCGACGGCGCCATAGACACAGCGCGGTGAAGGTGTCCAGGATCCCGTCCATCTCCGCGATCGCCCGCTGGATCGCAAACTGAACGCCGCTCGCGGCAGGATGTACCCCGACCCTCGGACCGTCTGGATCAGCTCGGCGCCCTGACCACGGTCGACCTTCGCCCGCAAGCGACTGATGTGTGTCTCCACGATGTTGGTCTTCGGGTCGAAGTGGAACTCCCAGACGTAAAGATACGGTTCCGTGCTCCTGCTCGAGCGTGGCCTCGACTGCCTTCCCGCCGGTCTGACGTTCGGCGAGCGCAATTGCATCGGCGAGCGTCATCTTGACCTGCTCATAGGCCACGGCTTCGTCAGCCTCGCTGTCCTGGCCGCGAAAGCGGTGGTGGCGGCGGCCATGGCGAGCACGCTGACGACGACGATCCTCCTGGACTTCATGTTTGAGCGCTCCTTTTGACGCGACCTCTCGCGTCGCGCTCCAGCATAAGGAGGCTATCGTGGGGAGGGGTTGGACAGCGCTATACGGTTTGCCAATGTCCGCGCTGGCAGCGCCTCACTGGCAGGCGGGCAGGTCCGGGGGAGTGCTGGTTGCGAGTCTGTTCCCGCTCCAGCAGTTCCCTGTTCCGCTTCCGTCCCAGATCAGATCGGCCCTGAGCGCGTCGAAGAAGGGAAGATCCGGCAGCGGCACCGTGCCGTTTTCAACCAGCCGGTTTGCCAGAATGCGGTCGTTCACGGGATCCGGATCGATGCCGAGACCCTCGCAACCCTGGCCTTGCAGCGCAAGCCCGAGGCAGAGGCTGGAGACCGCGATTCCCGCAAACCCGTTCTTGCGCACGTCGTTCATCAGCACGGTGGTGCTCTTGCCGCCGGCGACGAGGATCCCGATTCCCTTGGGCAGGATGCCGAGCAGATCCTGTGGGTCTGCGGTATTGGGCCGATTGTTGTCGTGGACCGAATTGAAGGCGACCAACGTATCTTCCTGTGTCCCTCTCTGCAGAAACGGCAGGATGTCGACGAAGATCCCCATCGTGTTCCCGTACGCATGGTTTCCGATCACCGCGCACCGTCGGCTGTTCTCGACCTCGATCCCGAGCAGGTTGTCGTGCACCACGTTGCCCGTGATCAGCACGTTGTCGCTCTGCCCGACGTAGATGGCGGCGTCGGTTTCGGTATCGGTCACCAGATTGCCGGCCATCACGCCATTTCTAGACCGGATGGGAAAGAGACCGTAGACCGCGTTCTGGTCGGCGTGGTTGTCGGTGATGGAGAACCCGTCGACGCAGGCCAGGTGCACGCCGTGCTCGGCGAATCCACGCACCGTGAACCCGCGGATGGAAAACCCCTTGAGCGTGGCGGGATCGGGACCGCCGCAGGCCGGGTGCTCCGGGTCGTCCTGGTTTCCGGGTCCGGCGGAGTTTGCCGGGCTCACCCAGACTCCGTAGCTTTGCCCGCTTTTGCTCTGGAGAACGACGGGGCGCCCTTCCCTCGGCTTTCCCACCAGCGCGATGCCCCCGCGCGTAATGGTCAGGGCATTCAGATCGCCCTCGTTGCCTTCCCGATAGGTGCCGGGCAGGACCTCGACGCGATCGCCGGAGGACGCGCGCGCCAGCGCGGCGCGAATCGAGCCGCCCTCCTGGACGACGATGGTGCGTGCGGAGGCCGGCAGGGCGCCAGCCAGTAGAATCGCGAGCCACAGGATTGAGCGCATCGTTCCCCTCGGCACTTGGTCCCAGAGCGCCTAGCTCCCTCCGTCGCGCCGCGCAAGACGCCTCGCGTCATGCTCCGAGCCTGCTGAGTCGCGTTGGGTATCGGCCCGTACGGCCGAAGCGCGATGGTGCCCTCCGAAAATCACGGCTACGCTAGCTCCCGGGGTGCGTCATGGCCGGTGAATTGACCGTCAAGACCGTGCAGCTCTGGATCCTGATCGGAGCGGACCGCAAGGGCATGCTCGCAGACGCTCTTGAGCCACTGGTGGAAGCGGGGGCGAATCTTCAGATCGTGATGGGGTATCGCTACCCGGGTGAGCTCGATCGCGCGGCCGTCGAGGTGTTCCCCGTCGACGGCCCGACCGAGGAAGCCGCCGCGCGAAAGGCGGGGTTCGAGCAGTCGGACACTCCCTGCCTGCGGGTGGACGGAGAGGACCGCAAGGGCCTCGGGGCCCGGATGGCCCGGGCCCTGGCCGAGGCAGGCATCAGCATGGCCTTCTGCGTGGCCCAGACGGTGGGTCGCAAGTTCACGGCGGCGATCGGGTTCGTGACCGAGGAGGATGCCGCGAAGGCGACGAAGATCATCCAGGGATTGCGCAAGCCAGCGAAGAAGTAAAACGTCGCCCGCACCAGGGCGCTGATGTGCTGCAGCAGGCGAGACCGCTACGGTGCATAGGGGTCCGCCGAATCTTGCGGGTTCCGCGGCCTGGCGGCCGCGGGCGTTGTGTTACGTCAGGCCGCAGAGAGCCTTCGGTCCACAGCCTTGTACAGCCGGTCGGTTAGCCACGTCAGCGCGAACGTGCACGCGATGAGCAGAAGGGTCAGTACCCAGTACTGCGGCCAGGAGGCCGACTTCCCCCAGCGCGCCTCGAACGAAAATCCGAGCACCCGGTAGAAGAGGAGCGCCTGGTGGAAGAAGTAGCCGGCGAGCGACGACGTCCCGAACACCTCCACGAAGCGCAGCGGGGCTGAGCTGCGCCAGGCACCCGGCACCCGTTGCTCGACGATGAGGAGCACCAGGGCGACCAGGCAGACCTGGGTCCAGCGGCGAGCGGCGTTCGCCGGGTTCGTCACCCAGAACTCGTGCGGAGGATACGCAGCCGCGAACCAGGGAGTCGCGATCCAAACGAGGATGCCAATGCCCGCCAGCGCCGCGAGCCAGAGCGCCGCCCCGCGCGGGCCCTTCTCCGCCGTGGCCGATCCGACCGCGGCGCCGAGATAGACGTACCCGCCCCAGGGCAGGAGCGGGAACACGGCATCGGCGCGCTGGTTGAGGACTCCTTCCCAGGGCGGCCCCAGCGATTCGGCGAATGGAGCCGCCCCGAACGCGGCCGCCGCGAGGAGAAGCGCTGTCCAGCGCAGCGCCCGGGGGCGGGGCGCGAGAGCGAACAGGACGGGAAATGCGATCAGCAGCGAGAGACCGATGCACTGGAGGATGTCCATCCGCAGGACCCAGCGCGGCTCGCGAAAGATCGGGAACCACATCCAGTTGATCAGCGTGCCGACGAGCAGGACCTCGCCGATCCGGCGCAGCGTCTTCAGCATGCGTCTTCGGCGCGCATCGGCGGAGCCGGCCGCAGCCGCTGTCCGGACCTGGGTCAGGGCCATGGAAAACCCGGCGGCGAGGATGAAGGCGGGCGCGACCAGTCCGTCCAGCCATTGCAGCGCGTTGAACCCGGCGCCAAGGCGCAGGTCCGGGCGCAGCAGCCCCAGCGCGTGCGTCTGGATCATCAGCAGCACGGCGAGCCCGCGCAGCCAGTCGATGGCGCGAACGCGGCGCGCCGGCGCCTGCACCGGAACCTCCGCCATCGTGGCAGTGGATCATGAAGCCGCGCGTTGTCCAGATAACTTGTCCGCGGCCTGGCGTCCGCATCTGGACTCCGGGAATGTAGGCGAGCGCCCTACCGCCCGCTCTCGGATGTGATTACCGTCACGTTCGCACGGGGCCGAAGAAACGGCGGGGAGGGGAAAAGATGAAGAAGTCAACGATCGCGGCGGCGGCCGCGGCGATCGCGCTGTCCGGCGCAACGTTTGCGCACGAATTCGCCTGCGAGAAGACGGTGGATGGCGCGGTCGTCCGCGTCGTCGAGCACTATCCGGCGACGCTCCATTTCAAGGTCGTCCTGACGAACACGCATCCGGACGACAAATCCACCGCGTTGGCGGTGCGGGACGAGGTGCTGACGGCGCTCGGCGCGAGCTTCACACCGGTGCCATTCACGCTGGAGGTCGGGCAATCGGTGGAGTTCAGCGCATCGATCACGGTCCAGGATCAGGCCGGGTGCCTCAAGCTTTCGCAAGCGGCGGCGTGTTCCACGGGAGCGGACGGCGCCTTCCAGGTCGTCTTCGACGGCGGGGTAGCGCAGTGCGCTGCCCGGTTGGTCTGCCTGCGTGACGACGCGGCCAGCGGCGGTGGGAAGGAGGATCGGCGATGAAGCGGGCGACGATGGGCGCGGCGCTCGTGCTGGTGTTCTTCGTTGCCGGTTGCGGGCGCCATGCAGCAAGCATCGATGGCGGTGGCACGCCGGTCCAGGACAGCGGAACCGGTGCGTTCAAGCTGCGCCTCGCCGGCGTGGACAAGGGCAATTTCGTTTCGGCGCGGATGCGGATCCAGTCGGTCCAGGTCACCAGCGGCGGAGTGGTGCTGGCGAACGCGCCGCACACGCCCGAGGTGGACCTCGCCGAGATGGGTCAGGCGTACCTGCTCGCCAGCTTCCAGCCGCCGGCCGGCGTGGAGGACGTGGAGTTCGCCGTGTCTTTCGAGAGCGGCACGGTCGCCACGGAGACGGCGAGCTTCAGCGTCGACTCCCGCTGCCAGACCCTGCACCTCGCGGGCAAGGTGAGCAAGATCGCCGAGCGGAAGCACGCGGTCATCCAACTCGACGTGGCCCGATCGTTCGTACCCTCGGGCGCGGGGCTGATGCTGGTGCCCCACTTGCAGCTCGTGTACTAGCCCCGGCCGCCTCAGCTGCCGAAGGCAATGCCCTGCGCAAGCGGCAGATCCCGACCCCAGTTGAGGGTCGAGGTCTGCCGCCGCATGTAGGCCTTCCAGGCGTCCGATCCGGACTCGCGCCCGCCGCCGGTCTCTTTCTCGCCGCCGAACGCGCCGCCGATCTCGGCGCCGCTGGTGCCCGCGTTCACATTGGCGATGCCGCAATCCGAGCCCGCGGGGGAAAGGAACAGCTCCGCCGACTGGAGGCTGTCGGTGAAGATGGCGCTCGACAAGCCCTGCGGGACGGCGTTGTGGGCGCGCAGCGCCTCGTCCAGATCGGCGACTTCGAAGACGTAGAGGATGGGGGCGAACGTCTCCTCCCAGGCGATGGGGAACGCATCGTGCCGGGGCGCGAGGACCACCGCCGGCTCCACGAAGTTGCCCGGCCGCTCGAGGACCCGGCCCCCGCAGACCACCTTCCCTCCCTGTTCGCGGGCGGCCCCCAGCGCGGCGCGATACCGGTCCACCGCGGCGCGCGTGACGAGCGGCCCCATCAGGACGCCCTCCTCCAGGGGATCGCCGATGCGAACCGTGCGGTACGCGGACACCAGCCGATCGATCACGGATCGAGCCACCCCGCGCTGCAGGAACAACCGGCGCGTCGACGTGCACCGCTGGCCCGCGGTGCCGACGGCGCCGAAGGTGATGGCGCGGACCGCCAGGTCGATGTCCGCGTCGTCGAGGACGATGACGCCGTTGTTCCCTCCCAGCTCCAGGATCGTCCGTCCGAGCCGTGCGGCGACCCGCGCCGCCACGGTCCTGCCGGCGGCGACGGAGCCAGTGAACGAGATCAACGGCACCCGCGAGTCGTCGCACAACCAGCCGCCGGCCTCGGCTCCGCCGGGCACCAGGGTGAAGATGCCGTCCGCGCCGTGCTCCGCGGCCACCTTTCCGCAAAGCGCCTGCACCGCGGCGCTGCACAGCGGCGTCAGGGGCGAGGGCTTCCACAGGCAGACGTCTCCGCAGACGGCGCCGAGCGCGGCGTTCCAGGCCCAGACCGCGACCGGGAAATTGAAGGCGGTCACGATGCCGACGGCGCCGAGCGGATGCCACTGCTCCGTCAGGCGGTGGCGCGGGCGTTCCGAAGCGATGGTGAGCCCGTGAAGCTGCCGCGACAGCCCGACCGCGAAGTCGCAGATGTCGATCATCTCCTGGACTTCACCGGCGCCTTCCGCGCGAATCTTGCCGGTCTCGAGCGAGACCAGCTCGCCGAGAGGTTCCTTGTGCGCGCGGAGCAGCTCTCCCAGCCCGCGGATGACTTCGCCCCGCTTCGGCGCCGGGCGCATGCGCCACTCCTCGAACCTGCGCAATGCGGCGACCACTCGCGCGTCGTATTGCGCGCGCGTGACGGCGTGGATGCGCCCCTGGATCCGTCCGGTCGCCGGATCGACCGATTCCAGCGGCTCCCCGCCGCCCTCGTCGGCCGCGGGCACCCCGAGCCGGACCAGGATTGCCTTGGCTCGTTCGGACGGCATCGTGCCGCCATCGTACCGCAAAGCGATCGAGGACCGTGATCAGGGCCTTCGCTTCACCACGCCGACGGGTTCTTGAAGAGCGCGAGATCGATGAAGCTGCCCATCGCCTGATAACCGGCAGTGTTCGGGTGGGTGTAGTCGGAGCAGTTGTACCCGTCCCAGAGCGACTCGGACGACCCCGCGTCGGCGCCGATCACGATGCGGCCCTGCAGCAGCGCACCCCATTCGATCATCCCGTCGAAGTTGGCCTGGGTGTGCATCCAGTGGTTCACCTCCAGCTTTACGGCCTCCATCGACGCCGTCCAGCCGGTCAGGGGCGCCGGCCGGCCGCGCGGGACCACGGTCGCGCCAATGATCGGAATGCCTTTGACGTGCACGCGGTCGATGACCTCCTGCATGCCGGCAATCAGCTGCGCCGCGGTC
>WNFO01004244.1_pt1 | contig 18244 bp, 19 predicted proteins | sample 5400251 | NCBI WGS metagenome assembly WNFO01 (sample SAMN13153354, study PRJNA577476) | soil metagenome | isolation source: 100 cm saprolite under Madrone tree | place: USA:California | collected 2016-06-14
TCATGGGGGTCGGGGTGCACAGCTTCGATGCGTCCCACGGGAGGTCCGCCGGCATAACGGACTTCCCCGCCCGGTCGCAAACCACCCGCATTTTTGAAAAATGCACGGTACAAAACATCGCCGCGATTGAAAAACCCGGTCAGCGAGAAGACGGTAATGATCAGAAGCGCAGCAGCGATCAGGACGAATAGTCCAACGATGGCTTCCTGGCGGCGAGTCGAGGAGGAGTTCATGGACGTTCGGACCTGTCTAATTCGAGTACCATCCAGCGCACAATTCGACTTGCGAATCGCGGCGAAAGTTTTGGGAGTATAGCACGGCGGCCAAGCGAAAATTGAGCGGAGCGGCTGGCGTCAGCAATGGTCCAAACGCTAGCAGGCGTCACTGGCGCTCCCGGGGCACTTCGCCAGTCAGCATCTGCAAATAATCGATTTCCTGGCTGAGTTCCGGCTCCGCGACACGATCCAGAAATTGACGGACGCGGGGCTGGGTGCTGGCTTGCAGCTCGGCGGGAGTGCCGTTGGCAACGATGCGGCCTTTGTCGAGCAGGACCATGCGGTCGGCGATCAGGAAAGCGCTCGCGAGTTCGTGCGTCACCACAATGATGGTGATGCCGAAGGCCTCTTTCAATTTGAGCAACAGTTGGTCGATTCCCGCCGCGATGATTGGATCGAGGCCGGCGGACGGTTCGTCAAAAAAAAGAATTTCCGGATCCATGGCCATGGCGCGAGCGACGGCGGCGCGCTTCTTCATTCCGCCGCTGAGCTGCGCCGGCATGTAGTTCTCGTAACCATCGAGGCCGACTTCGTTCAGTTTCAGGCGAACCATAATCTCGATCGTAGCGGGATCGAGATCGGTGTGTTCGTTTAGCGGAAGAGCTACGTTTTCGCCGACGGTCATGGACCCGAAGAGTGCGCCGCTCTGGAACGAAATGCCGATGTGCTGGCGAAGTTCGCGCCACTCCGCGGGAGAGAGTTTCTGCAGATTCATTCCGCGAACGATAATTTCGCCGCTGGTAGGGACTTCGAGTCCAACCAGGGTGCGCAACAGCGTGCTTTTGCCAGAGCCGGAGCCGCCGAGGATCACCACGGTTTCTCCCGCGGGAACGTCAAAAGTAACGCCGTGAAGAATTTCGCGTTCCCCATAAGCAACATGAAGATTGCGAATCGAAATCGCAGGGCCTTGCATAACATTGCGCGGAGTCGCTTTTGGTTTGGGATCGTCGGGCATCGGCATCACGATTTCGCGTTGATATAGAAAAGCGCAGTAAACACCAGATCCACCATCACAACCAGAAAAATCGACTTCACGACGGCAGAAGTAGTAGAGCGGCCGACTTCTTCTGCGCCGAGACCGGTGCGCAAGCCTTCCTGGCATCCGACGGTGGTGATCACGAGCCCGAACATGACGCTCTTGATAAGGCCGGTAACCACATCGCGGAGAACCAGCGCGTCCATAGTCGCAATGAAGTAGGTCTTCAGGGTAAATCCGGCGGCCATAATGCCAAAGACCGAACCGCCGAAAAAGCCCATAAAATCGGCCCAAATCGCGAGACAGGGCATCATCAGGAGCATCGCGAAAAGTTTTGGAGCGACCAGGAAGCGGATGGGATCGAGGGCCATGGTCTCCATGGCGTCGATTTCTTCGTTGACCTTCATGGTGCCGAGTTCGGCGGCGAAGGATGAACCGGAACGTCCGATGACCAGAATTGCGGTCATCAGCGGCCCCAGTTCGCGCGAAACGGAAATCGCAACGGCGCTGGCAACAAACTGCAATGCGCCGAATTTGCGCAACTCATACGCGGCTTGCAGGGCCAGGATGGTGCCAATAAAAAAAGAAATTAAGGAAAGAATCGGCAACGCGCCGATTCCCACGGCCATGGCCTGGTGAACCGCACGGCCATAAGCGAGGCGGCGGGGAGAAAACATGTCCATGAACAGGGCACGTGTTGCCTGCACGCTAAGACGCGCAAGGCCGCCGATGTACGAGAGCGCGTCAATGGTGGCTGTGCCGATGGCTTGAGTGGACAGCATTTGAGTTTTGTCGAAAGCCGCTTTCAGAATCGTAAATCAGAAGCCGCTTGCGTTATTTGCCTCCGCCGTGGGCAGCTGCGTCAAACGGTGGAGGTTGCGGTGCTTCCAAAGCTTCCTGCTCTGTCTGGTGCACTTCGAAAATGCGGAGCAAATGAGTCAGTTCGAGAACCGTTCGCGCGGATTTGGAAAGACCGTAGAGCGCAAAGCGCGTCTTGAGATCGCGAGAAATCTTTAGTCCTTCCACAAGCGAGGCCACGCCGGAGCTGTCCACGTAAGGAACGCCCAGCATGTTGAGCAAAAGGTAGGGAACACGCTTGTCGCGCAATTGCGCAATCAGAGTTTTGCGAACCTCAGGGGAATTGAAAAGTGTAATCTCTCCCGTGAGATCGAGAATGGTGGTGTCGCCGGACAGGCGCACGGAAATCTGCAAGGATGGTCGTTGTGGCATGAGGCCCATGTTTTGCCAGACTTTGCGGCTGGATGCAATGGGATTCGGCACGGTGGGTTCGCCGGCAGCGGTAAACTGCAAGCTATCAGGGCAAAAGAGCTTATTCATTGAAAGTTGGATTCGCGGACGCGGCAAACCGATGCAGCTTTTTTACGCCCGGCAGTTCGAAGCATAGTTCAAGGATTTTGTCCGCGAAGCAGGTTACGGGCGTGGAATGCTGAGAGTGTACCAAGCGCGTAGATCAACGCCAGCAGGGCAAATCCAGCAAAAATGCTCAGCTGCTGGGAGATCCAGCCGAGCGCGAAGCTCATCACCAATTGGAGGATGGTGGTGAGAATGGCCATGGCGGATTGTGTGCGTCCCATGAAATGGCGGGGAACAATCTGCATGAGCGCGGCTTGCGCTACTACACCCGACAGCGCGCGGAAAAAGCCGAACAGCACCTGGAAAAATACAGCTGCGGCTACAAATGTGATGAACGGCATCGTCAGATGACCTAACGCCAGACCGGCGATGGAAAACGCGTAAAGCGTCAGACGGAGGCTGTGAGGCAGTTGCGAAGCCAACAGCCCACCGATGATCGCGCCAAGTCCCCAGCCGGCTTCCAGGAAGCCAAATCCGCGCGCGCCGGCATGAAGAATAGCCGCAGCTAGCGCCACCACCAGCACATTGGCGCTGACGACTCCCGCCATCAGAATGGAATGTGTGGTACCGAGTGCGCGGACCGTGGGCTGGTCGCGCAGATATGCGAAGCCTTCTTTCAGATCGGAATAAACGGCCAACGAGAGTCCAGCTTCCGCTACCTCGGGCATTCCGGCTGTTTCCAGAGCCTCCGCAGTAGCTTCGGTCGTGGTGGAAAATTCGCGCGGATATTTTGTCAGGTGATCACGGGGAGACACGTAGCCGCGCCGTAATTTGTAGAGGCACCACGCGGACACAAAATACGTCAAGCCGTCTATGCCAAGTATTCCGGCGATGCCTGCGCTGTCGTAGATGAAACCGACCAGCGCTCCCGCGAAGAGCATTCCGGTCTGCACGCCAATCAGCACGGCCGCGTTTGCTCCGGTAAACTGGCTTGCGGGCATCACTTCCTGCACCAGCGCGTTGACGTTGGCCCAATACATGGCGGAGCCGGCGCCGGTGATGAACGTAATGAGATAGAGATGCCACAATTCGAGATGTCCGCGCCAGGCGACGTAAGCTGTAGCGAGAACGGCGACTCCGCGCGCGAAATCAAGAACGATTCCTAAATAGCGGCGATCGTAGCGGTCAATCAGTACGCCGCCGATAAAGGGAATCAGAAGCCCAGGAGCGGTCGCAACGACTACCTGATAGCTGACCTTGACGGTGGAATGTGTCAGCGCGAGGATGTGCCAGCTGACGCCGGCGAAGTTCATTCCGCTGCCAAAAAGGGAAATGAACATCGCGAAGAAAAAATAACGGAACCCGGGCGCCGCCCAGATCAACGACCAATCAGTGCGAGCGGGAGCTGTGGCGGAAGGCATGGACATGGGGACGTTATAGTTTACAATTTTCGCGAATCAGTTTTCAGTTGCGGGTTTGCAGAATTGTTCCGGGCAGCTGCTGCTACCGAGGTGATTTATGGGAAATGAATTAAAAGGCGCGGTGCGCGCGGGAAAAGAACGCCACGAAGGGAAAATCCTGCTGGAAACAAGCGAGCTGATTTTCCGCGGGACGGATTACCGCTTGAAGATTGCTTTTGGCGAAATGCGGGATGTGAAAGCCGAGAACGGAGAATTGGTTGTCGAAACGAAAGACGGCGTAAACGCTTTCGAGGTCGGGGCGCATGCAGAAAAGTGGCGCGACAAGATCTTGCATCCCAAATCACGCGCGGAAAAGCTTGGCGTGAAAGCGGGAACCAGGGTGCGACTGCTGGGAGAGTTCGAAGCGGATTTTGTCAAGGAGGTGCGAGCCGCTAAGGCGCAGCTCATTCAGACCGCCAATTCAGCAGACGTTGCCAACACTTTTTTCGCACTGGGCTGCAAGAGCGCGCTGGCTGCGTTCGGAAAATACGCCAAGAAGATGAAAGGCGCCGAGGCGCTGTGGATTGTGTATCCCAAAGGAAAGAAAGAACTGACTGAAATTGAAGTGATTGGCGCGGGACGTAAAGCGGGACTCAAGGACGTGAAAGTGGTCGGATTTTCGTCCACTCACACCGCGTTGAAATTTGTGATTCCGGTCGAGGAGCGTTAGCGCCCGTGTTCTTTTGGATTGTTACTTCGCCAAACTGATTCCAACTCTGGCTGCACACTCCTAAGATGATCGAGTGAAAGAATTGCTGGAAATCCGTGGATTAACCGTGGAACTCCCGACGGCGCAGGGATGGGTGCGTCCGGTGAATGATGTGTCGCTGCGGATTGGCGCAGGCCAATGTTTGGGATTGGTGGGTGAATCGGGCAGCGGCAAGACTATGTTGTCGTTGGCGTTGATGGGATTGCTGCCGGTTGGTGCGCGAATCAGCGGCGAGGCGTGGCTGCAGGGCGTTCCCCCGGCTTTATGGAATGAATCCGCCACAAAACAGCAGACCGCGAAGAACGGGCGGAAAAATCTGGTGACCTTAAGCGATCAGGAATTTCGCACAGTGCGCGGACGCGAAGCGGCCATGATATTTCAGGAACCCATGACCTCGCTGAATCCTGTAATGCGCGTCGGGAAGCAGATTGAAGAGGCGATCCAAGCTCATTACCCAAAGATGCCTGCGAAACAGGTTGAAAATTCGGCCATGGAATCCCTGCGGCTGGCCGCGCTATCGGAACCAAGGGTGAGAGCTCAGCAGTATCCGCACCAACTTTCCGGCGGCCTGCGGCAGCGGGTGATGATCGCGATGGCAATCGCTGCCGGACTTGCCGATCCCGGATTGGAGATGAGCACGATCGAGAAGCGCCAGCCGGGCGAAGCGTTGAACGGGCCACGTCTGCTGATTGCGGATGAACCAACAACCGCTCTGGACGTCACGGTGCAGAAAGAGATTCTGCAACTGCTGCAAAAATTGCGCCGTGAGCTCGGACTAGGACTTCTTTTTATCACGCACGATTTGGGAGTGGTAGCGCAGGTTGCCGACCGCGTGGCGGTGATGTATGCCGGCCGCATTGTGGAAGAAGGGCCAGTTGCTGACGTGCTTGTGAGGCCCAAGCATCCTTACACGCAAGGTTTGCTGGCAGCTTCGCCGCGGCTGGAGCGTGGCAAGCTCACGCCCATTCCAGGAACTGTGCCGCAATTGACGGCGCTGCCGCCGGGATGCGCGTTCGAACCGAGATGCCCTCTGCGCCGCAGCGATTGCAGCGTTGCCGTGCCGGAGTTGCGCAAGGCTTCAGCGGGGCAGTCGGCTCGATGCGTGCTGATTTGACGCGCGAGAGGCGAAAGAAAGAGAAAAGATAACGCAGAGTGCGCACAGGAAACGCTGAGAAGAGGTTAGGAGTATCAGTGAACACAGAAAAATTATTAGTGGCGCACGGGCTTACGAAGAGCTACGCGCGTAGCGGAGCAGAAGACGTTGCCGGCGGAGCGCGGTTTGCCGCCGTGGATGGCGTCGATTTGGACGTTTACGGCGGCGAAACGCTGGCGATTGTCGGCGAGAGCGGCTGTGGCAAGACCACGCTGGCGCGAATGCTGCTAAGAGCGAGCGTTTCGAGCGCGCGGTCAACATGCTGCGCCGCGTGGGCCTCGATTCGTCCGCCATGCTGCGTTATCCACACGAATTTTCCGGCGGCCAGCGCCAGCGAATCGGAATTGCGCGCGCCTTGATCCTGCGGCCGAAGCTGGTGGTTGCGGATGAACCGGTCTCCGCGCTGGACGTATCCGTCGGCGCGCAGGTACTGCTGCTCCTGCAGGAACTACAGCGCGAATTCGGCCTCACATATGTTTTTATTTCCCACAGTTTGCCGGTAGTCGCGCAGATCGCGACACGCATAGCCGTGATGCGAGCGGGAAAACTGGTTGAACTTGCCGAGGCGGAACACCTTCTTCGCCAGCCCACACAGCAGTACACGAAGGATCTGCTTGCCGCTGTGCCGGAGATCGTCGTCCGGTAGGGCTGCCGGGCTCGCGAATCCTTTCATTCACTTCCCGCCCGTTCGATGATATTTTCCCTCCGTCAACCGCGTAATACCGGGCAATGCGGCGTGTTCAAACTTAGTGGTGAAGGAGTGGATGATGGTGACTACACCTGTTATTGCGCCGGAGGCGCCTGAAGCGGACGGTCCGATCAATCATTTTGCACGGATCATCGGCGTGTTTTTCTCGCCTAAAGAAACTTTTGCAGACATCGCCAAGCGACCCAGCTGGATTCTGCCTGTCGTTTTGATGACCCTCCTTGGAGGGACAGTCGCGTTTGTAATGAACCAGAAGGTGGACTGGAGAGACGTGGCCAGCAAACGTATTGAAGAGAGCCCACGAGCAGCAAGTCTAAGCCCAGAACAGAAAGAACAGCAATTGGCGATGAGCGCAAAAATCTCTCCGGGGATTGCCTACGGATTTGGAATCGCATGGCCGATTCTTCAAGCGTTGATTGTCGGAGGCGTTCTGCTGCTTGCCTACAATCTGATTGGCGGGGCAGGCGCGCGATTTAACTCCGCTCTTGCAATCACTGCGCACGCCTATTTCCCGTGGATTCTGTATTCGCTTCTGTTCATCCTGATTCTTTACTTGAAAGCTCCGGGTACCGTCGATCTGGATAACCCGATCGCTACCAACGTTGGCGCTTTTCTGCCGGAAAGCACGCCCAAGGCGATCATGTCGTTGGCCAAATCCATCGACCTCTTTAGCATCTGGACGTTGCTGCTGATTTCCATTGGCTTCACGGCCGTAAATCCCAAAAAATTAAAAGGGAGATCGTTGAGCATTGCCATCGGCGTTTGGGCAATCTATGTGGCGATCAAGATGGGCGGAGCGTGGATTTTCTCCTGATACACTGTTAGGAGTGAGCTTCTCTTTTGAAATTGCCAGAACCGATGCAAGCGGAGCCCGGCGCGGAGTCCTGAACACTCCCCATGGCCCGGTCGATACTCCTTTCTTCATGCCGGTGGGGACACAGGGGGCAGTGAAGGCGCTGCGCAACGAAGCGCTGGAAGAACTCGGCGCGCAAATCATTCTGGGCAATACCTACCATCTTTATCTTCGGCCGGGACATGAATTGATCCGCAAACTCGGCGGATTGCACAAATTCATGTCGTGGAACGGCGCGATCCTCACCGATTCCGGTGGTTACCAAGTTTTCAGCTTGTCCGAGCTTCGCAAGATTACGCACGACGGAGTGCTCTTCCGTTCGCATCTCGACGGATCGGAGCACCTGCTCACACCGGAGAAGGCAGTAGAGATTCAGCTTGCGCTTGGTTCCGATATCGCGATGGTGCTGGACGAATGTATTGAGACGCCAGCTCCGCGCGACAAAGCCGAGGCCGCGCTCAAGCGCACCACCGAGTGGGCCAGGCGTGCGCGAAATTATTTTCAACAACGCGCTCAACAAAACGGCGAGTTAGCGCAATGGCAATTCGGAATTGTGCAGGGTGCGACATTTGCGGACCTGCGCCGCGAGAGCGCACGGCAGTTGCTCGAGATCGATTTCCCCGGTTACGCGCTCGGCGGTCTCGCCGTGGGCGAACCACACGAAGTGACGTGCGAGATGGCAGCCGAAGTAACGGCGCTTCTGCCGAAAGAAAAGCCGCGTTACCTGATGGGCGTAGGTCGGCCCGAACAAATTGCCGATTACGTCGCTCTCGGCATAGACATGATGGATTGCGTGCTGCCCACGCGCGCAGCGCGTCATGCGTGCATCTATACCAGTGAGGGCCGCGTGCTCATCAGGAATGCCCGTTACGCGCAGGACCAGAAACCACTCGACTCGAATTGTGCTTGCAGCGTGTGCCGCCGCTACACGCGCGCGTATCTTCGGCATCTCTTCGCCGCGGGAGAACTGACAGCAGCCATCCTGGCCACCCACCACAATGTCCACTTTTACCTTGACTTAATGAGGCAAATCCGCGAGGCTATCGGGTTTGGGAATCTAGTGAAATTCTCGTCCGAGGTGCGGGCGCGCTACGCGGCAGGTCCGGCATAAATACGCGCGGTCAGCGTATGGCCGTCCTCGGAGAATCGCGCAGAGAATCCAGCTGGTAGTGATCGCGAGGGCGCAAGTCTCGCCCTTCGCGAGTGGTGAGTTTTCTTAGCTGACAGCCTGGTCCGGCGGCTTTGTTGGTGGACCGGCTGATCTTAACGGGAAGAGTTAAAACGATCCGATGACGGCAGCGCTTTTGTTACAGGCAGGCGGGGGAGCCGGGATTCTTGGCAGTCCGCTGGTGATGATGATAATCGTGATGGGCATTTTTTACGTGATGCTCATCCTTCCGCAGCAGCGCCAACGAAAAAAGACACAAGCTATGCTGCAGCAATTGAAGAACGGCGACAAAGTGGTCACCAGCAGCGGAATTTATGGAACCGTGAGCGGTATTGACGGCGATACGGTGATTCTAAAAATCGCCGACCAGGTAAAGATTCGCATCTTGCGATCGGCAATCGCACAGGTAGAGGCGGAAGAAAATGCCAGCTAACGCCGCCTGGCCCGTGTCGGCGCAATCGTTTCGCGACTCCACAGCGGTCGTTTCGATTCGCGATCGCAAAGCGGTCGACTCCATTCGCGGCGAACTTCCAGCCGTCTATCCCGATCATGAATCCTAATTTGAAGTGGAAAGCGCTGTTTATCCTGGTGGTGATCCTTCTCTGCATCTATGGATTGCTCGGCCTGCCGACATTTCCAACGTCGCTCGCGCAGGTAAAGGACAATTTCAGCAAGCAGATCCATCTCGGCCTGGACTTGCAGGGCGGCACGCACTTGGTGCTGCAGGTGCAAGTGCAGGAAGCCATCGCACAGGAAACCGACCAGATGGTGGACCGGCTGACCAAACAGTTGCGCGACAAGAATATCCACTACGACGAAATCCGCCGCGTGGATGATACCCACATTCTGGTGCGTAACGTGGATTCGAATCAGGCCGCCACATTCCGCGATTTCGTGCAACAGCAATACGGCGCCCAATGGGAAGTGGCTCCCGCGGCCGGCGAAAGTTCCGGTTACGTGCTGACGCTACGTCCCACCGCTCTCGCCGATATCCAGAATTCCACGATGACCCAATCCGTCGAAACCATTTCGCGGCGCGTCAATGAATTGGGGTTGACGGAACCGACGATTCAACTGCGCGGCCGCAACGAAAACGAAATCCTGGTCCAGTTGCCGGGCGAAGGTGATCCCGCGCGCGCCAAGGCCGTCATTCAGGCTGGCGGACAGCTCGAACTGAGGCTGGTCGAGGATCCCCGCACTTACGCTTCACAATCCGAAGGGTTGGCGGCGCATAACGGAATTCTTCCACCAGGCACGGAATTGCTGCCAGGGCGAAACGAAGCCCGCACGGCCAGCGGCGCTCCCGAGTCGGGCGAAGTGTGGTACCTGGTCAGCCGCGCGCCGATTGTTACCGGCCGTGATCTTAAGAACGCTACTGAATCGCGCAACACAAATAACCCCGGGCAATGGCAGGTTAATTTTGTGCTGACCGCCGAGGCCGCGAACCGCTTTGGCCCTTTCACCGAGCAGAACAAAGGCAGCCAATTAGCAATCGTCCTCGAGCACCGCGTGTATTCAGCTCCAGTCATCAACGGAAGAATCGACGACAACGGAATGATCGAGGGTAACTTTGGCCAGGAATCGGCGCACGATCTGGCGTTGGTGTTGCGTGCCGGCGCGTTGCCTGCTTCCATCAAGTATCTGGAAGAGCGCACTGTGGGTCCTTCCCTCGGCGCGGACTCGATTCGCCACGGCGTACAGGCTTCGGCGCTCAGCTTGATCGTGGTCATGTTGTTCATGGTGGTTTACTACCGGATTTCCGGCGCCAATGCCGTCGTGGCGTTGCTCTTCAACCTGCTGATTTTGCTGGCGTTCATGGCGATGTCGGGTGCGGTCCTGACACTGCCTGGAATCGCGGGCGTGATTCTTACCATCGGCATGGGCGTTGACTCCAACGTGCTGGTCTTCGAACGCATACGCGAGGAATTGCGCAACGGAAAGTCGGCGGCTTCCGCAGTAGACGCTGGTTTCGACAAAGCATTTTTGACCATCATCGACACCCACGTGACGACGGTGGTGTCAGCGGCATTTTTGGGATTTTTCGGAACCGGTCCCATCCGCGGTTTCGCGATTACCCTAGTGGTTGGTTTGGTCGCAAATATCTTCACCGCGGTTTACGTCTCGAAAACGATTTTTCAGTATCACCTGGCGAAGATGGACCGTCAGGCCGAATTAAGTATCTGAGTCCGACGAGCTTTTGAGTTTGTACTAGGACGTATAACCCCTCTTTCCTACTTAAATTTAGGTGAAATGTGGGATTGGTCCTAGATTGCTTTCAGGAGACGATGGCGGACTACCGCCTTCGCTCACTGCCGCGAACCGGGAACAAACCGGCACTCGCTGGAGTCTAAGGAAGGGAAGCAGAACCCGCATGATAGAGTTCTTCAAAGAGCCCAATATTGATTGGATGGGCAAAGCGAAATATTTCTACGCCCTGAGCGCCTTGCTTCTGCTCGCCGGATGGAGTTCGATTTTCCTCAAGGGCATCTACTACGGCATTGATTTCAAAGGCGGCACCAATGTGGACGTAAAGTTCGCGCAGCCTCCCAACATTGAACAGCTGCGCAGCGCCCTAAGCAAGCAGGGTTTGGGCAATAGCGAAATTCAGACCATACGCGACATCGGCGGCAACTCCAACGAAGTGTTGATCTTCGTAGGCCAGAACGGCACAAACCAAGAAGCGGAGGACGCCAGCAAGGCTCAGGTTTTGGCTGCCCTCAACGCCGCGTATGGTGCCAGCACGGGCGGCAAGCCAGACTTCAACGCCGCGACGCCTTCCACCCTGGCCGCTTACCTCACGCGGAAAGATCCGCTGAACCTTTCTGCATCTGCGGGCGACCGTTATCAGCAGTTGGCGAAACAGATTCTGGACTATCGCGACAAGACGGTGAACGGTTTGGTTTCAAACTTTGACGATTTCGGCAAAGTTCCCGGCGTTACGCCTGCGGTCCTAGCATCGCTCAAAGACGGCTACGCGCTCGGACCGTTCTCGGTGGGCCAGACGGAAATTGTCGGCGCGAAAGTTGGCGCCGAACTTCGTAGCCAGGCAGTTTTCGTTACCCTCTATGCTTTAGGCGGCATGCTGTTATATATTGCCTTCAGATTCGAGTGGGTTTTTGGGGCAGCCGCCGTCCTGGCAGTATTCCACGACGTTCTGATTACGCTGGGATTTTTTTCACTGTTGCATTATGAAATTTCTCTCACCGTGATCGCAGCGCTGCTCACGTTGGTTGGTTATTCAATGAACGACACTATCGTCATTTTCGACCGCATTCGCGAAAACAATCGTTTACTGCGCAAAGAAGATTTTGCCGTCGTTGTGAACAAGTCCATCAATCAAACGTTGTCGCGGACGATACTTACCAGCGGTTTGACCTTCCTCACTGTGCTCGTACTTTTCTTGATGGGCGGCCAGGTGCTTCGCGCTTTCTCCTTTGCCCTGGTAGTGGGGATTGTGGTAGGAACGTACTCCAGTTTTGGCATTGCTGCTCCGCTGGTGGTCTGGTGGCATCGCTGGAAGGACCAGCAAGCGACGGCAGGAACCGGACCCGCAGCCGGAAACAAACCCCGAAATGGTGATGGCGCCGCAAGGCGCCTGGCGCCAGCCGGGAGGAGGTAGTTACCATGTTTGAGGAAATGGTTGTTTCCAGTCCGAAATCAAAGAAGACTAACAAGCCGTGGACGGTCGTCTTGTCCATGACCGTGCAGGCGGCATTTCTAGCGATACTGATTTTGATCCCGTTGATTTATACGGAAGCGCTGCCGAAGGCGAGCCTTGCGACGTTGCTTATCGCGCCGCCGCCTCCGCCGCCCCCGCCGCCTCCGCCAGCCGCCGCTCCGGTCGTGCGCGTAAAGCCTCAAGTGCACTTGATGGATGCCGGCAAGCTGGTTGCTCCCAAGGTGATCCCCAAAGACATCAAAATTATTAAGGAAGAGGCTGAACCCGATCCCATGGGCGTTTCGGGCGGCGTTCCTGGAGGCGTTCCGGGCGGCCAGATGGGCGGCGTCATCGGCGGTGTAATTGGTGGAGTGGGCGGTGCGCCTCCTCCTCCCAAGCCGACGCAAACCCGCATTCGTCAGGGCGGCGCGGTGACCGCGGCATCTCTCATCAACAAAGTTCAACCGGTATATCCGCCGCTGGCGCGCCAGACGCGTATTTCCGGCACCGTGCGTTTGCACGCCATTATTTCCAAGAGCGGCGGCGTCCAGCAACTTGAAGTAATTTCCGGGCATCCACTGTTGGTGCAGGCTGCACTTGACGCGGTGAAGCAGTGGAGATATCGCCCGACCACCCTCAACGGGGAACCGGTGGAAGTCGACACCACGATCGACGTGATTTTCTCTTTGAACCAATAGCAACAACGGAGCGCCACGCGGGTCGTGGGACATGCGTGGCACTTCGAGTAACACAGATTGAGCAGTAACTCGTTGGCAAACGGCGCGAACAGCGCCGCAAGTCACGCGGAACTTATAAGGTATGCCGCCTAGCGGCCCGCCTACAGGAGCAAAACGAATGGTAGCCACTTTGTACGTTTACGCCGCCATGTTCCTTCAGACCACTGGTTCAACCTGGGATCTGAGGACCATGTGGGGACAGATGAGCCTGCTGCCCCGGTTGGTTGTGATCACTCTCTTCGTGCTTTCCGTATATTCGTTCGGCGTGATGATTGATCGCGCGCTGATGTATAGCGCCGCGCGCAAGCAATCGCGCATTTTCGTGCAGCAGGTTGCCGGTGCTTTGAAGGACGGCAAACTGGACGAAGCCATTGCGATTGCAGAGCGCAACAAGAAGAGCCACATCGCCAAGGTTGTGGCGACTGGCCTCTCCGAATTTCAGTCTGCTTCTCAGCAGGTTTCTGATGCTGACGTCGTTGAAGCCGCCAAGCGCGGTCTCGAACGCTCCGTCGCCATCGTGCACGCGGAAATGAAGCGCGGTCTGTCGGCCCTCGCAACGATCGGATCGACGGCGCCGTTCGTTGGACTGTTCGGCACGGTCGTCGGTATTTTGAACGCCTTCAAGGGCATCGAACAGAGCCATGCGACCGGTCTGTCGGCTGTCGCTGGCGGTATCGCGGAAGCCCTGGTAACCACCGCGTTCGGTTTGATCGTCGCCGTGCCCGCCGTGTGGGCGTACAACTATTTCACCAACAAAGTTGAAGCCTTCGACGTCGAGATGGATAACTCTTCGATGGAGCTGATCAACTACTTCATCCTTCGTCGCGGCGCAAAGAAGTAATTGACCGCTTCGCGGTCATCGGTGAATTTGACCGCTTCGCGGTCGGCTCTCAAAAAGGAGGTCTGCTATGGCCCGAGGATCAATCCAATCAAGTGGCGGCCGCTATAAGCCGCAGGTGGGCAGCCAGATGTCTTCGCCCAACGTTATTCCAATGGCGGACATCATGCTTGTGCTTCTGATCATCTTCATGGTCGTCACGCCCATGTTGCAGAAGAACAAGCCAGTGGACATGGCGCGCACCAACACCGCCCGGGACATGCAGGACGCCGATAAGGAAGACGCCGTCGTTGTGGCTGTCACTCGCGACGGAAACATCTTTCTGGGCAACACCCAGGTACAAAAGGCCGACCTGTCCGGACAAGTGAAAGACCGCATTTCCAACAAACTGGACAAGACGGTGTACCTCAAAAGCGATGCGCGCGCCAAGTATGGCGACGTGGTTGCCATCGTGGATGAGATTCGCTCTGCCGGTGTCGACCAGTTAGGTTTGCTTACCGAACGCAATGAGAAAGGTGGCGCGCCGACGCCTCCGCGACCGCCAAGCCAGAATCCAAACGGTGACTGAGGTTGTTTTTCGCAAAGCTGTGCTGCACCATTCGTTGATGGGAGTCGTTTAGAGAAGTTCCGATGCAGAAGTTCCGAGGCCGCGCTGGCTCCCACCCGGCGCGGCACAATGGCTTAAGTCCTTAGCAGGGATGAGCCGATAGGAGACTCGCAATGGGAATGAGCGTAGGAGAAAACAAGGGCGGCGCGATGGCGGAAATGAACGTCGTTCCGCTGATCGACATTTTGCTGGTTCTGCTGATCATTTTCATGGTCATTACGCCGTTGACGCCCAAGGGCATGGACACTCTTGTTCCGCAGCCCAATCCGAATCAGCAGCAGAATCAGGACCTCGAGAACAAGACCGTCGTCGTGCAGATCGATAAGAACGGCAAAGTCAAGATCAACAATGAAGATTCCACCTGGGATCGCCTCGGTCCACGCATAGAAGAAATCTTTAAAGATCGTGCGGAAAAGGTCGCATTCGTAAAGGGCGATAATGCGGTGCTTTTTGAAGAAGTGGCCCGCGCCATTGACATCATGCGCGGCGCTGGAATCGATAAGGTTGGCTTGATCACCGCCAAGCTCGAAGCCGGGCAGTAATTCCCGCGGAATCTCGCGGCCAATGTTTATTCGCAGGGTTGTGAGAGTCCTCCTCGCCGGGCACATCTTTTGCGAGGTGGATAATGGGAATGCAATTAGGCGGTGCGAACCGCGGAACGTACACCGAAATGAATGTCGTTCCGCTGATTGATATTCTGCTGGTATTGCTCGTGATTTTTATGAGCGCGCCGCATCAGCAGAAGGGCCTCGACGCGATGGTGCCCCAGCCGGCTATCGACGGGCCTAATGATCCGGTGGACAGCATCATCGTTTTGCAAGTACTTTCTGACGGTGGGCTCCGAATCAATCAGGAACCCGTTGCCTGGGATCATCTGGCGGACCGGATGGCAGCCATCTACAAAGAGCGCGCACGAAAAGTTGCTTTCATTCGCGGCGAGGCTCCTGTAGAGTTCGCTCTTGTTGCCCGGGTGATTGACGTGCACGGCTCGGGAATTTCTGTCGGCTTGTTGACTCCAGGACTGGAACAACAGCGCTGATTGTGATGGAATAGCCCGCGCAGGGCGGATCTGAATTCTCGCGCAGCCCGTTTAACGGCCGCGCATCGTAGGGATGGACGCTTCGATGACTCATGCATCGCTTGCACGCACGGACGCTTGCCCGTCCGCATCTTCGTTCCGCCGGGCCGCGGCTCTCCTGGCGCTGGTCGTCTTTGCCGCCGGTTTTTCCGGTTGCAACAAACTCAAGGCTCGCGACCTTCTCAACAAGGGCGTCGCGGCTTTTAAGAACGGCCAGTATGACGCCGCGGTCGAGGACTTTAAACAGGCCAAGGATCTCGATCCTTCGCTCCTCAACGCGCGCCTCTATCTCGCCACAGCCTATGCCAGCCAATACATTCCCGGCGCTCCTTCCGAACAGAATAAAAATATCGGCAAACAAGCCATCGCTGAATTCAAGGAGATTCTCCAGACCAACCCCGATAACCTCAGTGCTATCGACGGCATTGGCTCCATTCTTTTTCAGATGGCCGGAACGCCCTTCGATCCCAAGCTTTTCGAAGAGTCCAAGAGTTACCATCAGAAACACATCCAGCTGAAGCCCGAAGATCCGGAACCTTATTACTGGATCGGCGTAATTGATTGGACTCTAGCCTTCCGCGCGAACGCCGAAGTGCGCAAGGATTACAACGAAAAAAATATTCGCAAACAGGTGAAAGATACGGATCCGCTTCCTGCGGCTGTTCGCGGCGAATATCTCGCGAAGTACGGTCCTTTGATCGATGAAGGCGTTACGGACCTGCAAAAGGCCATTTCTTTGCGTCCCGACTACGACGACGCCATGGCCTACCTCAACCTTCTCTATCGCCGCAAGGCTGACACCGTGGAGAGCGCTGACGAGCGCGCCGCTCTGCAGAAGCAGGCCGACGATCTGGTGGACAAGGTGAAAGAAGTGAAGCAGCGGCGCGCCGCCCAACCCGCACCTACGACCTGAACCGGGGCAATCCACACCAACAAATCGGTTTACCTTGGGGCGCCACGCAGCGCCCCTTTTGCTTTACGCGCTGGCCTCGCCCCGCTCGCCCTTCCGCTCCTTCAGGCGTAATATTAAAAGATGTCCGGCTCTGCCAATCTTCCGTTGCAATTCAATCGTGACCGCACTGAGCGCTTGCTGGACGCTCGTCTGGACGAACTTCTCGAAAAGCTTAAGAAGAATCGCCCCTCCGACGATCCTTGGCTCGTACGCCGCGCTTACGAAATTGCTGCGGAACGCCATCGCGATCAGCTGCGACGTTCCGGCGATCCCTATCTCACTCATCTTCTCGAAGTCGCGCACATTCTCGCCGACATGCGCATGGACGCGACCACTCTTTCCGCCGCTCTTCTCCACGACGTGATTGAGGACACCGAATTTCCCGTCTCCCGCATTCAGGAACGCTTCGGCGAAGAAACCGCACGCCTCGTCGAAGGCGTAACCAAAATTGGACGTCTCAACATGCTGGCCCCTGAAGCGCGCCAAGCCGAAAACGTTCGCAAGATGGTTCTGGCTATGGTCAACGACGTTCGCGTGGTCGTCGTGAAGCTTGCCGATCGCCTCCATAATATGCGCACCATCGAGTATCTGGAGCCGGAGAAGCAGCAACGTATCGCGCGCGAGACTCTGGAAATCTATGCGCCCATCGCGCACCGTTTGGGCATGGGAATCATTCGCAATGAGTTGGAAGATCTTTCTTTCCGCGTCCTGGAGCCTGACTCTTTCCTCGCTCTGCAGAAGGAAGTCAGCGATAACCAGCCGCTACACCAAAAATTTCTGGAAGAAGTGCAGGCGGAGATTCGCACCAAGCTGGTGGAAAGCGGCATCCCAGCGGAGCTGGAAGCTCGCGTTAAGGGTTTGTGTTCGTTACATCGCAAGCTGGAGCGGCAGCAGCGCGGTCTTGAACAGGTTTACGATTTGCTCGCCGTTCGCGTTATCACGGACTCGGAGCGCAGTTGCTACGCGGCGCTTGGCGTCGTACACCACATTTGGCGCCCGGTGCCAGGCCGCTTCAAGGACTACATCGCGATGCCGCGGCCCAATCTCTATCAGTCTCTCCATACCACGGTCATTCATGCGGGCCAACCGTTTGAAGTGCAAATCCGCACCCAGGAAATGCATCGCATTGCGGAAGAAGGCGTTGCCGCTCATTGGAAGTACAAGGACGGCAAACCTTCCAGCGACGACGACCAGCGCATCATCTGGATGCGTCAGTTGATTGAGTGGTCGCAGGAGCTCCAGGAACCGGGCGAATTCCTCACCACTTTGAAGGTCGACCTCGCGCCAAACGAAGTTTACGCATTCACGCCAAAGGGCCGCGTTCTGGAACTTCCTGCCGGTGCTACTCCCGTTGATTTCGCGTACGCCGTCCATACCGAAGTCGGTCACCAGTGTGTCGGCGCAAAAGTAAACGGCCACATGGTCCCTCTGCGCCACGAAATTTCCAGCGGTGATGTCGTCGAAATTCTCACCCAGAAAGGCCATCGTCCCAGCCGCGATTGGCTCAGCTTCGTAAAGTCCTCTCATGCCAAAAGCAAAATCCGCCATTGGATCAATCTTCACGAACGCGAAGAAGCCACCGAAATGGGGCGGAAGCTGCTCGAAAAGGAATCGCGCGCTTTTGGCCGCAGCCTGAAGAAAATACCGGAAGGCGATTTGCAAAAAGCTGCTTCGGAATGGGGCCTTTCCAAGATTGAGGATTTATACGCCGCAGTGGGCTTTGGAAAATATTCCGCACGGCAAGTTCTCACCAAAGTTCT
>WNFO01001778.1_pt1 | contig 18230 bp, 17 predicted proteins | sample 5400251 | NCBI WGS metagenome assembly WNFO01 (sample SAMN13153354, study PRJNA577476) | soil metagenome | isolation source: 100 cm saprolite under Madrone tree | place: USA:California | collected 2016-06-14
AGGACGCGCTTGTCGGCGTGAAATGAAATTGCACGTTGGGGTGGGCCTTGAGCCAATGTTCGTTTTTCTTGTGGGTGTTGAGGTTGTCGAGGATGACGTGAAACTGGCGGTCCGGAAAAGCCGCGGTGAGGCTGTTCATGAAGTCGAGAAACTCGACGCGGCGACGGCGTTTTGAATGCGTTGCGATGATCTTTCCGGTGGCGACTTCGAGCGCCGCAAACAGCGTTGTCGTGCCATGCCGCTTGTAGTCGTGGCTCTGGCCGGTCAAGGCGCGGCCATTGGGCAACTTCAGATAGCCCTGCGCTCGCTCCAAAGCCTGGATCGAAGGCTTTTCGTCCACGCATAGCACAATGGCCTTCTCGGGCGGGGCGACATAGAGGCCAACAACATCGGCGGCTTTGGCCGTAAAGTTCGGGTCGTTGCTCTCGCACCAGGACTTGCGAGCCGCGAGGTCAATCCTGTGGCTGCGCAGGAACCGCCAAACATATTGGACGTCAACATCGCCCAGCGCCTCAGCCAGCAGGGGGCCGGTCCAGCGCGCAAACCCTTCCGGTGCTGGTTTGTCCAGCAGCCTCAGAATCCGCTTGTCGGTGGTCTTCGTATAGATCGGCTGCTTGCCAGGCCGCGGCTTGTCTTTCAGCCCTTCAAGGCCATGATCGGCATAGCGATGCCGCCAAAGGCTGACAATCCGCGGCTGGACCCCAACTTCCTTGGCGATCGACCGCGTGCTGCGCCCGGCCGCCGCCAACAGAACTATCCGCGCCCGCTTCAAATCGCGCTGCAATGTCATCGGCGAGCGACAACACGCCTCAAGCACCTTGCGATCTTTCCTCGAAAGGTGGACTTCTCTTGCTTCGGGTATCATCCCGATCTTGAATCACGACTCACGATCTAAGAAAAGTGGATACTAGGTTGCTTGTTCGTGGACGACGCGCCTGGGCGGCACCACCACGCCGTGCGGCCGCGTGGCTATGATTATTCGGTCGACGCCGTGGATCCCAAAGGCATGGAAACGATCCACCCCAGCGGACGGCGTCTCAAAAGGGAAGCACCTGCTCAATGAGGGGATCGCGGTCTCCGTGGCGCGGGCAAGACGACCGTCTGAGGCGATCCTCGCGCACGCCACCACCGACGCATTGGTTTTGGCCGCTTGATGCAGCAAGGCATTAGGCGGTGATCATCTGGCGAGACCTACCCTCTCGGCCATGATATTCAAGATTGCCATCCCGACGCACGGCAAATGCGATGCGATCTGTTTGGTCTTGGCCTATTGATATCTTTGTGTGCGTCTGCCGACGCCGCGACGGTGCACCGCGCCAAATCGCCCGAGGGCCACTTCCGCGCGGGCCAACGTGTTATCGTCTCCAAGTTCTTCGCTGTTCCCGGTTGGCCAAAAAGACTGACCCAACCGTCGCACAGTGGGTCACCGATGTAAGTTCGCAGTCTCGGGCCGGCACTTCGCTTGCTGGGCCATTTTCCGTGACGCCGGGCGCGACAATGTCTGGAAGTACAGCCAATCATGGACAAGGTGCTCTCGCTGCTAATCTCGATAGGCATCATCATCTTCGGTGCTTGGGTTGCTGCTGCCACAATCGCCAAAGGTTGGCCCTTGATCTGGACGCTGATGGCTCTGTTTCCACTCCTAACCGGATTCATCAGCCTCTATAATTCGATTAAGAGCACCGAAGACTAGCTTTTCTCGATATCGGGCGATGCTGCACTGTATGCCGCCGTCCGCCGCACCGGCTGATCGGCTCGCGGGCGGCCGTTCAATCGAAGTAGCCGAGCGGTCGCACTCCTACTCTGGTGGCGGTTGGACGCTCTCAGAGTCTGGACGAGGCCCTGGGGCCTTCTCGTTTTCGATCACATCAGCCGCTACCGACGTGACATGCCAGTAGTCCTGCCTTCGCGGGAATCGTCGCCACTTCTAATCGGGCCGGGAATCCCTATGCAGGTAGTAGTGCCGTCAGTTTCTCGGGCAGCCGTGCTGCATGGAACGGCTTTGACTACTTTTGTTGAGATACCGTCGGGACCAACTTTATCCAAGCCTGGACCCGGATACACCTCCGGCACGGGCCCCCCGAACGCTCTATTTGAGGCGTCAGGTCCATAAGCACCGATGTAACCTTTGGGCGCGTCGGTCTGCGCGACCGCGGCCGACCCTAACAGTGCGAGCACGCCAGCAACGGGCAATATCCGCATCTAAGCCTCCATGGAAGATACTTCGATGTAAGTGATACCAGCGGCCGAAAATTCCAGCCTCCCAAAGTCAATCCTGAATCTTTCACGTAGGAGTGATCGACACAACCCCAGCGTGGGAATGTGACTTCTACGCAGCCATGCGCAGCGCCGGCTGATGGCTCTGCCGCCTGGGCCGTTCGGTCTTGAGCGGCTCGCGGGCGGCCCCGCAGATCCGCAGCAACTTGAGCCGCCGCACTGAATGAAATTCTATTTAATGGTGTCGGCGGATTGCGAACCTACATCAGCTTCACGCGCATCGGCGATCAACCGTCACGTTGATCGCGTGGAAGCAACGGATTGGCGAGACAGGCAGATGCACGCTCAAAGAAAGGGCCGGCGTGGCGACTTGATACCCGTGATACTAGCCGCATTTGTCGCAGTCGTGGGTCAAACTGTTATCCTCTTTGACGACTTCGGCCTGGGCAACGATTGGCAGGGTCGCGGCAGCGCGACGATGATCACGGCCGCAGTGGTGTCCAGGGCCGGCGCAATCGAGATTCCGTCAGAGCCGCCCGCCGGTCGGCCGGTATCCCGGATGCGGTAGAGATCGCCTAGCTCGCGCCGCTAGTTTTCGCCCATATGCACGCTGGGTGGAAAGCATCGGCTTAGAGTCGGCCCTCTTATGGCACGCACTCGATGCGACGCACGAAGGCTGCCCAGATCTACCGTAAGACTGGCAACCTGCGCGCCGTGCAACTCCTCCTTGGCCATACGAAGCTGGAGAGCACCGTCCGATATCTCGGGATTGAGGTGGATGACGCTGTAAATATCGCCGAGCAGATCGAGCTCTAATCGTCGACCACCGGCATCGTGCCGGTGGTCGCCTAAGCGCCAGTACCGAACCTTCGCCAGAATTCTGTTTTTGACCCCACAACGGTAATGGCGCCTTGAAGCGCGCGGTCACCGACCGACAAAATGCCACGATCGTCACCTAGCCGTCGGCGGGCGCGCGATGCACGGCCGATTTCCTTCCACCCATCTCCAAGTCGTCTTATCCTGAGTCCCAGATTCACGGGTTCACTCCTCAGTTGAGATGCCACTCCGCTCGCTAAATTGTTGTCTTCATACCCTGAACGCGCGCGTTAATCCGCAGCCTTCGTGATCAACGCGCGGTAGCTGTGCGGCATCCGCATCGCGACCAGATCTTTCCGACGCACGACGTTGGTCGGATAGACGGTGTCGAGATTCGTGGTGTCCACCACCGCCGTCGTCGCGCCTTCGGTGTCCGCCGCGATGGCCTCGCGGCGCGGAAACTCGAAGCTGTCGGGGCCGAACACACCGCTGAGGCCCGGATATCCGTTGGCGGGATCGAACACATTCGAGAATGCAAAGAACACATTGTTCTCGCCGGCGCGAACCCGGAAGTGATGCCAGTGATAGGGATCGGCGCCGGTCGGGATCGGATAGTTCTGCGGCACACTCGAGCCCGGATGCGGGGTGCTGAAGCGCTCCTTCGTCGCTGCCGGGCAGACGATGAGGTCGGCGCCCCTCAGCGCAAGGATGCGGCCAGCTTCGGGAAACGACGCATCGTGACCGATCAGAAGGCCGATGCGCCCGACCGGCGTGTCGGCCACGACCCAGGCATCGCCAAAGCTCGCCCAGGCACGCTCGGAGTCCATCAGATGAGTCTTGCGATAAACTGCGACGAGGCCTTCAGGCCCGATCAGGCAGGCGCTGTTGTAGATCGCGTCGCGGTCGCGCTCGGCGACGCCTGCGACAAGGTACATCTTGAGCTGCGCGGCCAGGCGGCAGAGCCTATCGGTAACCGGCCCCGGGACCGCCTGCGCCCGCGCGCCGGGATCGGTGAGGCCGCTCAGCGCAAGCTCCGGAAACACGACGAGGTCAGCCTTGTCCTCAAGCTTCGCCTGTCGCGCAAGCGACGTGATGCAAGCGAGATTCGCTTCGACGTCGTTGCCGGGTCTCATCTGCGCGACCGTGACCCGCGACGTCTGCCCCGGCGGCCAGGGCTTGTGGCCGTACAACTTGAAAAAGTCGCGGGGATTCCAGCTGAACGTATCGGAGAGCAGCCCTGCATAGAGTTCGGGACGGCGCTGGGCGAACACGGCTTCGCCGCTGACGCGCCGCGCACGGGCCGCGTCCAAGTCCATGTCGGCAAGCGCGAAGCCGTCCCCGACATCGATCACCGCCGTGACGGTTCCGTCCGGCGCGATGACGCAACTGCCGCCGCTGAACTGGACCGTGCGCTCGAGCCCCCAGCGATTGCTTTCGATCAGATAGCAGCCATTCTCGAACGCCCGGCTGATCCAGTAGGGAGCCGGTGTTCGCTCCGCCAGCCAGTTCGAGATATGGCAGATCACGTCTGCGCCCTGCAGGGCGACTAGGCGCGCGGTCTCAACGAAGTGGATGTCCATGCAGATCAAGAGCGCGATGCGCCCGATCGGCGTGTCGAATACCTGATGGCCGAGATCGCCCGCCGCCGCCCATTTCGGCTCGGAAATATAGGGATGCGACTTGCGGTGCCGGCCAACCACACCTTCGGGTCCGATCAGCACCCCGCAGTTGAAATAGATTCCGTCGCTGTCAACCTCGGGCATACCGACTACGATGTAGCAGTCATGTTTCCGCGCGAGCGCCGCAAAACGATCCGTGGTCGGCCCCGGAACCGTCTCGACGAAAGGCGCGACCTCCGCGCGGTCGAACCAGCAATAGCCGGTGGTGCCCATCTCCGGCGTGACGATAAGCCGGGCACCGGCTGTCGCCGCCGCCTCGCAGAGTTCGAGCAGCCGCGCGATGTTGCGCTCCCTCTCGAACATCGTCGGTTCGAACTGAACAGTGGCGACCTTATACACGCTCGACATGAACGGTCCCTCAGACCAGGAACGATTTCTTGATGGAGGCGCCGAGGGTGTATTTCGGATCCACCATGTTGCCGAGCCGGACGCGACCGGCCTGGGTCAGCAGCATGTAAGCATCAATCTCCTCAAAGCCGTAATCGGCGGCCATCCAGCGGCATAGTTCGCGGTAGGCGATGCGCGCGGCGTCTTCCATCGGCCGCGCCGAGCCGATCGTCATGATGAAGTCTTTTGTCTCCAGCCGCGGCCAGGCGATGCTCCAGCCCTTGATCAGGTCGACCTGGACCGTGGTCACGGTCGCATGCTCGATCGCGACACCGCAGAGTTCGCCGTCGCCTTGGGCCGCATGGCAATCACCGAGATAGAGCAGCGCGCCTTTGGTGTTGACGGGCAGATAGACCACCGCTCCAACGCCGACGTCGGGCAGGTCCATGTTGCCGCCGTAATAGTCCGGCACCAGCGATGAAATCGCCTCGATCTCCGGCGACGTGCCGATGGTGCCGATGAAGGGTTCATAGGGCAGCGTGATCTTGTCGTTCCATTTGGTGCCGGTCTCGAGAGTGATCTCGAGCTTCTTGACCCGCTCGGGCAATGCCGGATTCAAAAGCGCGGTTTGGCCGGTGCCGACCAGGCCGCCGAACTCCGGCATGATGACGGTGGTGCCGCGCGGCTGCGGCCCCCGCGGCACGATGCTCTCGATATAGACCGCAAGCGTATCACCCTTCTCGGCCCCGTTGATCCACATCGGCCCGTTTTGCGGATTAAGAAATGGAAAGTTGAGAATTTTGGACGGGATGTCGGTCTCGTACTTGATCGCCCCCTCGAACGCATCGTGGGTTTCGGCGGAAACCACGGCGCCCGGCTCGACAGCGAGGACCGGCTTGACGTAGGGGCCGTAGACGTAGTGGTACTTGCCCTGATCCGCCTCGGTGATCATGTGATGGATGCCGCGTTTACCCTTGGCGACGCCCTTGCTCGCCATGATCGAATTCTCCTGCCAGGCCATCGATGCTCTCCTTCTCTGTTGTTACCGCCGTGGAATGGCTTCAGACCGCGAGGTGTCGGCGCATTTCCGCTTGGTCGTCGAGCGCCGTTCGATCGAGCGCCGCGACGATGCGGCCCTTGTCCATCACGTAGCAGCGCTGCGCCATGGCACGGATCATGTCGAGATTCTGCTCGACCAGGATGATGGTCACACCGGTCGTGCGGTTGAGCTCGACCATGTAGCGCGCGATGTCCTGGACGATATTCGGCTGGATGCCTTCGGACGGCTCATCGAGCAGAATGAGGTTGGGATCGGCGATCAGCACGCGCCCGATCGCGAGTTGCTGCTGCTGGCCGCCGGACATGGTCCCGGCGCGTTGGCTCCAGCGCTCGGCGAGGATCGGGAAAGCTTCCACGATCCGCCGCCGTCCCGTCTCCGGGATTCCGCCCTTGACCGCGGCGCCGACGGCGATGTTTTCCGCAACCGTCAGACGCGGAAACACGTCGCGCCCCTGAGGAACATACCCCATGCCGAGTCGCGCCCGCTTGTGCGCCGGCACCAGCTCGACTGCCTCGCCGCGATAGACGATCGATCCGCTCATCGCCGGCACCAGCCCAATCAGGCTCTTCATCAGCGTCGACTTGCCAACGCCGTTGCGGCCGATCACGGCGACGATCTCACCTTCCCGCACCTCGATTTCGAGGTCCTGCAGCACCGGCTTGCCGCCGTAGCCGGCGCGCAAGGCCAGCGTCGAAAGGATCACTTCCTTACGCATGGGCTTGCCCCAAATAGATGGCGACGACGCGCTCGTCGGCGACGATCTCCTCAATCGAGCCTTGCGCGAACACCTGGCCGAGATGCAGCACGGTGACACGCTGAGCGACCTGGCGCACGAAGGCCATGTCGTGTTCGATCGCGAGCACGGTCATACCCTCCGCGTTCAGCCGCTGTACCATCTCGCCGGTCAGATGCGTCTCCTCCGGCGACATGCCCGCGGTCGGCTCATCGAGCAGCAACAGCCGCGGCTTCAGGCTGATCGCCATCCCGATCTCGAGCCACTGCTTCTGGCCGTGGCTCAAATTGCCGGCCGTCTGCATCTGATCGGCTTCGAGATTAACGAACGCCAGCAGCCGGTCGATCTCGCCCGCGAGCTCGACGCCGCGGTGCTGTCGCTGCAAGGCGATTTCGAGGTTCTGACGGACCGACAGTCCCTTGAACACACCGGGCACCTGGAACTTGACCGACAGGCCGCGATGAATACGCGCGAACGATTTCAGCGCGGTGATGTTCTCGCCGGCGAAGAAGATATCGCCGCTGCCGGGATGGTGCTCGCCCAGGATCAACCGGAACAGCGTGCTCTTGCCAGCACCGTTCGGACCGATCAGGCAATGGATTTCGCCGGCTTCAAGTGAGAGGTTGACCGCGTTGGTGACATGCAAGCCACCAAAATGCTTGTTGAGCCCGTGAAGTTCCAGAAGCGACATCAGGCGTCACCGTTGCTGCGCGCGGCGAGCCTGGAAATCAGATTCATGACGCCGAGCACGAGCCCGTTCGGGGCGATCAGCACGGTCAGCACCAAAAGCACGCCCATGAACACCAGCGCGTACTGGCTGCCGTAGATGGTCAGGGCCTGAAATGCCGCAAGGACCACCAGCGTTCCGATCAACGTCGAGGTGAGATCGCTTCGCCCTCCGACCGCGACCCAGATCAGCGGCAGCGCGGCTGCGGTCATGCCCATGCTCGACGGCGTGATGTATTGCCCCCATACCGTGTAGAGCACGCCGGAAAGACCGGCCAGCGCGGCGCCAATTACAAAGGTGATGAGCTGATATTTGCGCACGTCGTAGCCCAGCATCTCCGCGCGCTCTGGATTTTCCCGAATCGCAACGATGACATTGCCGAACGCAGAGTTCATTAGGATGCGCAGGCCTAGATAGACCACCACCAGCAGCCCGAGCACTGCGTAATAGAGACCGATGTCGGCGAACAGCACGATGTCGCCGCCGGGCCACGGGATCGTCAGCGGCGGCATCCCGCTCATGCCGTTGAAGCCGTTCAGGCGCGCCACACCGATATGCCACTCGGGGCCCGCGGTCTGGGCCATGAAGCGCTCCAGCATCAGCGTCACCGCCAGCGTGACGATGCCGAGGAACACGCCCGCGATGCGGCCGAAGAACATGAAATAGCCGAGCAGCAAGGCGAACAGCGCGGCGAGGGCTATCGCCAGTAACAGCGCGATCCAAGTAAACCCATAGGCCGAGCCGAAATTGAGGGTGAGGATGCCGTAACTGTAGCCGGCAATGCCAAAGAACGCGGTCTGGCCGAAAGAGAGCGAGCCGCCATAGCCCCAGATCAGGCACAGGCTGAGCGCGATGAACACCCAGATAAAGAAATAAACGGTGTTGCCAACGGTATATCCGTCGCTGAACAGCGGATACGCGCAAGCAATCGCGAGCACGATGGCGAACACGATCCAGAACGCCGGACCGCGGCCTGCGGTTTGCGGACCTTCGAGGCGGCGGAAAAGAGCAAGAAAGCCGTTCACTGCGTCGGATCCTTCAGGTGCGTTCGCGCAGCAGGAAGCCGGAGATCCCCTTCGGCAGGACCCGAACGACGATGATCACGGCGACCAAGAGGCCGATCTGGCCGAACAACTGCCCCTGCCAGGATGTCATCGCCGACTTCACCACTGCGAGCACGCCACCGGCCGGCGCCGTGCCGAGGAACACGTCGGCGCCGCCGATCACCACAGTGACGAACGCTTCCATGATGAAAGTGGCGCCCATGGTCGGCACCAGCGTCATGGTGGGGGCGTACAGGCCGCCGGCAAGGCCGGCGAGCCCGGCGCCGCATGCAAAGGTGAGGCTGTAGACCATGCGGGTATCGACGCCGAGGGCCGCGGCCATGTGGGGGACCTGGATCGTGGCCCGGGCGAGCACGCCGAAGCGGGTCCAGTTGAACAGCATATAGAGACCGCCCAGCACACCGAGCGCGGATGCGAACAGCACGAGGCGATAGATGGAATAGGAATAGCCGCCGACCTGAAAGCTGCCGAACGGTGTACCGACGCCGGCCATGGTGGATCCCACCATGATCAAGGTGCCTTGCGTGGCAATCAGGCTGAGGCCCCAGGTCGCCACGATCGTGTCGAGCGGCCGGTCGTACAGGTGACGGATCACCACGAGCTCGACCAGTGCGCCGACCAGCCCGGCGACGATAGCACCCGTCATGATCCCAAGTGGAAGCGGCAGACCGGCCTGGACTGTCGATGCCGTCACATAGGCGCCGCACATGATGAACTCGCCATGGGCGAGATTGATGACGCCCATCATCCCGAAGATCACCGCGAGCCCGCATGCCGACAGCACGAGGAAGGCGAAGGCATCGCCGAATTGATAGAGCGCCGAGAATGCAAGCGTTGCGATGTTCATGGACCAACCGGGATGATGCAAATTCGAAATTCGGTGAAGCTTCAACGATTCGAGAACGCCGCCCCGGCACGCAGGAGTACCTGCCGGGGCGGCGCCGACGCCGAGGTCAGGGTTTCGGCGGCGGGTTCGACGGCGTGTACTGCGCCATCGGATCCTTCTTGGTGAGGTCGCAGCCGGCCTCGCCGAGCCAATACGGCTTGATGTCTTCCCACACCTTCGGGAACGAGATCGAGTGATCAGGCCCGACCTTGGCCAAGTAGATGGTGTGCGACATGTGCTGGCTCTTCGGGTCGATGCAGACCTTGCCCTCCGGTGCATCCATGCAGACGTCTCCGAGCGCGATCACCTTCCGGATGTCCTCCCGCTTGGTCGACTTTGCTCGTTCGACCATCTGCTTGTAGAGATAGACCGCGAGATAAGAGTTCTCGGCTTCCTGGTTCACATAGGGTTCGCTGGGAAATTTGGCCTTGAACTTGGCAAAGAACGCCTTGCTGGACGGAGTGTCGATCTCCTCGATGTAGTTCGTGGTGACATACATGTCCTTCAGGCTCGGCGGCTTGAAGCGCTTGTGCTCATAGCCCTGGCCGACATTGACGGACGAGGCCATCGGCAAATTGACGTTGGCGGACGCCGCTTGCTCATAATAGGAGGCCTGCGCGGTACCGACCAGCAGCGTCACTACGAAATCCGGTTTCGCTTTCTGGATGTTCTGGATGCTCTGCGAGAACTGCGACACGCCGAGCGGAATGAACTCCTCGCCCGCCATCTTCCCGCCGGCCTCCTTGACGATCTTGCGCACCCATTCCGCCGAGATCTGGCCGAAATTGTAGTCGGCGGCGAGCGTGTAGACGTTCTTGCCGTACTTCTCCATCATGTAGGGAATGAGGGTCGAGAACTGCTGCTCCGGCACGGCGCCGGTAACGACCATGTGGCCGTCGCAGACGCCGCCTTCGTACTGGTTGTTGTAGAACGCGAAGCCGTTGAACTGGTCGACGATCGGACGGTAGGCCTCGCGCGAGGCGGACGAGAAGCCGGCGAACACCACGTCGACCTTGTCACGCTGCAGCACCCGCCGCATGAATTCCTGGTAGCGCGTATTGTCGGACTGGGTGTCGTAGGTGACGAGCTCGAGCGGCCGGCCAGCGATGCCGCCGGCCTTGTTGATCTCCTCAGCTGCGAGCTGGATCGCATGCACCTTGCCGATAGTGGCGGCCGCGAAGTCGCCGGACTGATCCTCCAGCAAGCCGAGTTTGATCGGATCCTCCGCGAATGCCGCGCCTGACGCGAGGACAAGCGTCCCCATGAGGGCTACGGCGCGTAGCCCCCGCAATACTTTCCTGGTCATGTCGGTGTCTCCTACATCGCTTGCTTGGTGCCGCCTTGCAGCGTGGTGCTGGTCGCGCGGCCGGGAATGTCGGGCGGATTCGCCCGCCTGCTCAGAAACTCCTCGCAGTAAAGTTCCAGGTTCTGCCGCGCACGCATGCTCGCGCGGCGGAGCTGGGAATAGGCGCTCTCTTCATCGAGCCCGTTCTCTTGCATCAGCAGGATGACCGCGCGGATGACCGCGCGGCGACCGCGGCGACGACCTTCGAGATCCTGAACGCGGGCATACATGTCACTGCGCAGCAGGAACTGGTTGATGCCCATGAACAGCGACGTGTAGACGGCGCCGCCATGGACCGGCTTACGCAGGAAGGAAGTCGCGCCGAGATTGACCAGCGCCTTGAGGCGGCTCGGCGCCTCGACGCCGACCAGGCCGATCACCGGCACCGGCGGCAGGCGCGAGGCAGGATTGACCTCGATCGCAACCGCGCCCTCGAGATCGCCGTCGACGAACAGGATGTCGCGCTCGGGCTGCAGGCTGCCGACGTCGATTTGCGCGCGGCCGCCGACGATGTCGGGATATTCAGTTGTCACACCGAGCTTGGCGAGGGTGGACTCGAGCGCGCCTTCCCTTCCGCTGCGTCCGGTGACGACAAGGGCGCGGCCGCCCTTGAAATTCTGCAGCAATCGACATGTCATGTTTGCACCACTCTGAGCACGGGAGAGCGCATTGCACCCGCAAAGCGCGGCGACGACTGGACGAGATAGGGATCGGGCGCGATCGGGCTCCGCGCCTCCAGCAGCACTTCGAATTGCCCATTGACGGCGGAGCGTGCGATCCGCGGCGTCAGCCAGGCGTGATGGGTCTGCGGATCGATGCGCACTTCCCCCTGAGGCGCAGCCAGGCGCTGGTTCGCGACCGCGGCGCGTACGGTGCGTGCATCGTCGATGCCGGCCTGCTCCAGCGTCGCGGCCAATAGCTTGACCGCGATATACGACGCTTCCGCGTCGGCCGACGACACCGGCCCGTCCGGAAATGCCTTGGCGTAGGCTTCGATGAATGCCGCATTCGCCGACGATTCCAGCGAGGAGAAATAGACGCTGGAGCTCAGGTGCCCATCGACGGCATCGGCGCCGATTTCGGCGAGCTCCGGCTCCGACAGCGTGCAGCTGGCCACCGGAATTTCATTGACCTGATCGATGCCGCGCGCGCGGCAGGCGGCGCGGAAAGCGCGGAAGAAGGCATAGGCACTGGTGCCGATCAGGTTGTTGAAGACGAAATCGGGACGCTGGTCGAGGATCGCCGATATCACCTGGTCGAATTCGGTGTCGCCCACGGACAGGTAGCGCTCCGCGACCACGGTGCCTCCACGCGCGGTCAACGCCTCGCGGAAGATGCGATTGTTCTCCCAAGCCCAGATGTAGTTGGAGCCGACGCAGAATGCGCGGGTGCCGACCCGCGAAGCGAGATAGTCGACCAGTGGGAGCACATGCTGATTGGGCGATGCGCCGGTGTAGATCACATTGTCCGAGCTCTCGAATCCCTCATAGTGCGACGGATACCAGAGCAGCCCGTCAAACTTCTCGAAGCAGGGAATGACTTCCTTCCGGCTCGAAGACGTATAGCAGCCGACGACCTGGCGAATGCCGGCGCCAAGCAGTTCCAAGCTAAGTGCGCGGTAGCAGGCGAGATCGCCCGACGGATTGACCACGACCGGCTCCAGCGCCACAGCGCCGGGTGCCTCGGCATTTTCCTGGAAGGCCAGCAAGGCGCCATTAAGCATCGAGCGCGCGACGACGCTGTAAGACCCGGTCGTCGAGAACATCACGCCGATACGATAGTGCTTCCGCGCCATCCGCCCGATTCCAAACAAAAAAGCGCCCGCCGGCTGTGAAGCCGAGGGCGCCCTCGCCACCAACTGGACACGCTTGAATTCTGAAAGCGCGGCGTTGGAAATGGTTTGAACTTGTAGCGTTATTGGGCAGCTTTGCCCAACGCTTGCATTTTAGGCTCCCTTAGATCGACCATGTTGTCAAGCACGTTGTTGCGGCGGGAGTTGCTTCAATTGATGTCTTGCTGCAGCAAAACTATGCAGGGTGCCGCGATAAACTATCCCGTTGCTGGAAGCGCCTGAACGTCGTCGTGATGTCGCGCGGTATCGAAGTTGTGCGGCCATGCCGTGCGCCTGCGCAACACCAGCCTCGCTACCTTCAGGAGAGGCTGCGTCGAATGGATCTAGAAACGCAGCTTGATGATACAAGCATTCCGTCAGCCGTCTTTTCCGCTATTAGCTCCTCGCTTCCGTAAGCTTTTTTGCGCGTGTCCGCTTTGCGCCAGAACCCGCCCACAAAATCGTTTTTCCAATCGACCTGATATGGTCTGTCTTTGCCCGATCAGTTCAGTTCTACACTGAGAAACCGGACACCGAACGAATCGGCGTTATCCTGGCCCCAATCGTAGAGCGACTGCAGCATCGGCTTCAACATTTCGCCACGTCTGGTCAGGCAATACCGCGATTTACTACCGGAGCGTTCCTGCCTCACGAAGCCGGCCTCACAGAGATCGCGCAGCCGTTCGGTCAGTATCTTGTCGCTCAGCGACGGAATGTCGTGACGCAATTCGCCGTAGCGCATCGGCCGCACTTTCAGCCTGCTGAGGATCACCGTCTTCCACTTCCCACTGAGGAGATCGATCGAGAATTCCACGGGACAGCCATATTTTCGTTTGGCCTTACGCATGATCCACGCTCCGGTTCTACTTTCCATCTGGTTCGTTGAAGGCTGCCATCAATCCATTTAAGCACGCTTTTCGAGTTCGTTGAACGACGAGGATCATTCCAAAGCATGACCCACGACAGTTCCATTCAAGAAGGGCACGAGACCAGCGCAGGAACCCCACGGATCGTCATAATCCGCAACGGTCCCTGTTTGCTCGATGGCTCCATCCCCGTCGTCGACCCTCTCGGAGTTCCCGTCGCCGCAAATGCACCGGTCCGGCTGTGCCGCTGCGGACAGTCGCAAACCAAACCGTTCTGCGACAATAGCCACATTGAACGCAGCTTCACCGACGACAAGAACCCACAGCGCGTAACCGACAAGCTGGACGTGCATGAGGGCCAGCAGGCTTACGTGTTCGACAACCGCGGGACATGTGCGCATTCGGGTTTCTGCACGGACCGCCTCAGCTCGGTATTCCACCTCCGAAAGGAGCCTTTCGTCTCACCGAGTGGCGCGAGACTGGACGATCTGGTGAATGCGGTGCGCAAGTGTCCTTCGGGCGCGCTTGGCATTGGCATCGACGCGGTACGCGATCCGAACCTTTCTGATACAAAACGCCCGCCGCAGATCGAAGTCACCAGGGACGGCCCTTATCGCGTCACGGGAAACGTCAGGCTGGTCGACGAAAACGGCGTGCTCATTCCACAAAACGAAGGTGCTTCCCGGGAGCACTTCAGCCTGTGCCGGTGCGGGTCGTCCCTCAACAAGCCCTTCTGCAGCGGAATGCACTGGAGCGTCGAATTTCAGGATCCAGTACCCGATCCACTGCGTGAGCCAACGTTGTTCGAGTGGGTCGGAGGATATCCCGCGCTTCTCGACATGACTCGGATTTTCTATAGCCGCTACGTCCCAGGAGATCCGTTGCTTGGGCCGTTGTTTGCAGAAATGTCGCCAGATCATCCGGAGCGCGTCGCCGCGTGGCTGAGTGAGGTTTTTGGTGGGCCACCCTTCTATACAGAACGATATGGCGGCTACCGGCGTATGGTGTCGCAGCATATTGGCAAGCAGATCGCGCCGGAGCAGCGCGCGCGGTGGGTCACCTACATGTTGCAGAGCGCCGAAGATGCGGAACTGCCTTCCGATGCTGAATTTCGTGCTGCCTTCGTCGCCTATATAGAGTGGGGATCGCGGATCGCCATGGAGAATTCTGGCGCCGGGGTCAAGCCACCGGCTAATATGCCGGTACCGCGATGGTGGTGGGTGTGCAATTCAACGCCCGGTTCACGTCCCACTGCGAAGGCTGGCAATGAATCGGGCGAGGTCAAAACTGATCCGGCATTGCCAGGCGCGGACGAAGCCATTCGCTTCGAGGATCATATTCGCCCGCTGTTTCGTCCGCTGGATCGCAACTCGATGCTGTTCGCCTTCGACCTCTGGAAGGAGGCGGACTTGCTCAAGCACGGAGAGCAAATTCTGCTAAGGTTACGTGCCGGCACGATGCCATGCGATGGCGCATGGCCCAAGGAGAAGATTGCGCTCTTCGAACGCTGGGTTGCCGGTGGAACGGCCGACACCGCTTCTTGCGACTGACCATGGCCCATTTTGGCGGATGTCCTCCTTGCGCCAGGAGCGGGCTTCCGAGCTACGCTGCAAGAGCGCCGATGGCGGCTTGACGCCGAAGTGTGCATAGGCGAACGCACGGGCCCAGCTCCTTATACCGCTGGCGCGCGTTCTATGGCGCCTACCCCGGCCGCCAATCAGGTTCGGTTGTGTTCGTATCGGTCGCGAACGATCTGATTTGTCACGCGGTCCCTGCGACTGCGCGACAAGGAGCAGAAACGCGCCGATGAAATAAACAGCATCCATGTTGAAGACTCCCAAAGCATCCCACACCGGGGAAGTTTGTAATGCGTGAAAAACCCGGAAAAAACCCCAGGGTTCCTATCGAACCTGACTCCGCCTTTTGCGTTGGTTTCCGATAGGAGGTTTGCAATGCAAAAGGACAAATCCAGCCAAGGCATCGTGCTCGATGAAAAATCCCAGGAGCAGCCGAATGATAAAGAGCGGGCCCGAACCGGGTCATATGCCGCAGCAGCCGGTAAAGAAGGACGACGAGCTTCAGCCTTTGAGGGAGAGGAGCGGGTTCTAGGATTGCGGTGACTTGAATTTTGAAACTACCGTGAGGATGATGATTTCCCGGCACGGCTCGCAAAAAAATGCGCTGCCAGAGTTCGGGTCATCCGGCTTGGAGCATCGCGGGCACACATGCCCGCGAAACGTCGAAAACGCCGCTGCGGTTCCTACTTTGACAAACTTTTGAAGAGGAGAGACCAATGTAAAGGGCCTATCGCAGTCGCCGCTTTTCCGTGATGTGCGGATGATCGCGCTTCGTACAGAACACCGGCCCCGCTCCGCAGTCCGGCATAGAACGGCGCCAAGGAAAAAAATGGCTCGATGGACACCACCGGCATGAGCAATAAGGGATTATTCTAACTGGCGGGTTTTTGATTAGGAGGCACCCATGTACGCACTGTTTGAAGGCGACAGACAGATTGGAAGCCCCTTCCCGACCGAGAAAGAGGTTTGGGAAGCGGCGCTGATTGAAGGCCTCGTGACCGACGTCCCGCTGGCGGATGAGGAAAGCGGGCAAGTCATCCCTGTTGGGTATCACGTCGAACACGTCGCCGACGTTTAACCGCCCATCTGGATGGGTGACTGAGAATTAAGTCGATTTGCCTACCTGAAAGGCGATGACCTCAAGGCGGCCACCTAGTCCCTCAGCGCCACCGTGCTTAAGGATCAGGTCGAGATAAAGGGCGGAGAGTCCTTCAGCATCATCCCCGATCCGATCGGGGCCATGCTGGGCCTATAGTAGCCGAAGAACGATTCACTACTATGAACGCGTAGTAGATGCAGCACGGCATCGATAGAAAACCGAGGAAGGCGCATAAGTTGAGCGAAAGGACACGCAATGGCCAAGAACACGATTTGCCTGTGGTACGATAAGGACGCAGAGGCTGCTGCCCGCTTCTACGCCGAAACCTTTCCCAACAGCGCTGTGGGTGGCGTCCACCGTGCACCCAGTGACTACCCATCCGGCAAGGAGGGAGACGTGCTGATGGTTGAATTCACAGTCGCCGGCGTCCCCTGTATCGGCCTCAACGGCGGTCCCGCGTTCAAGCATGACGAAGCTTTCTCGTTTCAGATCGCCACCGATGATCAGCAGGAGACCGACTGCTACTGGAACGCCATTGTCGGCAATGGAGGCCAAGAGAGTGCGTGCGGCTGGTGCAAGGACAAGTGGGGCGTTTCCTGGCAAATCACGCCGCGCGTGCTGACAGAGGCGCTGGCGGCCGGCGGCGAAGAAGCAAAGCGAGCATTCGATGCCATGATGGGCATGAAGAAAATCGACGTCGCCGCGATCAAAGCGGCGCGGCGCGGCTGATATTAATCAGAACTTCCCCGGATAGGTGTCTTGGCTGGGCTCAGTGGTCGCGGGTGCGTCTCGGGCATCACGGCCACGAGGAAATGCAGCGACGTGGCGACGCCATTGCTGCACCGCATGGGCCAGGTTTGTCCCGAATGCTCATGGCTTGCAATCGGCGTGTGACGACGGCGCCATAGATGCGATCCCTGTCTCGGATCATGTAACCCGGGGCACCGTCCCAAGGAAAGCCTCGGCGAACTGCCGTGCGATCCGCTCCGCCGTCGGGTTGGTTGTGACATTGGTCCAAACGAGATTCTCAATCCGTACAATCACGAAGCCATACAGCAGTTTGAAGCCAATGGTCGGGACCAAGAACAGATTCATGGCGGCAATGTCGGGAGCGTGGTTTCGCAGAAAAGTCTTCCACCCCTAACTCGCAGGAACCAGCGGTCGTTGTTGGTAAGCCGGGCTCGACCCCTCACCTTGCGCCGCAAAACGACCAGCTGATGTCGGGGCACCGCACTCCGCCTCAAGCCTGCTCTTCGACTCGAACGGCGAGGCCAGCACGGCCAGAACAAAACAGTACATGGCGTCGGCCGGCCCGATCTTCTCCGGCGAACATTATCTTCGGCCTTGCCCGCGCGTGCCTGCACGAGCAAAGCACGTCAAATCAGTTTCATAGTCCTTTCACCAACCACTCGAAGGTCCATCCTGCTGATCAGATTCGAACGGAGCACCTCGGCGGCGCTAATGGCGGCCATCGTCTGTCGCAACGTACTGACGTTCGATCCGAACGACACGATTCCGCCGAGCACCACGGCTATCGATCCGATGGCGGCGACCTGATTGGATCCGAATAGGCCGAGCATCATAACGAGCAGCAATGCGACGCCGCCGGCGATTGCCGCCTTAGAAACCAGAATAATCTTTCGGCATCGCTCGGAGACCTCGGCAAGCTCCTCGAGCCGCGCTTCGATCCGTGAAATCTCGTCGATCGGGTTGTCCTCGGCCATCAGATTCAACATCGAGATCCGTAGATCAACAATGTGTCAGTTGTTCCACCAAACGACGAAGTCAGATTGTAGAGACTCGTTGTTGGCGCAGTGAAGCGGATGGATGCTACTTGACCGTCTTGACCGGGACAACGGAATGTTGGGTCACAACGGAATGTAGGTCGCTCGCTAAGCGGCGTTGCGCCCCAGCGCCGTTCGGGTGCCGAGTAGCTCTGCCTCCATCAGTCCGTCCCGGATCCGCACAATTTCCGCGTCGGTGATCTTGACCAACGGCGGACG
>WNFO01006638.1_pt1 | contig 18229 bp, 15 predicted proteins | sample 5400251 | NCBI WGS metagenome assembly WNFO01 (sample SAMN13153354, study PRJNA577476) | soil metagenome | isolation source: 100 cm saprolite under Madrone tree | place: USA:California | collected 2016-06-14
GCGCGTAAACGCTGGACCGCGCGCGCGGCCGGCTCGTTTTCCTGGACCGTGACCACTCTCCGCATGTAGCAGCTGAGCGATTGGGGCTGATGTTTATCGAGCAAAATATCGAGCACATTCACTAGGCCGACCGCATCGCCGTTGGCGCCGATCACGGGTAAGCGATCGAACCCGCTCGAGCGACTCATATGAAATATATCTTCGATCGCCGAGTCCGGCTTCAAGCTGGTTACTTTCGACAACGGCTGCATCACATCGCGCGCGGTCACGTTTTGAAAGTCGACCACGTTGTGAATCATTGCCCGCTCGGTTGCGGTGAGAGACCCTTCGCGTTCGCTTTGGGTGGTGATTTGTTTTAATTCTTCACGCGCAGCGAAAAGACGAGCGCCTCTCTGTTGCGCCGGCAGAAACAACCGGCCGAGAGCCGCGCCGGCTGCCAAAACTGGCCAGAGCGTAATCATGCTGATTTCGAGAAGGCGGGCGAGGGGAGAAAGAGCGCGAAATGGAAAACGGCGAAGCAGCGACTTGGGCAAAACGCCGAGGACGAAAAGATAGATTGGGAGCGCGATTACTATCGTGAAAGCAAAACCGGCGGTGCCAAATCGGAAAACGAGAAGACGGGTCAGAAGAAGCAGCGCCAGGATGTCCGCCAAATTTGTGACCAGCAAAACCGTGACGAGCAAACGCTCCGGTGTTTTTAGCAATCGGTCGAGCCGCACCGCCGCAGGCCGATTCAACTTTACGTGATGACGCAACCGGACCGGATCGATCGATGTCAGTCCCGCTTCGATTCCGTTGAAAAGAAACGAAATCGCCCAGCAACCGACGATGATAAAAAGATCTCTCATGCGGCGGCGGTGCCAGCGTTCGTTTGATCTTCCAGACAGGTGGTCTTTTCCAAAAGCAATTCTTCGATTCGTTTTCGACTCGTGCGTCTGACAGTAACCGTGAGCCGCGACAGTTCGACTTTGGCGCCAGCCTGCGGCAAATAGCCGAGTCGGTTGAAAACAAGGCCGCCGATGGTGTCGATTCCGTCCGCTTCCAATTCAAAACCGAGATGCTCTCGCAAATCGTCCAGACGCGCGTGACCGCTGACGAGAAATTTTCCGTCTTCGAGCGGCTCGATGTAAACATCGACATCTCCGCGTGACGGTGCCGCGTCGCCCAGAATTTCCTCCACAATGTCGGACATTGTGATGATGCCTTCGGTGCCGCCAAATTCGTCGACCACGATGGCGAGCGATTGTGGATGCGTCAGGAAAAGCTTCAGCAGATCGAGCGCGCGCATCGTTTCCGGCACGAATGAAGGGGCCAGCAATGTCTCGGTGTAATGTTCCGACGAATCGAGCAGGAACAATTTGACGTCGATGATGCCAACAATGTTGTCCGGGGTATCGGCGTAAACAGGAACGCGGCGGAAACGTTTCTCTTTTAACTGCGTTATCGCTTGTTCGTTTGTCAGATCGTCCGCCAACGCAAAAGTCTCGACTCGCGGCGTCAGGCAATCCTTCGCAGTTTTGTCGCCCATCTTGATGATTTCCTGAATCATTTCGCCTTCGGCTTCGTGCAGCGCCCCTTCCTCCTCTCCAATCTCGACCAGCGTCTCCAGTTCTTCGTCGCTCAATCGCGCGCGCGTGCGCAGCCGCACCGGCGTGAGAAGATCGACAATCACTGTGCTGACGCGCTCGAGGGTGCTCCCGACACGATCGAGCAAACGGACGGAGGCTTGGAGCGCGAATGCGCCGAGGGTCGATAATTGGTAGGGCGCGGCCAGCGCGATCAATTTTGGGACCAAATCACAGAGCAAGACGACGATTGCGAAGATCACAATCGCCGCGAGCCATTGCGGCAGCCTTCCGGCGAGCGGCCCGCGCCAGAGTAAAAAAAGACAAAGCACCACCAGCGGCACCTTGACCAGGCCGTCGCCCAGAAGGAGCATGTTCAAAACGCGACGCGGTTTATCGCGAAAAAGTTGGACGAAATTGACGAGCGCGGGATGGTTTTGCTCCAATCGACGCAATTGATGCGGCCGGAGCGAAAAAAGCGCCGTCTCCAGTCCGGAAAAAAGCGCGGAGACAAAAATCAGTCCGGCGATGGCGGCGAGAACAATTGTCAGCGCAACCGGCGTCATTCTTGGCTGCGGTCCCGAACGTTTTCGTGACCCTCCGGAAAAGTCAGTTTGCCCATCATCTGAGGCACGATGAAATTAAGCCCTTCATGAGCAAAGGCGAGAGGATTTCGCGCTTCGTGCGCGAGCTCGAAGGCGACGATATCGATCTTTTCCGCCACAGGACGGACTCGGCGGGGCGAGCCGGCGACGTGGCGAATCATCCGTTTTATCGCGCGTTCTTTCGTTGCTGGAATGAGCAACGTTACTACGAAGCGCACGATGTGCTGGAGCAGCTTTGGTTAAACAGCGACACCGACGACGACAATTTCTTCAAAGGACTGATTCAGGCCGCGGGCGCGTTCGTCCATTTGCAAAAAAATTTCGACCACCCGACGCACGCAAAACATAGCCGGCGTCTGCGGCCGGCCGTTAAACTTTTTGAGTTGGCGGAAAAGAACTTGTCGATCTTCGCCCCGCGACACCATGCGCTCGATGTTTCTGCGCTGGTCGATCTCTTGCGGGCCACGCGGGAGAAAATCACCGACTCGAATTTCAAATCGAATCCGTGGTCGCCGAAGAACGCGCCAAAGGTGGAATTGTCACGTCGTAAAAATTAGTTTGCAGCCGGTAATCGTCAGAATGATTGCCAGTAGGATTGAAATTGTGTACGGCACGCTTCGATTGTGAGATCCGTCGCTCTGCCCGGGATGACCACACTTCCACTTTTGCGTTCTCACGTTATGCTGATCAGTGACACCGATTGTCATGGCCGCGGAAATTCAACCGGCTCATCCGGCGCACACTAACCGACTCGCGCGCGAGAGGTCGCCGTATCTTCTTCAGCATGCACATAATCCGGTCGATTGGTATCCGTGGGGCGAGGAGGCGTTCGCCAAAGCGCGCCGCGAGAACAAACCAATCTTTCTCTCGATCGGGTATTCGACTTGTCACTGGTGCCATGTGATGGCGCACGAGTCGTTCGAAGATGAAGCGACCGCCGCGATCATGAATCGCGAATTTGTGAGCATCAAAGTCGATCGCGAGGAAAGACCGGATGTTGATCGGGTTTACATGACATTTGTGCAGGCAACCACTGGGGGCGGCGGTTGGCCGATGAGTGTCTGGCTCACGCCGGATCTGAAACCTTTTGTTGGTGGAACTTATTTTCCGCCGGTAGATCGATACGGCCAGCCTGGTTTTAAGAAAGTATTGGAGCGAATCGCGGCTGCTTGGAAACAGGACCACGCAAAAATTGCCGACCAAGGCTCCAAACTCCTGGAGGCCCTTCGCGAATCGCAGAACGCACAGGCGGAAACCACTGCCGAGATCGACAATCAGTTTTTTCAAACCGCCTACGAACAGTTGTCGCGCTCGTTCGACGACAAGGAAGGCGGCTTCGGCACCGCCCCAAAATTTCCGCGCCCGGTCTCGCTGAATTTTCTAACGCGATTTTACGCGCGCGATCCCAAGGGCGAATCCGGGCAGCACGCGCTCGAAATGGATTTGGTCACGCTGCGCAAAATGGCTGCAGGTGGAATGCACGATCATCTCGGCGGCGGATTCCACAGGTACTCGGTAGATCGCTACTGGCACGTCCCGCATTTCGAAAAAATGCTTTACGATCAGGCCCAGCTCGCGAGCGCATACCTCGACGCGTTTCAAATTGGTCAGGATCGACAATACGCCGACGTTGCGCGCGATATTTTAGATTACGTCGCGCGCGACATGACCTCAAAAGAAGGCGGGCTTTTCTCAGCGGAGGACGCGGACAGCCTTTTCGAGCACGGAAAGCCGGAGCACGGCGAGGGCGCGTTTTATGTCTGGACGGAAAAACAGATCGACGACGCCCTCGGTGCCGACGCCGCAGTATGCAAGTTTCACTTCGGCGTCCAGCCGCACGGTAACGCGCCGGAAGGGAGCGACCCGCAGGATGAATTCCGCGGCAAAAATATTCTGATTCAGCGACACACGCTTGCCGAGACGGCGAAGCATTTCAAAAAGAGCGACGATGAAATTCGACAATCACTCATGCGCAGTCGCGAGAAGTTATTGACGATCCGAAACAAGCGGCCGCGTCCGCATCTCGACGACAAAATCATCGCGGCTTGGAACGGCCTGATGATTTCGGCTTATGCGCGCGCGGCGCAAGTTTTAGATGAGCCGCGTTATCTTGAGAACGCGACGCGCGCGGCGAAATTCCTTCGCGCGAATCTTTACGACGACAAAAGCAAATTGCTCTTTCGCAATTATCGCGAAAGTCGCAGCCATGTCGAAGGCTTCGCCGATGACTACGCATTCGTCATTCAAGGACTTCTCGATCTTTACGAAGTCTCGTTCGACGTTGAGTGGTTAAAGTTTGCGATCGAGTTGCAGGGAATGCAGGACGATTTGTTCTACGATGAAAAGAACGGCGGCTACTTCTCTACCAGTGGCAAAGACAAAAGTGTTGTTCTCCGAATGAAGGACGACAATGACAGCGCCGAACCTGCCGCGAGCTCCATCGCAGCCTTAAATCTTTTGCGACTCGCGCAATTTCGCGACGACAAGAAACTGGACGAACGCGCTCGGAAAACAATCGGCGCATTTGCCCCAACCCTTTCGCATTTCGCAAGCGCGATGCCGCAAATGCTGGTCGCGCTTGAGTACTCGTTAGCGAAGCCGCGCCAGATCGTCATCGCTGGGAAAATCGATTCGCTAAAGGACGGATTCGCCGTGGCGAACAATAACGCGACAAAAACTCTGCTCGCTGAACTTCACCGGCATTTTCTCCCGAACAAGATTCTGATGTTGGCCGATGGCGCCGAAGGTCAGAAATTTTTTGCCGACAAAAACGAGGCCATCGGCGCGATGACTCCAATCGATGGCAAGCCCGCTGCTTACGTCTGCGAAAATTTCACCTGCAAAGCGCCGGTGACCGACCCGAAAGCGTTGGGCAATCTACTATCAAATCGCTAAGTCCCTTCGACGAGGATCATGTTTGTTTTCGCGGTGCGGTGGCGCATTTTGCGCGGCTCGCGGTACTCCTCGCAGTTCAGCCATTCCTTGGCGCGCTCCATCGATTCGAACTGAAGCACGACAATGCGCTTCGGATTCCAATCGCCTTCGAGCACTTCGGCTTTTCCGCCGCGGACGATATATTTGCCGCCGTATTTCTCAACCGTTGCGCCGGCAAGCTTCTTGTATTCTTCGTAGCCGACTGGATCGACAATCTCGATTTCGACGATGATGTAGGCGCTCATTCCAGAAAAGTTAGACAGGATTTACACGATTATCGCGATTGTTTCAGAAGAAAAATCAGGAAAGCAGGAAGCCAGGACGGAAGAAACCGGGAAATATTAAGAGATCTCTCGACTTCGCTCGAGATGACAAAGATTATCCGCCGTTGTGACGGCCGTCTTTGGCCGCGAGCTCAGGAATTTTTTTGCGGCGACGCAAACGGAGCCAGTTGTTCCAGGTTTTACGAAGGCTGTCACGCGGAGTGAGATACCTTTGGTTGAGCTCGTTGCTCTTGAGGATCTGTGCGAGAATTCCCCTTACTGAAAAATCGTTCGTATTTAAAATGGTGTAAGCGGTGCCAACAGCCGCGGCGTGATGCGCGTCGCTGGCAGCGACCATGGGAAGATTCCGGACCTGTGCGTACTTGAACGCGTATCGGTTATAGCGACGCAGAGTAGTCGCAGCGTTAAAAACTTCGATCGCATCAATCGGGAGCGTCTGTAGTACTGAAAAACGGATTCCGGCCCGAAAAAGATCGTAGGGATGCGGAGGAATGGCGAGACCGCCGCGTTGATGAATAATTTCGCATACTTCGCGCGCCGGTTTTCCTTTCAGGTAAGGCAGCTCCGCGCCGATGCAAAGAAGGTGGCCATCGGCAGTAGTCACTTCGACGCCGGGCAAAACGAGAAAGCCATCGACCGGCTGGCCGTCGAGACGCATCAGGCCTTTTTCGAGCATGTAAGTGACCGCATCGCAGGTGTTGTGGTCGGTCAGGGCGATGCCATGCAGGCCTTTCGCACGCGCGGCCGCGATCAAATCCTCCGGACTGGAAACGCCGTCGCCGGAAAAAAACGAATGAGTGTGAAGGTCGAAATTAAAGGGCATTGGTGGGATTGGAGGACGATCTTAGATTCTTGCGGGTGGAAAATTAGACAAGTTCTTCAGCGAGCACGTCCGGCTCGGAGGCGGATTCTGAAGTGACGTCGGTCGGTTGATTGAATTGCAGATCATAGAGGCGACGATAGTAGCCCGATTTTTCGAGAAGCTCGGCGTGAGTTCCGATTTCCTTGATGCTGCCACTTTCGAGCACAACGATTTGGTCCGCGGACAGAATGGTCGAGAGCCGGTGCGCGATCGCGATTACCGTGCGGCCGGCGGAAAGTTTCTCGAGCGCCTTCTGGATTTGTTTTTCCGATTCGGTGTCGAGCGACGATGTCGCTTCATCGAGCAATAGGATCGGCGCATTCTTGAGAAGTGCGCGCGCAATGGCGAGGCGCTGCTGCTGGCCTCCGGAAATGAGACATCCTTTGTCGCCGATTACCGTGTCGTAGCCGTCCGGCTGCGCGAGAATGAATTCGTGAGCCGACGCAGTTTTCGCAGCGGCGTAAACTTCTTCCGCAGTCGCACTGAGGCGGCCAAACTGGATGTTCTTAAAAATCGTGTCGTGAAACAAAAACGTTTCCTGGCTGACCAGACCGATCTGCTCACGCAAGGATTTTTGGGTTAACGATCGCAGGTCACTTCCATCGATTTTCACGGCGCCGACAGTTGGATCGTACAATCGAAGGATCAGTGACAGGATCGTGCTCTTGCCTGCGCCGCTAGCACCAACGAGCGCGTACGTTTTGCCGGGCTCAATGTGGAGATCGATGTCGCTGATCGCGGTGGTGACGCCGGTTGGGTAACGAAATGTTACGTTTTCGAGCTTGATCTCGCCCCGAGAGGAAGCCAGTTCAATTGCGTTGGGGGCGTCTCGAACTGTCGGCACAGAATCGAGAATCGCAAAAATCTGCGTCGTTGCGCCGAGTGAACGTTGCATGACGATGTGCAGTTTGCTCAAAGTTTTGATCGGCTCGTAAATAATGAAAATGCCGGTGATCAGTCCAAAAAATCGGCCGGCAGAGAGGTTGGCAGCGTAAACGTACCAAAGCGCGAGTCCGACACCGATCGAGGCGATGATTTCGACGAGAGGTCCAACCGCTTCGGTGGCTTTCACTGTGCGCATCGTATGAGCGAACGATTGTTGGGCGCCGCGCCGGAATATTTTTTCCTGCTGCTCCTCGCGAGCGAACGATTTGATGACTCGAATGCCGGCGAAACTCTCCTGCATTGTGACCGACATTAAGATGCCGCCCTTTTGCTCACGTTGCACGGCCGCGCGCGCGCGTCGACCAAAGATGCGGATCGGAATGATGCAAATCGGGAAGAGGACAAGGCTGACCAACGTAAACTTCCAGTCCATCAGGAGGAGCACGATCACGGCGCCGACGATAGTGATGGGTTGTTTGAAAACGTCGCTGCTCACACTCGCCAGAGCTTGCTGCATGTTGCGGGTGTCGTTGGCGATTCGCGACATGAGATAGCCGCTTTGCATCCGATTAAAGAAATCCATTGAGTGCCGAATCACCTTGGCGAAGAGCTGATTGCGAACATCGTTCACAACTTTGTTGCTGACCCAGTTCATGTAATAAGCGTTGCCGTAGGAGCAGAGACTCCGCACCGCCATCACCAGCGGAATGGCGAGGCAAATCCAAGCGATCGAATCGATCTTTGGACCGACGTTTAAGATTTCGCGATGCGCGATCACCGCTTTAGGATTTGGCGCAGCGCCGTGGAAAATGAAACTGGAGACTTGAAAGACCGCGATTGGAAAGACTGAATTGACTAACCCGTAGGCGACGCCGAACGCGATGCCGAGAGCAAAGCGCCATTTATAAGGCAGGGCGTAGCTATAGAGGCGCAGGTACGGTTTCCATGCTTTCCGGATGGTTTCCCAGAACGAGAGTTTTACTTTAGCGCCTTCTGCCTTGCTCATAACGATGGCGACGTTGCCGGAGCCGACAACAGCGTCTTCATAGCACCGATCACCGCCTGCGTCGAGATTTGGTTCATCGGCAACCGCGGTTGCTTGGGTACGAATTCGGCGAAGGGCGATGTCGATGTCCCCTGTAAAACCAACACCGGACTTTCCCGCGGACGCCAGTGAAACGGATTGGTCGGGCCAAAAAGAATCACTTGCGGCGTGCGCGATGCCGACGCCAGATGCATCGGCGCGGAATCCACTGTGATCAACAGGCGCGCTTTGCCGATCAACGCTGCGAGTGTGAGCAAATCGGTTTTGCCGGAAAGATCGACAATCTGGCGCCGCACTTTTGATTTGATGTCGCTAATATGGCTTTGTTCAAGCGGCGACGATCCGCCAGTCAACACAAGATCGACATCGTAGTTGTCCGCGGCGTGGTTAATCACATCAGCCCATCGCTGCGCATTCCAAAATTTCTCCGCGCGCGCCGAGCCGGGATGAAAAACGATGAAGTCTCTTTTGATAGTGTGCGCGCTCAATAATTCGTCGGCTGCTTCGCGCGTGCTTTTGGGCAATTCCATCCGGACCGCGCGCGAAACGTTGGAAATTCCAAGTGGTTCGAGCAGCGCGAGGTGATAATCGATCATGTGCATGTCTCGCATCCGGTGCTCGACAAATTCGTTGTAGAAGCGTGTTCGAAATCTTGAGCGGACTTTGATTCGAAACGACACGATCCGCTTTTTCGCGTGCGAGAGAAGCACCAGCAGCGCGGAACGATCGTTCCGCGTGAAATCAATGCAGTAATCAAATTTCTGGCGCGCGATCGCGGCGACTGTTCTAAATCCGCCAAAGCCCCGACGCATGACCAAAATTTTATTAATGCTAGTAATCGCGGGCGCGAGCTCTTTGCCCTCCGATGAAATGACGATCGTCAACCTTGCGTCCGGGAATTTCTCGCGCACGGCCGCAACCGCCGGCGTGGTCAGAATCAGATCGCCGATACGTTTGAGCTGAATCAGGAGAATTTTCATCTGTTGCGGCACGGAGTTTCCAACCCTCACCATAGCCACTCCCTTTCAAAGGGAGAGGCAGAAGGATCAGTCCTCAACGCAAATTCTAGCGCGTCTTCGTGCGGTCGTGTTTTTAATCCGCCTCTCCCCTTGTGAAGGGAGAGGATTGAGGTGAGGGGTGTAAGCGAGTCGCGCACGATCGAAAAGATTATCGCGCCATTTGGATCGCCCTTTCGTACGCGCCTAACAAACGCATCCGATAATGCTCCCACGTGAAATTTTCCACCACGCGCTGTCGGGCAGCGGTGCTCATGCTCGCAACAATCTCAGGATGGCGAGACAAATGCTCAACCGCCGCCGCGATTGCATCGACATCGCCGGGCTGGACGATGATTCCTTCCACGCCGTCGCGCACAACGTCGCCGGCTTCACGGGTGGTAATCATCGGCAAACCACAAGCGGCCGCTTCGTAAATCGTCTTGGCGCTGCCTTCCAACCGCGAAGGAAAAACGTAAACGGATCCTTGATTGAGATAATTCTCGAGATCGCGCTTGAAGCCGAGAACGCGAACATTCTCGCGCCCGAATTTTTTCAAATACGGCTTGGCTTCATCGTGAACGCTGCCGAGAAGCCAGAGTTCGGCGTCGCGCAGATTCAATCGATGCCATGCTTCGAGGAGATGATGAATCCCCTTTCGCTCGATCAGTGCGCCCGAAAAAATTGCGCGGAAAATTGGCGGACGCGTTCCCGGCTTGAAACGCTCGATATCGACGCCGCGTGGCAGATAAAATAATTTTTCATCCGGAAAACCTGCGATCCGAAAAGATTCGGCCGCCTTTTCGGAAAGAACAACGACAAGCGTCGCGAGCTGATATTCTTCAAGAAACCTTTCAGGCTGGAGCAAGAATCGCGACTTCCAAGTCTGCCTGTCCTCTGTTCTTTGTCCTCTGTCTTCTGATTTTTGGCTTCCCCGGTGCCATGTCGGAATTTCGATCAACGACGGAATCCTTTTCTTCTTCGCCACGCGCAGTGTTTCCAGACAATCGCCCGACCAGCTGTGAAAGAAATCGTAGCGACTACTGTCAAGGGATTTCGCGCTGGCGATTGTCGTAGGCGATCGCTTTGCCGAGAAAACTTCCTCGATACGACGCACGCAAAGCTTCAAATGAATCGGTATCGAGACCGGGACCGCCGATTCGGGCGAAGATGGAGTAGAGCAACTGCTTTGGCAGGACGTAAGTCGAAGCAGAAGTTTGCGGTGGCTGCGCGTTTAGAGTTTCGCCTAACATCAAGTTGGAATTATTCTCGCGAATAGTTTTGATGTCGAACGGCAAACTAAGAATCGCTTTTGTTCGTCGCGGCTATTCACCGAGCGGCGGCGCCGAATCTTATTTGAAGCGACTGGCGCAGGGGGTTGTCGATCTTGGCCACGAAGCGCAGCTCATTGCGAACGATGATTGGCCGCTTAACGAGTGGAGTTTCGGTTCGGTCGCGCGAGTAAAGGCGAAATCGGCGATCGGATTCGCCAACGAGCTGGAGAAGCTGCGTCCGCAAATTCGTTGCGATGTCTTGATGAGTCTCGAGCGCGTCTGGCGCTGCGATGTTTATCGTGCGGGCGACGGCGTGCATCAGGCATGGCTGAACCGGCGAAGAAAATTTGAAATGCCGCTGCAACGATTTGTTCGCGGCATTAACCGGAAGCATCGGGACATCTTGCAGCTCGAGGACGCGCTCTTAGCGAAAGGCGGCGCGGGCCGCGTCATTGCGAATTCGGAAATGGTTAAGAAAGAGATTGTCGATCTTTATCGTTATCCCGCGACCGAGATCGCCATCATCCGTAACGGCGTCCCGCTCGATCGATTCCATTTTGATCCCGAGTTGCGCGAAAAATCGAGAAATGATTTGAAATTGAAGCCGGACGAGATTGCGCTGCTCTTCGCAGGCTCGGGTTGGGAGCGAAAAGGTTTGCGGTTCGCAATTGAAGCGATGGAGCTGTGTCGCGACCGCAAACAGCGTTTGCTCGTCGCCGGCCGTGGAAACGAGCGCGATTACAAGCCGAAACGTTTTTTTACTGAAGAGCCGGTACGCTTTCTTGGCGAAGTCGCCGATCTCCGACCAATCTACGCTGCCGCCGACATCTTCATTTTGCCGAGCATTTACGATCCGTCTTCAAACGCGTGCCTGGAAGCGCTCGCCTGTGGATTGCCGGTAATCACCACGCGCGACAACGGGTTCAGCGAAATCATCGAGAACGGCATCCACGGATCAATTGTCGATCTTCCAAACAATGTCTCGGCATTGCGCGACGCAATTGAGTTCTGGTCCGACGAATTACGCCGCGCTGCCGCAAGATGGCCAATTCTCGAGCGCGCATCGCAGTTCGACATTTCCAAAAACGTCGAGCAAACCCTCGGGATCTTACTTCAAGGTGCTAAACGGTAGAACTTTTCCGTGCCGTAATGGGAAGACTGATCGCGCGAACGGATGCAAGGAATCCCACCGCGATCAACCCGACTCGGAACCAATCACACATGATCCAACGTCGGGCTACGATTCCCCATCCGAGTACTGAAATCCATAAGAAGATTCGCATGAGTCGCAGGCGCCACGACATTTCCGGTGCGGAATATTGGGAAGCGTTGGTCATAAGTCTGTCTCGATGGACCTAATGAGAACTAGACGAAAGGTCGCAAAGAATCACGGCGATTTCTTCGCTAGAGAATCAGTTACTGCGCGGCGAGCGCCGAACCGACGTCTGGGAAGATTTGGAAGACCTGGTCGAGGCGGGCGATCTCGAGAATATGTTGGACGCTTTCCTGAACGCTGGCGAGCGCGAATTGGCCGCCGTATTCCTGAACCTTTTGCATGCCTTCAATGAGGACCGCGAGGCCGGAGCTGTCGAAGTAAGTGACTTTGGCAAGATCGACAACCACGACTTTCGGCTTCTTGGCAATCATCGTACGCAACGATTCCGCGACCTCCGGCGAAACGTGGAGGTCGATCTCCCCTTCAAGCGGCAAAACATTTGGTTGTTCTTTTGGTGGCATAGGACGGGAAACTGGCGCTGTCTTTCTCATTTCTCCCAAGCATCGCTGGTCGATCACCAACCGAGCGTATCAATTAGACGGTCAACATCGGAAAGATCATCGATCAAAATATCAGGATGATGTTCCGCGAGTTTTTCGCGACTCCACGTGCCGGTCGCGACCGCGATGGTGCGCGCGCCGAGCGCTTTTCCGCAGGCGATATCTCGTGGCGTATCGCCGATGACGTCGATCTCGTCCGCAGAAAATTCGCGCCCATGCTTTTCTTTCGCGCGCGCGCGGGCAAATGCTCCGAGTTGGTTCCGATCGTGGTGATCGTCGGCGAAGGCGCCGAATTCAAAAAAATGCCAGACACCGTAATGACTGAGTTTGAGTTGTGCGCCGCGCGAGACGTTGCCGGTGAGCAGGCCGAGCACGAGACGTTTTCGCGTTTTCAATCGTTCGAGCAACTCGAGCACGCCGGGAAGAAGTTTTCCTTTGCGGCGGGGTAATTCGAGCGAAAGGAAATGGACGTAGCTATCGAGAAACGCGGCGATGTTTTCGGCGGTCGTCGGGATTTTGTGGCTCCTTAGGATGCTGATCACGATTCCGGAATCGGTCATTCCGGCGATTTCGATATCGTGTAGATCATCTTTGATTCCGAAGCGCTCCGTCAACGCGAGCTTAAGCGCCTCGACGCCCGCGCCGCCGGAATGAATCAGGGTGCCGTCGATATCGAAAAGCAATAGGCGCTTCTGCATTCATCCACAGATTACGCAGATTTTCGCAGATGGTAGGGACAAATCAGGGCGCGCGAATGAGCAGAACCGCAAGCATGCTGCCGAGAAACGTGAGGAGCGCGATTGCGGCCATACTTAGAACGACAAGGCGCAACGGATCGCGAGATGTCGATCTTTGCCGAAATGGTGACGCGTTTCCGAAACCCGACGGCGCCGCGCTCGATTCGGCTGGTTTGGCTTCGATGATTTCCCGTTGCGGCAACGGTTGCGAGCCGCGCACGTCGAGCTCGAATCGCGCTTCGATTGCGCCGAACCGGATCCGGTCTTCGAAACGCAAAGCCGTTTCGGTGATGGGAACGCCATTAACTTTGGTGCCATTGGTCGAATCGAGATCTTTGAGGCGATAAGTTTCACCGCTCAGCTCCAATTGCGCGTGCCGATTCGAGACCGACGGATCATCGATCACGATCATGTTGTCCGGGGCGCGGCCGATTGTGATCGATCGCTCGGCAAATTCGTAAGCAACTTTGCCCTGCGCTTCGGTGGTGAGAATCAGTTTCGGCATGAGCTCAGTATCTTCCTCTAGCTCTTCCTCTTAATCTGTTGACTGGATAGATACAAGACGAAGGAAAGATTAAGATTGAGAGGAAGCGGAAGAAGCAGATTAAGCGATCAGTTCGCCAGGTCGTTGACCGCTTCTGATCGCGCTCGCATAGTGCGGCTTTCATGGCAATCGAATTGACGCGCAATTTCTGCATCATCGCGCACATCGATCACGGCAAAACAACTTTGTCGGATCGATTGCTGGAGACGACGGGCACGATCCACGAGCGCGAGAAACAGGATCAACTCCTCGATTCGATGGATCTGGAGCGCGAGCGCGGGATTACGATCAAAGCCCATCCGGTGACGATGAATTACCGCGCGAAATCTGGCGAAATGTACCGCCTGAATCTTCTCGACACGCCGGGACACGTCGATTTTGCGTATGAAGTTTCGCGGAGCCTAGCAGCGTGCGAAGGCGCGCTGTTGATTGTCGATGCTGCGCAAGGCGTGGAAGCGCAAACCGTCGCGAATGTGCATCTCGCGCACAAACAAGGCCTCACCATTGTGCCGGTGATCAACAAGATCGATCTGCCAAACGCTGACGTTGCGTCAGTACATCGACAGTTGGAAGAAATTCTCGCGATCCCATCGGAAGAAGCGATCCACGCGAGCGCGAAAATGGGAACCGGGATTGACGAAATATTGGAAGCGATCGTGCACCGGATTCCGGCGCCGGAGAAACCGAAGGACGCAACGTTACGCGCCCTGGTGTTCGATTCGGTGTTTGACGTTTATCGCGGCGTGGTCGGTTACGTGCGCGTCGTTTCGGGAACGATGGAAGCGAATCACGCGATCAACCTGATGAGCAACGACTCGCGCTACGAGATCAAGGAAGTGGGCGTGTTTACGCCGAAAATGTTGGTGCAGCCCGGGCTGAGTGCGGGCGACGTCGGTTATTTCATCGCCAACATCAAGAGCACCGCCGACATGAAGATCGGCGACACGATCACGGATCAACGCAATCCCGCGCGCGAACCGTTGCCCGGGTTTCAGGAAATTCATCCGATGGTCTTCAGCGGGATTTACCCGATCAACACCGGTGATTTCGAACATTTGAAAACAGCAATCGGGAAACTGCGCTTGAACGATTCAGCGTTCATTTACACGCCGGAGAGCTCAGTCGCGCTCGGATTTGGTTTTCGCTGCGGATTTCTCGGGCTGCTCCACATGGAAATCATCCAGGAGCGATTGCGCCGCGAATACAACATGGACATCATCGCGACGAGCCCGAGCGTCGTTTACGAAGTGGAGACGACGCGCGGCGAGACGCTCCTGATCGACAATCCCGCGCATCTACCGGAGCCGAGCCAGATCAAAGAAATTCGCGAGCCGATCGTGAAAGCCTACGTCCTTTGCCCGAACGAAAACATCGGCGATCTGTTGCAGTTGATTTTGGAAAAACGCGGACAAATGGACCATACCGAGACGCTCGACTCGCGGCGGGTGATGTTGCATTGCGAGCTGCCGTTGAACGAGATCCTGGTCGATTTTAACGACAAGATTAAATCGATCACCCGCGGTTACGGTTCGATGGATTATGAGCACGCGGGTTATCGCGTGGCGAAATTGGTGAAGCTAGATCTGCTGGTGAATGGTGAGCCGGTCGACGCGTTCTCGACGATTGTGCACAAAGACCGCGCGGAGGGCAGGGGACGTCAACTGGCATCGAAGTTGAAGGAAGTGATTCCACGGCAGCTTTATCAGGTGGCGATCCAGGCAGCGATCGGTGGAAAAATTATTGCACGCGAGAGCGTTTCGGCCTTGCGAAAAAACGTGACCGCGAAATGCTACGGCGGCGACATCACCCGGAAACGCAAACTGCTGGAGAAACAGAAAGAAGGAAAAAAACGAATGAAGAGCATCGGCAAGATCAACATTCCGCAGGAAGCTTTCATTGAGGTGCTCAAAGCGCAGTAACCGTGCTTTGAAATGACGAAATCCGAATGACCAATGACGAAGGAAATCCGAAATGACTAATTCTGAATCATTCGAGCTTGGTTATTGTTTCGTTATTCGACATTCGGGCTTCATCATTTAGCTCATGTTCGCGTCGCGCTACGTTAAACACAGCAAACTGTTGTTGCGCCATGCCCAGAAATATTTGCGCTACAAACGCGATATTCTGGACACGGAAACGTATGATTTGATTGGCGCGGATATCCGCCGGCTACATGCCGCATTGCGCCAGCGCGATCGCAAACAAATCGAAGGCCGCGCCGAAGAACTGGACGCGAAACTGCATCAGCTCACGCCGGTGACGTGGGAGTCGCACTGGCGGGAAAATTGTGAAGTAATTCTGGTCGCGATCGTCGTTGCGGTCGGTATTCGTTCCTATTTCTTGCAGCCTTTCAAAATTCCGACCGGTTCGATGCAACCGACGCTCAACGGCATTATCGGGCGCCCGATGACGTCGGAGCCGCCAAATATTCTCCAGCAAGTCGCCGAGTTCATCGTTCGCGGGCGCAACTACATCAACGTGGTTTCCCGCGTAGACGACGAGGTCCTGCAAGTTCAACGTCAGAAGTTTTTCTTTTTCTTCACCTGGTCGCGGATCATCTGTGAGCACGAAAAATACCGGGTTTATTGTCCACCTGAGCAATTGGGAGCCGACTTTAGGGTCTCACCGGGAATCCGCTATCGACGCGGCCAAGTCATCGCCCGCGGTACGGTCGATACGGGTGACCAGGTCTTCGTGGACAAATTTAGTTACAACTTCGTCAAGCCCCATCGCGGCGATGTATTCGTTTTTCGCACCAAAAATATTCCCGACATTGGCGATCAGACTCAGTTCTACATAAAACGTTTGGCTGGTTTGCCTGGGGACACGCTGCGGATCGAGCCGCCGAAGTTGTTCGTCGATGGAAAGGTTGTGGAAGGCTTTGGTTTCGAGAGAGTGATGGAGGGGCGAGACGGATATCGAGGTTATGGTCCGGGGCATTTGGCCATGTCCGATCCGACGAAAACGTTTCAAGTTCCCGACCACAGCTATTTTGCGATGGGCGACAACAGCTACAACAGTTTTGACAGCCGCTGGTGGGGGCCGGTGCCGGAAAGGAATTTGGTCGGACGCGGATTGTTTGTTTACTGGCCGTTCATTCCGCACTGGGGATTGATTCGTTAGGCCAAAAGATGTTCACGGGTTTGTCCCGCGTTTACCCGCTGATCGGGTTGTTAAGCGGCTACGTCATCGTGCTGCTCTTTAATCCGGTCCGCGTGCCGCTGCGCGATGGGTTTCGTTGTCTGCTCCGCTACAAACGGGTCTGGCTCACATTTGTTCTGCTCGGATTTGCTTATTTTGTTTTTCAATTTTCCACGTTCACACCGATTCAGAGCACGGCCGATTTCGATCTAACCCAGATAACTTCGCTGGCAACCTGGCATTGGCCGACATTCATGGAGGTGTGGCAGGAAGCGCCGATTCCGGCGCTCGAAGGCGTCGCTGGGATTTTCGACAGTGCCACTACGACTTACCCGTTATCGGCAATCGCGGCTGTGCTGATGTTGATCAACTGGCGGGGTTTGCACGGCGCGCTCGTTCGCGCGTTGCATAAGCGATTTCGCTTTTGGGGTTACCTTCTATATTTGATCTTGCTGCTCAGCGCGGTGGCGGCGCTGCTCAAACCGATTGTTTACTGGGCGCTGCCGCTATGGGGCGGATTGCTTCCCGCGCAAGGCGTCTTGCAAATTTCCGCCAGCGTCGATGCGGTCGCGTTCATTTTTGAATATCTTTTCGGCGTTTACATTCAGATTTATTTGATCGCGGTCTGCTTCGCCTGGATTCGCGGCTTAAGTTTCGAGGAAGGCGAACTCTTCCGCTTTGCCATGCGCCGTTTCAGTTATGTTTTGGAGTGGGCCGGCATTGTCGTGGTCGTGAGCACGGTGATTGTGCGACTCCCATTGTTGCTGGCTTACTTCATGAATATTCCCGACGTGCTTGATTATCTCCCGATCGAGCGCGCGGTGATGTGCGGATTGATCATCGCTTTCAGTTCGGTGCAAATCTCCCTCGCGCTTCACAACGAAACCTTACGCGGCGCCATCCGCGCGCATCGCGAATTCATTGGAAATAATCTCAACCGCTTCGGCTGGTTTCTCCTGATTTGCGGGATCCACTTTTTCTTTTTGACGGTGGCGGATGCAATCGTGCGCGGCGCCATCGCCGACCGCCTGATCGCGATGATAATTTGGAAATCGATTTTTGTTTTTCTCCGCGGCTTTATCACCGGCTGGTTGCTGGCGTCGTGGGTGTGTTTGTTCCGTCGGGGCGAAACTGGCCATGTCTATCAACAGGCGTGGATTGAATATTAAACTGCACCGAGCAGGGCTGTGAACGCGGCTAAAATTACCCGGACCAGCAAATCGAACCTTGCGCTCGCCTTTATTTCACTTGGGCGCGAACGCCGTCGCGATATCACAACCTTCTACGCATTTTGCCGCGTGATCGACGACATTGCCGACGATGTCGATCTTAGGGTGGAGGAAAAAAGGCGCCGGTTGAGCCAGTGGCGCGAATGGGTGCGGACGCCGCGGCCTAACGAATCCTCGTTTGCGGACGATGTGCGCCGTCTGATGAAGAAATACGCCCTCGCTCCCGAGATGCTGGAGGAAATCATCGGGGGCGTGGAGATGGACCTGAGCATCAAGCGTTACCAGACCTTCGAGGAATTGCGGGTCTATTGCTATCGCGTGGCCAGCGCTGTCGGCTTGGTCAGCATCGAGAT
>WNFO01001544.1_pt1 | contig 18227 bp, 17 predicted proteins | sample 5400251 | NCBI WGS metagenome assembly WNFO01 (sample SAMN13153354, study PRJNA577476) | soil metagenome | isolation source: 100 cm saprolite under Madrone tree | place: USA:California | collected 2016-06-14
CGTACTCGGAAACGACGGAACTGTGACCTGGGAATAGCTTCGCGAAACGAACTTCCGGCTCCAATAGTACGTCCGATGCACTCCCTTGGGACAGGTAACGGTTTGGGTAAAAGGGGGATATGGAAGACGGAGCAGCCACAGAGACGCGGAGGCACAGAGCAGGGCAAGAAGGAGGGTGGCTTGACTCTAATAGGTGGTTAGCCATAATCGCTACCCGCTCCCCCTGCTTTTTGTAAGTGTTGCATCTAAAGGGCTTAGGCAATCCGTAAGTCTCTTGTTTGCAACACTTGCGCGGAGATCCATAAGTGTTGCAGCTAAAGGACTTATGGGGGCGAGGTATTGGCGATAAAGCGGCTGGAGACGCCCCCTCCCCTCCCGTGATTTTGTAACGATATGATAGGACAGAGTTTAAGTGGTGGGGGTCGGTAAATGATATGATTCCATAGGACTTGGGGGGAAGTTGTGGGCGAACAGGGATTCGGCTCAGGGATGGAACGGCGGGTAGGCGAGAGATTCGTTTGGCAAACACGGGAGAGAATAGCACGCCTTACTGAAGTTGTTAAGTGTTTTACATTGAATGGTCGAAATCTGGGGTTGAACGGCAATTGGGCGGGGTGAACGGTCGGTCTTTGACCCTGATTTTTTCTTGTCAAGAGCGCACAGCCTGAGTGCTGTGCCAAGAAAAAAAACAAGATGCCGGGCTTCCCGACAAAAACCGTCGGGACCCCCACAAACCGGGGGAAAGCCCGGCGCTACAATGCAAATTCGAGAAGCGGGCCGAACTAGGGTTCGAGAGCCTTGGGGAGCAAGATGACGATGGGTTTTCCGCCGGTACCGGCAAAGGAAACTTCGAGGTCGCCGGAGTTTTCGACCTCGCCGCGAAACTCGCCGTGCTGATTGGTGGTGGTCTTGACAACGCCGCCGCGGCGATTTGAGAGCGTGACATGCACGTCGCTGCCAATCATGTCCGGGTGGCTGACGTCCAACAACTGCCCGGTGACGACGAGGCGATTGGTCTCCTGACGTAATTCGATCTGGAGATCGATCTGATAAGGCTGAGCGCGGTAGAGCAACTGCCGGATGCGCGTGGGGGCCGAGCGTATTCCCGCGGGGGCAGGATGCGAAAAGCTGTCGAGTAACAGTTGGGCGAGGCGGACTATTTCCGGGCCGCTGGCGGCCAGGCTGGCGATGGCAAACGGGGCTTTGGCCACGCGAACGGTTTCCGCGGCAGGCTGGTAATTGGCCTCGACCGCTGCGGATTTGGCTACGTTCTGCCACAGCGCCGCCGCGTGATGATTACCGCGCGCTCCACGGCGCTGCTGCGTGGCCTCTCGCCGATTCCATTCTACAACTTTAAGGTGCTTCATCTTGGTTCCCCCATTTCTCTCTGCCGTTACTTTCCACCCCAAACGTACAGGTTCAATGGAACGGTACTCACATGGAGGAAGGAGAGTGCAGGTGGAGAAAAATATAGATGTGCGGGTATTGACCTTAGCGCTCTTTGAGGTGAATCCCTCAATTCGGAGATGAAACGACCAGGAAAGTAATGGCGCGCCGATGCAAGTCTCCTTGGAAGGAATGCCGGTTGTGATGGACGGGCTGCGAGCGTAGAATCCGCGCAACTCGCTTTGTGGAGGCATTCATGATGGATCGGCGTGGATTTTTGTCTTCGTTCGCAGGCGTTGCCGGGGCAGCCAGTGCGCTCGGCTTGCCGGCAAAATGGAACGCGCTCCTCGAGCAGGAAGCGCCGAAGCTGCCAGACAGCGCGCTTTACGGTTCGAACGAAGAGGCGTATTGGACCGAATGGCGCAAACAATTCTTGATTCCCAGCGACGAGGTTTATCTGAACAACGGGACGGTGGGATCCTGTCCGATGCCGGTGCTGCGAGCAGTTTTCGACGGCTATAACGATACGGAAAAAATGGCACAGAGCGATCCGGAAGATTATCCGATCTGGGGTTACGGGGCGTGGAATGAGTTTCGCGATCCGCTGGCGGAGTTCGTGGGCTGCACGCGCGACGAATTGGCGCTGGTGCGCAACGCGACGGAGGCGAACAGTTACATCGCCAACGGCCTGGACATGAAGCCGGGCGATGAAGTGTTGATGACCGACCAGGAGCATCCGGGAGGCGAGCACCCGTGGAATCTGCGCGCAAAGCGGTATGGGATTGTAGTGAAGAGAATCACGCTGCCTAAGCCGGTGCCGAACGCGGCGGCGGTGTTGAATCTCGTCAGTGATGCGATTACGCCGCGGACGCGTGTGCTGTTCTTCAGCCATATCACGACGGTGACGGGCGTAGTGCTGCCGGCGAAGGAACTCTGCGCTCTGGCGCGGTCGAAGGGGATTCTGTCAGCGGTGGATGGCGCCCACGTCGTGGGAATGATGCGGGTGAATCTGCACGAATTAGGCTGCGACATGTATACCTCCAGCCCGCACAAATGGCTGCAAGCGCCAAAGGGCACCGGGTTCCTTTATGTGCGAGACGAGGTGATCGACCGGCTGTGGAACACCATCGTCACGGCGGGGTGGGACGAACCGAAGCTGCGCGCCGAACGCTTCCAGCGGATCGGCAGTTCGAACGTGCCGGCGCTCTGGGGGATGCGCGCGTCGGTGCAACTGGCGAATCAGATCGGGATGGATAGGATTGAACGGCGGCACCGGCAAATGGCGGACTATATTCTGAAAGAAATGGTGCAGCGAGGCGCGGAGTCGTGGACCTCGCCGGATACGGGGCTACGCTGCGCGATCGCGTCGGTGAACGTCGCGCCGATACAGATCGCGGAAATCGAAAACTGGATGTGGAAGACAAAGAAGATTCGCATTCGCGGCGGTGCGCCTTCCAAGATCCGGCTGTCAACCCCGTATTATTTACTGCGAAAGGACGTAGACCGCTATTTAGCGGCGTTCGATGAGTATAAGAAAGGGAAAAGCGCGGCATGAAATCCCTTCAAGGACAATGCTTCTCCGATAAGATGAAGGGAAGCGCTTCTGCCTAAATCTATTGATGAAGCCCGAGCATCGCTTCCTGACCGGGGTCAGAGGAAAGAATGCCGACCTCTCGCAAGATTTTTGTCCTCGCAGCAGTGGCATTGGGCTGCCACTTTGTCGCTCTAGCCTTCCATTCCGCGCTGGCCAGCGGCGTCATTGAATTCACACTGATTGTTTTGGCAGCGGCCGCCTGTTTCCAGGCGGCGGGCCGCGCTTCCGGTTTCGCGCGGCGATTCTGGCGGCTAATGGGCATCGCGTTTGCCCTTTATTCCGCGGGCCAGGTCATAGCCACTTATTACGACAGCGTTCTCCATGCATCGCTGGTGGAGTGGTGGCCGAGCGATGTGCTCTTTCTGTATCACGTGGCGCCGATGGCCATGGCATTGTTTCTGGCCGACGACAGCGCGGAGTCGCGCGTGTACCGATGGCAGCGCTGGCTTGATTTTCTACAAATCGGAATCGTCTCCCTCTCGGCATATTTCTTTTTCCTTTACGTTCCATTGGGGACGACGCAGCAGCCGGAAACCATTAACGCGTTGTATTGGTGGGTTTTCACATGGCGCAACTTCATTCTGGCGTTTACGTTTGTATTGAGGGCGCTGCTGACGAAGTCCCGGCTGGTGAAGTCGCTGTTCGGGCGAATGGCCGTTTTTCTAGTCCTTTTCGGGATCGGCGATTCCGTCTTCGTGTACTTGCAGACGTGGCACGGTCTGCAGTTCGGTACCTGGTACGAACTGCTGTGGACAATTCCAAGGACGCTGATGGTATGGCTGGCGACGACCTGGGTCGCTCCGAAAGAACCGGAACCGGCGCTCAAGGAAGGCGCATCGGAGTCTTTGCTACTGGCGCAATTCGCTCATATCGCGTTCCCGCTGCTGGTATTGGCCATGGCCACGTCGGCGGTCGGTCAACAGTTGAAGCTCGCGGTGGCGGCGGTTCTGGCATCGTTCGGGTGCTCCAGCCTCCGCTTGCTGCTGAGCCAACGGACGCAGAGCGAATTGCTTTCCCAACAAAAACGCTCAGCGGAATCATTGCGGGCGGCAGAGGCAAAGTTCCGCGGCTTGCTGGAATCCGCGCCGGACCCGATGGTGGTGGTGAATCGAGAAGGGCGAATCGTGCTGGTGAACGCGCAAGCAGAAGAGACATTTGGATATCGGCGAGAAGATTTGTTGGGACAGCCGATGGACATCTTGGTTCCCAAGAGGCTTCAGGCAGAGTGTTTGGAATATCGAACCAGGTTTCTGAGAGCGCCACAAAAATCTCCCACGGGAGCGACCTTGGAGATCCATGGATTGCGCAGGGACGGCAACGAGTTCCCCGTGGAGATCAAGTTGAGCCTGCTGGAAACCGAAGAGGGCCTGTGGGGGTGTGCAGCGATCCGGGATCTGACGGAGCGGCGGAAACTGGAACAACAGTTCCGGCAAGCGCAAAAAATGGAGTCGATCGGCACGCTAGCGGGCGGAATCGCGCACGATTTCAACAACCTGTTGACGGTAATTCTGAGCTACGGCAGTTCTCTGACCGAAGAGCTTCCGAAGAATTCGAAACATCGGCGCGCGGCCGAACAGGTCTACTCGGCGGCGGAACGCGGGGCGGCACTGACCAGCCAGATGCTGGCTTTCAGCAGAAAACAGGTGTTTCAGTTGCGCGTCGTGAATCTCAACGACATCGTCAGGAACCTACTGAAGATGTTGCAGAGGATCATCGGAGAGCACATCGAGATCAAGATGACGCTGGCGGAGGATTTGGTACGAGTCAGAGCAGATGCCGGGCAGCTCGAACAGGTGCTGATGAATCTCAGCGTTAACGCGCGCGATGCGATGCCCCAGGGCGGGAGGCTTGCACTTGAGACGCGAAACGTCGAGCTGGACGAGGATTTTGTGAGGGCCCATATTGGCTCGGGTGCCGGGCCGCACACTTTGCTTGCGGTATCCGACACGGGTATGGGTATGGACGCGGCGACCCAGGCACGCATCTTTGAGCCGTTTTTCACCACCAAGGGGCCGGGGCACGGGACCGGCTTGGGTTTGGCGATGGTCTACGGCGTGGTGAAACAGAGCGGCGGGTACATTGAGGTGCACAGCCAAGTGGGGCAAGGCACGACCTTTCAAATTTACCTGCCCCAGGTGGCAGAGAAGGCAGAGACTTCGGAATCGAAAAAACCGCAAAGAGATCGCAAGCAAGGTTCCGAGACAGTTCTGCTGGTGGAGGACGACGCAGCGGTGCGAGAGCTTGTCGATTCAATGCTGACCGCGCAAGGCTACAACGTGCTGGTTTCTCGAGATCCGCAAGACGTAGAGACCATCTGCGAACGGCATGCGGGACGCATTCATCTCCTGCTCACGGACATGGTTCTGCCCGGCATGAGCGGGCGTGAGATTGCGAAGCGAGTCGGCTCCTTGCGGCCGGATGTCAAAGTACTGTTTATGTCGGGATACACGGACGACGCATTGGCCCACAGTCACGGTTTCGAGGAACCTTTCGCATTTCTGCAGAAGCCCTTCTCGTCGGTGACTCTCGCGACAAAGATTCGCGAGGTTCTGGACGCGGACGGATTGCACCTAGCATAACGAACGGTACCGCCAAGCCGGCGGCAGGCCGAGCTGAAAGGCCTGGCGGGTTTCTTGACCCTGCGCGCAAGGGTCGAATACACTATTAAATTCGGAATCAGCCGCTGAAGAGAGTAGCGGGCTGTTCTGCCGTTGCGGGTGAAAGAGGCTGCCCCGCGACTGCGTACTACCTATCGCAAGTGACAAGGGGGATTGTTTTGCCAAAGCGCACATTTCAACCGCGAAGACGCCGGCGCGCCAAGACGCACGGCTTTCGCGTTCGCATGAAGACGAAGGGCGGCCGCAAAGTGCTGGCGGCGCGCCGCAAGAAGGGACGTCATCGGCTTACCCCCGAATAATTCCGGGAACCTGCTGCCCACAGTCCGTTTTAGTGGGCAAGGGAATCGGTTTCCGCGCGAGGCGCGGCTGGTGCGGCGCGGAGAATTTGATGCTGTCTACCGCGCCGGAAAGCGCCGTTCGAGTTCCCACTTCACAGTTTTTTTTCGCGCCAACGAACTGCCACAGAGCCGTTTCGGATTCAGCATCAAGAAGGCCCTGGGCGGCGCGGTAGTGCGCAATCGTATCCGGCGGCGCTTGCGCGAGGTAGTGCGCTGCCACCGGCTGGAGATACCCGCAGGATGGGACATCGTCATACACCCAAAGAGCTCGGTGGCGCGCGCGGAGTTTGTGGCGCTGGCTGCGGACTTGCTGCGGTTGTTGAAAAGCGCGTGATGCGTTCTTTTGCTGAACCGCCGGCACCTTCGCCGGATTCGTCCCTAGGCGCCGCACCAGCGGGCGGGGCAAGCCCCGCCCCTACACAGGTCGCTGCGCTTCGAAGCCAAGAACGATCCATTCCAGTACGCAGCGCTCTGTTCGCGTTGCGCTTCTACAAGGCGTATCTATCCGTTTTGTTCGCGGGAAGTTGCCGCTTCGGGCCGACGTGTTCGCGCTATGCCTACGAAGCGATTGAACGATTCGGTGTGGCGCACGGAGTCTGGCTTGGACTGAAGCGGCTGCTGCGCTGCCATCCGCTCTCGCGCAAGTTTGGTTACGACCCGGTTCCGGAGAAATGGGAAGAGATGCCAACGAGTTCAGTTGCAGGGAAAGTTCTGAAGACTGAGGCACGCTCATGAGCGTGCCGGGGCAAAAGGATAAGTTCACGCCGGAGCTGCGGATTCTCGTGGCTTCCTTGCTTTCTTTTGGAGTGATCATCCTGTGGGCGAGATTCTTTGGGCCGAAGCCGCAAGTCCCGCCTCCACAAGCCAATCGTCCGGCGGTGACGGCTCCGGCAACGCCGGGACCGGCAACGTCACCGGCGGCGAACACTCCACAGGCCGTTGCGGCGCCCGCAACAATCGCTCCTGCAAAGCCGGTGAACGTTGCGGTAAAGAGCGATTCGCAGGAACGCACGATCGTTGTCGAGAACAGTCTGTACCGCGTGGAGATTTCGAACCACGGCGCGGTGGTGAAGAGCTGGCAGCTCAAGAATTACAAGGATGATGCGAAGCCGCAGCGCGTGCTCGACGTCGTGCACCCGGATGCATCGCAGCAGACCGGCGGATGGCCTTTCGCTCTGGTGCTCGATGATGAACAACTGCAGAACGCGGCGAATGCAGGGCTATATCAAATCTCTTCGGACAGCACCAACCTGCACGCCCCCGCCGATCTTGACCTCACCTGGAGCGACGGCCACCTGGAAGTCACCAAGCATTTCCACTTTGACCATACCTACGTGGTCCGTGTAGAGACCTCGGTCAAGCTCAACGGCAATCCTATTAAAGCAGGGCTTGGCTGGCTTGGCGGCTTCGGCGATTTGACGGTGACGAATCCCGCGCCGGTGGAAACGGTCACAACCTACTACAGCGAAGGCGGCAAGATCACGAACTTCGCACACAAGAAGCTCGAGGGTCTGGACAAGTTGGGCCCGGGCCTTTGGCAAGGTGGAAAAGATTTCGTTGGGATCGAAGACCGATACTTTACGGCGGCGTTTCTCCCTCCGAATGGCGGCAAGCCCGGCACACTGGAGACGCGGTACTGGAAGGCATCGCGCACGGTCAAGGCGGCAGATGGACAAGAGGCGTTGGAACCTGTGCCGCAAGTAGCGGCGGCTGCACCAATGCAGCCGCTTGCTCTGCGCGTCTATGTCGGTCCGAAAGACTACGACGACTTGAAGAAGATGAATCCGCCGCTGCACGGGCTCATCAGTTTTGGCTGGCTGGAATTCATCGCCGAGCCTCTTTTCCATGGACTGAAGTGGCTGCACACCTACATCCCCAATTGGGGATGGGCCATCGTGGTCTTGACGCTGGTCATTAATATGCTGCTGTTTCCGCTGCGCATTTCGAGCTACAAGACAACCTTGAAAATGCAGCGCGTGGCGCCGGAAATCAAAGCCATCCAGGAAAAATACAAGAAGTATTCAATGCGTGATCCGCGCAAGGCGGAGATGAACAAGGAAGTCATGGCCATCTACAGCCGCGAGGGCATCAACCCGGTGGGCGGCTGCTTCCAGATGTTTTTGCAAATGCCGGTGTGGTTTGGCTTGAACACGGCGCTGCGCTATGCCATCGAAATGCGGCACGCGACGTGGTTGTGGGTCCTGGACCTTTCCGCCAAAGATCCCTATTACATTCTCCCCGTACTGATGGGTCTATCCATGTATCTCGTCTCGAAGATGACGCCGATGACGGCGACGGATCCCCAGCAGCAAGCGATGATGAAGATCATGCCCATCACCATGGCGGGAATCTTTATGATTTCGCCGATTTCGAGCGGTCTGGCGGTGTATATTCTCACCAGCAGCGTGGTCGGTATCGCGCAACAGTGGTACCTGAACCGGACACATCCGGCACCCGTACCTGCAAAGCCCGTGCGCGGGAAGAAGTCTTAAGGGGAAACTTCAGAAGGACAGATGCGGTTCGCGCTTTCAAACGCCCAATGGCTCAAGAACTCATCCACGATGGGAAACTGGACCGGCAAGCAGCGGCCGAGGCGCTGCGTCATTTTCTGGAAAATATCGTGCGTGTTTCAGGGCTGGAGTTGAAGGTAAGCGTGCGGGCGGTTTCGCCCGAAGGTGAAGGCTCGGTAAGCGGCGTGGAAGTGCTCGCCGATCTTGACGGCAAAGACAAAGAGATTCTCCTGGAACGCGGCGCGGAAGTTTTGAAAGCGTTCGAACACCTGGCCTTTCGAGCGCTACGGCTCGAACCGGCCTACCATGAAAAAGTTCACATCGATAGCGGCGGTTACCGCGCGCTGCGGTTTGAGGAATTGCGCATGACGGCGCGCGTTGCCGCGGAGCGCGTGCAGACTTCCCGCCAGCCGTTCCGGCTGAACCCCATGTCCTCGCGCGAGCGCCGCATCGTGCACATGGCGCTAAAGGACATGACCGGAGTGCGCACGGAGAGCTCCGGCGTGGGCGAAGACCGCCAGGTCGTCATCCATCCCGCGGACAGCAAACCTTCCCGGTAGCTCCTCTTTGCCACGCGAAGAATGACAGGCAAGAATGCCTGTCCTACTTCGTGGCCCAGCCTTGTGAGAGCAAATTTCCCGCAGAGCCGAACCGCACACGATACGTGAAAGCTGCGGGGCGGTCACGGCGCATTGGCGCAAAACGGATGTCGGAAATCTCCACGACGGCTACGTCGCCTTCTTTGTGGAAGCGCGTCACGGGAAATCGAGAGAACCACAGGACTTTCTGCACTTCGGGCAGGCGTTTGGCGACCTCGATATACGAATTGGGCGGGGCATCGGGATAGTAACGGTGTTCGAGCGCGAGCAACTGCCCGTCATTTGCCGGCTTGTCGGCCAGGTCCATGCGGAGTTCGTAGACGCCTTGCTCGGTTCGCGCCAAGCCGTCCCAGTACCAGAGCGATGGCGGAAGCGGTAACGCTCCGATCGATTCGACGTGCAACTGATCCAATTCAGCGAATTTCTGGATGCGCGAGAGCGCGACGTGGTGCGCATAGACGGTGCACGCCACATAAACCAGCGCCGCGGCAAAACCAGCGCGATTCCAGTTCTCGTGCCGGATCTTCGCGCCCCATCCGAGCAGTGCGGGAAGCAGAAAGAGCGCGGCAAAAATGACGATGGCGCTTAGAACGACTCGCCTGGAAATGGGCGCGCCGACCATTTCGCCAATTCTGGCGATGAGAAACGGCGCCGGAAGGAACACCAGCCACATCCCAACGGCGCGGGCTCGCACTTTTTCGGGATGGGCGTACACCCACGCGAGCAACTGCGGCACCAGGAAAATCGCTGTGAGCGTGAAGTCGACGATGAAGATGAGGTCCCACGCGGGGCGCGACCATTCCAGGGGCGACCAAATCATGGTGCCAAAGGAAGTCACCAAATCGAGCAGAATGTGGCTCAGAATGCCGACCGCGTAGATCGCGCTCAGGGCCGCGAAGGAGGGCGCCTCCCATTTTCGCCACTTGGCAAACACGCTTGTGATTGCGGCGAGAAGCAGGGCCCAAAGCGGAAGTAAGACCAACGAATGTGTGATGCTGCGGTGCCAGGTGATCACCAGGAGTCTATCGTGGGAGAAAATATCGCGGATTACGTCAGAGTCCGGAAAGATCGCGCCGAGCATCAGCGACCACGTGATGATGCGGCCGCGGTTCATCGGGTGCGAGGCAAACATATCCTCGCCGCGGAAAACGGCCTTCCCTATCAGCGCCCCGGCGATCCCGTGTGTGATCGTGTCCATCGTTAGAGTTTATCCGATGCGCTCCGGAGGCGGCATTCTAGCAGACAGATATGAGCCGATTTGTCTTGGGGATGACTTTGCCGATGCGGCTAGCGGCGACGCCGTGGCGTTCAAGAGCAGAGACGGCTTTGTCAGCGGACTCTGGCGAGATGGCGACTAGCAGGCCGCCGGAAGTCTGCGGATCGAAGAGGAGGTCGCGATGCTCCTGCGAAACGCTTTCTGCGAAACTCACGCAATCGCCAATGAAGTCGCGGTTGTTTTTCAATCCGCCGGGAAGAAATCCTCCGCGTGCGGCCTCGATGGCACCAGGAAGATACTGGACCGCGGAATGGTCGATCTCCAGGGACACGGCTTCGATTCCCCGCTCGGAATTCCCGAGTGCCATCTCGCGCGCATGGCCGAGCAATCCGAATCCAGTAATGTCTGTGACCGCGTGAATCGGTTGTGTCGCACCGGTCTTTTCTTGCACTTCTTGCAACGCTTCGGAGGCCGCGCGATTCAACTGAGACATGGAGGCAATCGCCGCCTGCAAATCGGCCGCTGTCGCGCGATCTTTTTTGAGTGCCGTGGAAAGAACTCCCGTCCCTATTGCTTTCGTCAGGAGTAGAACGTCGCCAGCATGCGCGCCGACATTTCGCCAAACTCGTTTCGGATGGATCACGCCCGTGACCGCGTAGCCGAATTGAATATCGTCATTGCGAATCGAATGGCCGCCGATGACGCTGCATTTCGCTTCCGTCATCTTCGAAAGGCCGCCGCGAATAATCTGCTCCAGGATTTCCGGATCACCCTTGTCCGGAAACCCCACAATCGAAAGCGCGGAAACCGGCTTGCCGCCCATGGCGTAAACATCGCTCAACGCATTCGCTGCCGCGATTTGCCCGAAAGTGTGCGGATCATCCACGATCGGCGTGAAAAAATCGACGGTCTGAACCATCGCCATCTCATGGCTCAGCAGATACACCCCCGCATCGTCGTTGGTGTCAAAACCAACGAGCACGTTCGGATCAGTTGGCCGCGGCAAGCGGCGCAAAACGGAATCCAGCAACCCTGGACTCAGCTTCGCCGCTCAACCCGCTGCCTTGACCATGGCCGTGAGTTTCACGGATGGGGTCAAGCCGCACCTCGCTGTAAGGCCTTTCGATTATAGCGAGGTGACGCACTTCGTGCTTGCGCACAATAGGACTATGGATACTTGCGCTGCGGATGCGGAAAGTGTTCTGATTCGCGGATGCCTTGGGACATTTGGGTGATCTTCTTGGTGCTCGGCTTGGTACTGCCGTGGCGCGGGCGAGCGCGCATGAAGAAATTGCTGGCGCTACCGCGCCTCAGCACGATGGAACGCCTCATCCTTTACGCCTCGACGATCGCTTTTCAATGGTTGGCCGTCGCGGTTGTGGCCTGGCGCGCATGGGCGCACGGGTTCACCGCTTCCCAGCTGGGATTGACGATTCACGATAGAACCAGGATTCTGGTTGTAGCGATTGCTGGCGCCGCAACGATTGCCGCTCTTCAGTGGTTGAACCTGCGGCGCGTGGGGAGAATTCCCGTCGAAGCGCGGGGCTCTCTTCAAGCCATTGCGGAGCGGATTCTGCCGCAGTCGACCGTGGAATTGCTTCCCTATCTCGCGCTCGCCATTACCGCAGGCCTCTGCGAGGAATTTCTCTATCGCGGATTCGCCATGGCCGTCCTCATCCATGTAGGATTACAGACTTGGGCCGTGGTGCTGCTTTCTTCCGCCCTGTTCGGGCTGGCACACAGTTACCAGGGACGTGGCGGGGTAGTGATGACGATGTTGATCGGAATTATTCTAGGACTAGGCCGAATCGCCTTTGATAGCCTAATACCGGCGATTTTCTGGCACAGCGCCGTGGATGTGGTCGCCGGAACGGCGGGTCCGCGCTATCTGACTGCAAAGGCAAACGTTACGCCGGAAAGGGCCACACCGATACTGCAAATATAAATAGTAACTACTATGACAACAAAAACCCCAGCCCCTTTAACGGCCGTAATCCGCCGCGCTCTGGCAGAATTCAATCTCCCTGCCTATGACGACCAAGTGCTGCAAATTCAACGATATATAGAGATTCTGCTGATTTGGAATGAAAAGGTCAATTTGACGTCGATTCGTGATCCGCTGGAGATCCTTTATCGCCATTTTTGCGAGAGTATGTATGCATCTGTGGCCGTTCCTGTGGAAAACGGTCGGCTCGCCGACGTGGGGTCTGGCGGGGGCTTTCCGGGACTGCCATTGAAGATTATTCGGCCAAATTTGCGAGTCTTCCTAGTGGAATCTAACCTCAAAAAGGCCACTTTTTTGGCGGAAATCGTTCGTGAACTTGGACTTAGAGACGTTCAAGTGCTTGTCCGCCGCTATGAGGAGTTGAGCGAAGAAATGGCACCGCTCGATTACGTCTGCTCTCGAGCTCTCGGCGAATTCCCAGGTTTTCTGGAATGGGCCGGCTCGACGCAGACAGGAGCAGAGCAAGTGATCCTCTGGATTGGCGCTCGAGACCTGCCCGAAATTCAGAAGATTGCTACTTGGGACTGGCAGGAGCCGATTGCAGTGCCCCGTTCCTTGCGACGCCTCCTCTTAGTGGGCTCCAAGAAATCGGTAAGCGTCAGTCCTTCACCCTCCTGAATAGGGCCTCCCCTTGGCTATCGTTAGCGATTGTGCGGATTGAGAGTAGTTAGGGCCATGCGAAAATGGATGTTCCACGTGGAACATGCGAGGTCGCCTCTCGATGCAGTGTTCCACGTGAAACAGTCTTGCTTGACCGGAGAGAGGTTGCGAGCCAACTTTGTTCCACGTGGAACAGCTCCAGTCAAGCCTCCCTTCCAGAAGCTTCCCAGGTCCAATCACAATGTTCCACGTGAAACATCTTGCATCCTTGAATTGCCTTTGCTAGATTTTCGCTGGCAGGTAATTACTTGGCTCGAATCATCGCGATCGCAAATCAAAAAGGCGGAGTGGGCAAAACAACCACGGCTGTGAATCTCGCCGCCTGTCTTGCTACCGCTGAACAACCGACTCTTCTCGTTGACTGCGATTCCCAGGCCAATGCGACTGCAGCTATCGGATTCGCCAAAGATCCCTCCCGCAGAACCCTCTATCACTCGCTGATCCTCAACGAGCCCTTCGACCGGATCATTCAGAAATCGCAAGTGGATGCCTTGGATGTCATTCCGGCCGATAAAAACCTCGCTGGAGCTGCGGTTGAACTCGTCAGTGCGGAGAACCGCGAATACAAGCTCCAAGCTGCCTTAAAGGCCCTACACGAAAAGTATCTCTATATCATCCTGGATTGCCCTCCAGCCTTGGACCTCCTTACTTTGAACGCACTCGTAGCTGCCGATGCCGTACTGGTTCCGATTCAGTGTGAATACTTGGCGCTGGAAGGCGTTTCCGAGCTGCTGGATACGCTGATGCGCATCCGGCGCACCCTGAATCCAAGCCTGGAAGTTGAGGGAATCCTCCTCACAATGTACGACGAGAGAACCACGCTTTCCCGGCAAGTCGCCACGGATTTGCGTACATTCTTTGGAACGCAAGTCTTCAAGAGCGTCATTCCGCGAAATGTGCGCCTGGCGGAAGCGCCAAGTTTCGGGAAACCGATCATTTTCTACGATATTCATAGCAAGGGCGCAGAAGGCTACACGCAGCTCGCCCAGGAGGTCATTGCCAATGCCGAGAAACGCGCTGGGACGGGGGCTCGGAGCGCTCATTCGGGAGCTTGAGCCCAAGACTTCTCCAGAGCCCGCATCGATCCAGCCTCATGCAACCACTGCGACTGGTGCTGCTAGCGCACCCGCTCGCGAAGCCGCTCATCCTGGCCCTCAGCAAATTGATATCGACTTGATCGAGCCTAGCCCTTATCAGCCACGGACGCGCTTTCGCGAGGAAGCTCTCGACGAACTGGCGCGATCAATTCAAGCCAGCGGAATCATCCAGCCGCTGGTCGTTCGACCTATTGGTTCGCGGTTTCAGCTGATTGCCGGCGAGCGCCGCTGGCGCGCCGCGCAACGCGCTAGCCTGACGAAAGTCCCGGTCATCGTCCGCCAAGTATCTGACGAATTGGCCCTCGAAATGACGCTGGTGGAAAACATCCAGCGCGAAGATCTGAATGCCATTGAAGCTGCGCGTGCCTTTGAACGCTTGATGGACGAAGCGCAATTGACCCAGGAAGCGGTTGCGGAGCGGACCGGCAAGGATCGCGCAACCGTGGCCAATTCGATCCGGCTCTTGAAGCTGGAGCCTAAGATTCAAGATTGGATTGAAGAAGGGAAGCTGACGGCAGGACACGGACGCGCCCTGCTGGCGGTGCCAGATGCACAGTTGCGGATGCGCTACGCACAACGCGCCGCACGAGGCGGATTGACAGTCCGTCAAATCGAAAAACTGGCCTCGCGACGATCGAAAGGTGCCCATCCGCCAACAGAGCTCCACCTGGACGCGAACATCCGTTCAGCGCTGGATGAACTTCAGCGCCACCTTGGTACTAAAGTGCTTCTCCACCAGAAAACGAAAATGCGCCCGGGGCAACTCGTGCTCGAGTTTTACGACGACGATCAACTGATGGGTCTCTACGATCGTTTAATGAAATAATTTTTCGGCTCGATAGAAGAGACTGCCCGTTCGTTCAGTCGCTCATTCGACAACACGCTTGCTTACTTGCGTTGACTTATCTCGGTGCGCAGCTAAAGTAGAGCAGTCTCTTAATGGGGGTTTGTCATGGCATGGAAGTGGCCCAGCGCCGCAAAGAATGGCGCAAGTGAAGAATGGACAGGATTCATCGACCAGGGCGTAACGCTCGAAGGAACCCTGACGGTTACTGGAACGTTCCGCGTTGACGGCAACGTCAAAGGCAACATCATCTCGGAACAGACGATCATCCTCGGCGAAGGCGCGAAGGTGGAAGGACAAATCGAAGGCAACCGCGTGGTGATCTCCGGCCGCTTCGATGGCGTGATTTTCGCGAAAGGCCGTGTGGAGATCGAAGCCAAGGGCGTCGTGACCGGCGAAGTTCACTCCCCGTGTATGGTCATCGATCCGGGTGGCATCTTTGACGGTCGCTGCCATATGTTGGGCTCTTCGGAAACAGCTTCAACAGTGACGATTCCCATTCGCGCCGTCGGCAACGGCTGATCGTCCTTCTATACAAATATAGTAATATAACTGTATAATAAACAGTCTCTAATCGCTCTTACAGACTTCGGATCGTTCCCACATCCCGGAATAAACCCTAGGAATGCACGGTTTGCGCGAGCGATACGCCTGTGGCTCTTTCTGCCGCTTGGATTACCCAGCTTCTACGTCTCGAACCGGTGATGCCGAGGAGTGGTCTTTCAAAAATCCACTTAAGAGTCATCCCACGGTGGGTCAATTTCCGATTACCCAACCAGGACTTATTCACAAACGACATAGGCAAGACAGTTGGAAATGTTGTATTTAAAGGCTGGTTCAAACGTACTGGGGGCCTATTGAGAAAGCTACTTGCGAGCGCGGCTTTGCTTTTCTACTGCATTGCCCTTTTGCCCCGAAGCGAGGCTCAGACTTCGCCCGGCTTGGACAAAAACGTAGATGGTCTCGTGCAAGATGAGATGCGATGATTTTGCCTGCTTCATCCAAAACACAGTAGAACGACCAGCGATCTCCCAGATCCACACCGATCGTCAGCTTTTGGTCCTTGAAAATTTCGCTCTTGAATGTCTGTACAGTGCTAATCTTCTTCATAGCCGGTCTCCTTTTCTTGTGCCTTGAGCACGTCATTCATCGGGAGCTTATCGCATCCCGCTGGAGACCGGCCTTCTCCCATCTGATTAACGCTTACCGGAAAGTGAACCACGACCCATCGCACGGTTAAGTTGACATGTAAAAGAGGGGCGTCTATCGTTCGAATGAGTCGTTGACGAGGCATGGTGGATGAAGATTCTCGTACTGGGCGGCGGCGGACGCGAACACGCGCTGGTGTGGAAACTAAAACAAAGTCCACGCGTGAAAAAAATCTGGTGCGCCCCCGGAAACGGCGGCATCGCGGCGGAAGCGGAATGCGTAGCCACTGACGCAGGCGACGTAGCTGCGATCGTCGCGCTGGCGGAAAAGATTCAACCCGATTTGACCATCGTGGGCCCGGAGCTGCCTCTGGTGAATGGGCTTACGGACGCCTTCCGGCAACGGAATTGGGCCGTCGTAGGGCCTTCTCAACAAGCCGCGCAGCTCGAAGGCAGCAAGGTTTTCTCAAAACAGTTTTTGGAGCGGCACGGCATTCCCACTGCGAAGATGTACGGCACGTATGACTCTCCGGCGGAAGGTTCCGAGGCGCTCAGTTCTGTGGCTTGGCCGGTGGTGATTAAGGCGGACGGATTGTGCGCCGGCAAGGGAGTTTTTCTGGCGCCGGACTTCGCTGCTGCGAAAGATTTCGTCCAACGCATGATGGAAAGAAACGAACTGGGGCCGGGCGGAAAGCGAATCCTGCTCGAGGAAACTTTGGAAGGCGAAGAGCTATCCTTCATCATTCTGACCGATGGAGAGCGGTATGCCCCACTTGTGCCCACGCGCGATCACAAGCGCGTCTTCGATGGAAACCAGGGCCCAAACACGGGAGGCATGGGAGCCTACTCCTCCGACGAGTTATTGCCGGATGCTCTTCGGGAAACCATCCGCTCGACGATTGTCGAGCCGACCTTACGGGGACTGGCGGCAGATGGTATCCCCTACCAGGGCTTCCTTTATATCGGCCTGATGCTGACGAAGTCCGGGCCAAAGGTCCTGGAGTTCAATTGTCGGCTGGGCGACCCCGAGGCCCAAGCCATACTGGCACGGATGGACTTCGACTTGGCCGAAATCCTGAGCGACGTCGCCGCTGGGCGCCTGGATCCATCAAAATTGCGCTGGAAACCGGGGGCTAGCGCCTGCGTGGCTCTAACGTCTGGAGGCTATCCAGGAAAGTTTGAGAGCGGCAAGAAGATCGAGGGCCTAACCTCTTTAGACAGGATTACCGATGTGAAAGTCCTGCACGCCGGCACGAAACTTATCGGCGATACCGTGGTCACAAATGGCGGACGCGTACTTGGCGTTACGGCAGTTGGCGAAACTCTCGAAGCCGCCCTAGCCTCTGCCTACGACGCTGCCGCAAAAATCCACTTTGCGGGGATGCACTACAGAAAGGACATTGGCGCTCACGCAACACCGCTGAGAGCCGCAGGAGGTTAGGGCCATGGCGAGAGTACAAAATCTTTTTAGCGCTCCCAGGAAGCACTTTCCCATGGAAGAGCTATCCGAAGTCCGCGCGTTGGACGACGCCGGGTTTGAAGGCTGCGCTCATGCGCGGCCCGCTAGCAAGCGTCAGGTCCTGCTGATGGATCGCGAGACTTTGGAAGCCATGGACCTCCGACCGGGAGTTATCCGAGAGAACATCACTACGGATGGCCTGAACGTAAACGGCCTGCAGATTGGTCAACTCCTCCGAGTCGGCGAGGCCCGTCTCGAAGTCACCTCAGTTTGCACCCCTTGCGATTTGATGGAGGCCATTCGCCCCGGCCTGCGCAAGGAACTGTGGGGACGGCGAGGCATGCTCTGCCGCATTCTCGAGGGCGGAGTCATCCGCCGCGGCGATTCCATCGATAGGCTTCCATAAATGAACGACTGGCCCGTCGACGGATTTGTACCAGGCTCCCGGCGATAAGCGTCTTCGAAATTGAAACATCTAGTGACGCCCGCGTCCCATTCGTAAATTTGCCGGAGAAGAGGCGATCAAGATTTGGGGAAGAACTCATCACCTCGCCGTCCCGCGGTTTCGAGGTCTGAGAAGGGAGAAACATATGGCTAATGCTAATTCTGTGGCGCCCGTGCGGGTGATCGAGGAAACGCCTGCGTACTGGAGGGTTGTGTTCGATTACCCGCCTTTCAACATCGTAGACGCCAGCATATTCGAAGCCCTACAGGATCTGCTCGCGCGAATGAACGCCAGCCCGAGCCTGCGGG
>WNFO01001546.1_pt1 | contig 18219 bp, 22 predicted proteins | sample 5400251 | NCBI WGS metagenome assembly WNFO01 (sample SAMN13153354, study PRJNA577476) | soil metagenome | isolation source: 100 cm saprolite under Madrone tree | place: USA:California | collected 2016-06-14
TTTCATATCAGCTGACCTGTTCTGTTTGCTCATGTTTAAGAGAGCTTCCTGCTAGTTTCCTTTTCTCAATGTCCTGCGCGCATTTCGAAATGGCCGTTTCAGTTTCGCCCAATGATATCGACGAGCAAAATCATGTGAACAACACTGTGTACCTGCGGTGGGTGCAGGAAGTCGCCACGGCCCATTGGCGAGCCGTCGCCACTCCGGAAGCACAGAAGACTATCGGCTGGGTGGTTCTGCGGCACGAGATCGACTACAGAACGCCTGCCGCACTGGGCGACAAAATCATCTTGCGCACCTGGGTCGGCAAAGCCAGTCGACTCACGTTTGAACGCTTCACGGAAATCCGCCGCGATAGCGACGGCCAGCTCTTGTCAAAGGCTCGTACGCTATGGTGCCCGATCAATGCGCAGACCGCGCGGCCTATGCGCGTGCCAGCCGAAGTGCGCGCACAGTTTTCGACCTGAGTTTAGATCACAAGGAGCGGCGGCTTTCGAGCCGCCGAGGGGGATTACGCGATGCCCGATTTGAACATTGGGCGTTGAGCGCTAAGCATTGCACATTGCAAGTTTCATCTGCTGATTCACGTCCGGTAATCGCTTCCTATTGCGCGACGTTTCTGAAACCGGAGATGTTCCATATCTACCGGCAAATCACTGCGCTGAGACGATGCGCTCCGGTGGTGATCGCTCAGAAACGGGAGCAAACCGAGCGGTTCCCATTTGATGCAGTCCAACTTGTTCCAAAGCCAGCAACGCATTTCCTGCGGCGCTTTTGGTTTAGGCAAGTGCGCGGCATGCCGTGGCAAATTTCTGATGCAGAACTGCGCGCATTGGTAGCCGTGTTACGAAAAACGGACGCTCGCCTTTTGCACATTTATTTCGGCCAAATCGCCGTCCATCTTCTGCCGTTGATTCGCGCTTGGAAAAAGCCGTCGATCGTTTCCTTTCACGGCGCTGATGTCACGGTGGACATGAACAAGCCAGCCTATCGAGGCGCCACGCGAGAGATGCTCGAATCAGTAAACCTCGTCTTGGTGCGCTCCGAATCGTTGCGGCGCGCAGTTATCGACCTCGGCTGCGACCCAAAAAAGATTGAACTCCAGCGCACTGGGATTCCGTCCGAGGAATTTCCGTTGCGGGCAAGGAGCTTTCCGCAAGACGGTGAATGGCGCTTGGTTCAAGCCGGCCGATTGATCGAAAAGAAAGGTCTGCCGGTTACCCTTCGCGCTTTCGCAGTTTTCCTCGATCGATATCCGAACGCGACGCTGACGATTGCTGGCGAAGGACCATTGCTCGATGAACTTCAGAAGCTGGCGCGCAAACTAAACATCGAGCGGCGCGTTTCGTTCACCGGCTTCGTCTCGCAGGAGCAACTGCGCGAGATTTATTATCGGTCGCACATTTTCCTGCACCCGAGCCAGATTGGTCATGACGGAAACCAGGAAGGAATTCCAAATTCCATGCTCGAAGCGATGGCCAGCGGCCTACCGGCATTTGCCACGGAGCACGGCGGCATTCCCGAAGCCATTGAAAACGGTGTGAGCGGCGTGTTGGCGCCGGAACGCGACGATTCCGCATTGGCGCACGCGTTGCTGAAAGCGGTGGGAGATCCGGTCTTCCTTTCGCAGATTGCTCGCAGCGGCGCTGAGATCGTTCGAAAAAATTTCGACCTGCAAACGCAGGCCCAACGGCTCGACGAGATTTATCTGCGGATCATAAGCAGAGGCGATTGACGTCAATCGCCAACATCTATTTTTTCGTCCAAGGCTGCGTCACGTTTTGGATGCGCGGCTTGCAGACGTCATTGACCAAAACGAAGGACAAAGTGTTTTGGTCTGGGCGGCTGAATTTATAAACGCCAGGACCTCTGCAGGATTTCGGAATGGCCCCTGACCGGCGCGTCTCTTGAATTGTGATTGTGTCACCTGTGACCGTGTAAGTGCCCCAGATTTGTGTCTTTGGCTTCGTGGACATGACGTGAAATGTACCGTCAGCATTGATTGTCCACACAGTGCCAAGGGAGTTGGTCCACGTGCCCGCAAGCGCGGCTGGACCGGAGGATGTCATCGCTGCACAGGCAGTCATCAGCGTAATCAAAGCGCCTGCGAAAACAATTCGGAGAGAGTGTTGTAGTTTCATGGCCGGCATCCTGTCTTGCGGCAGCGTGACCCGTCAAGCGCAGATCGCGGCGAAGAGATTGGTTGCCAACGACTTTGTGTTCGACGTAGAAAAGCTCACATGGAGGAGACACCGTCAGTTCCTACGGCGCCGAAACCAAACTGGTGGAAGCGGAATTGGAAATGGTTCGTCCCGCTTGGCTGCCTGAGCATGGCGATCTTATTCGTCGTCTTTATTGCCTCAATCGTCTTGATCGTATTCAGCGCGGTGAAATCGACGGATGTTTACAAAGATGCGTTGGTCCGGGCCAAGGCGCATCCCTGCAGTCATCGAAGCCCTTGGTTCGCCTATTACAGTGGGATTCCTTGTCTCAGGGAACACAAACGTTAACGGCGCGTCCGGTGAAGCGAATCTCTCCATTCCCGTCTCTGGTCCGAAAGGAAAAGGAACAATTTACGTAGCGGCAACGAAGTCGCTTGGCCGGTGGAACTATTCAGGACTTGTCCTCGAAATCGCAAACACGCATCAACGAATCGATCTTCTCAAAAGCTCGAGACCGGCAAATCCACCTTGATCAGTCCCCTTGCAAGCCGTGACGAGAAAGCTCTCTGTTAGTGCGATTCTGCTGGGATTCTCGGAGGAATCATTGGTCTGGGGGTCGGGCTGTTTCTCGGTTTCGCACTGGGCGTGGCCCTCGCGGCCGCGTTTCATGTCTCAACCTTTGAAGGCGAGGCCGGCTATTTTGCCGTTGCAATCGCGATTCTCCTGACGTTTGTCGTCACGCCGTGGAACGCGTTGTCCTCAACGCGTTGGCTAAATAAGTGCGGCTTTACCGCCTGACTCTTACATACCCGCAACGCAAGGGAGGAATTTGCGCCTTCGGCGATTCCTCTGCCATCCTCTTCAAGAGAAGCCGATCCACCTTGCCTCTTTGCGCACAAAGCGCATGGTTTACCTCCCGCGCCGCGCAGGTAAAGTTCACGCATGTCGATCTCGGAGGAAGAGGTGAAGAACGCGTTGAAGTCGGTGAAATATCCCGGCTTCACTCGCGACATTCTTTCATTCGGTTTAGTGAAGTCGATCGACGTCGATAACGGCGAGGTGAAGGTGCAGCTCGCGCTGGCGACAAATGATCCAAACATTCCCGCAACAATTAAAAGTGATGCCGAACGAGCGTTGCGCTCGATCGAAGGGATCCGCAGCGCCAGAGTTTTGATCGACATCCACGCGCCGCCTGCCGGCGCAGGTACGGGCATGGGCGCGATGCGCATTCCGGGTATCAAGCACGTTATCGCAGTGGCGAGCGGTAAAGGCGGCGTCGGCAAATCGACCGTCGCGGCGAATCTCGCTGTCGCGCTGGAGCAAACCGGCGCACGCGTCGGCTTGTGCGATTGCGACATTTACGGCCCGAGCATTTCGCTCATGTTTGGCACGCGAGAGCGCCCCACGGCCACTGAAGAAAACAAGATCGTCCCCATCGAGCAATATGGATTGCGACTCATGTCGATGGGATTTCTGCTCGACGATACGTCGCCGGCGATTTTGCGTGGGCCGATGGTGACTCGTTACACGCAGCAATTCTTGCGGCAGGTCGAATGGGGCGAGCTGGATTACTTGGTACTCGATCTGCCTCCCGGCACCGGGGACATTCAGCTTACGATCGTGCAAACCGTGGCGCTTTCGGGGGTGATCATCGTCACCACACCGCAGGAAGTTGCCCTGATTGATGCGCGCAAGGCCGCCACCATGTTCGACAAGGTCAACGTGCAGGTGCTGGGACTTGTCGAGAACATGAGCTACTTCCTGTCGCCCTCGGACGGCAAACGCTACGACATTTTCGGCAGCGGCGGCGGCGAACGCGAAGCGAAGCGGTTGCGCGTTCCGTTATTGGGTCAAATCCCCATCGATATCGCCACGCGCGAAGGAGGCGATCGCGGCATGCCGATAGTAGGCGAAAATCGACAATCACCTGTGACTGCCGAGTTCAGAAAGATCGCCGAAAATATTCGTAAGACTCTGCCGTAAGGATGCGTAGGAAGTGGTCAGCGCAAGCGGAGGCCTAAATAAATTTCGCGATTCTCTCGTCCAATTGCGGTGTTTGATTTTATTGACTAACCGCACGTTTTATGAAAGAAGAACCTGAGATGCCGTCTTCGAAAGACGACCAAGCGCAATTCGTTAGAGACTCGGCCCTCTACAAGGAGTTCCTCGCCGAGCGCGCGGAAATTTTGAAGCACAAGTGGATTGAGAGCGAAAAAGCCGGGAAAGACATCGGCTTTGAGAGAGCCTTGCTGGATTGGATCGTGAAACATCGCTCCAACTGGCGAGAGCGACGAAGAAAGGAGGCGCGCACCGAAAAGTCCGCCTCCTAATTTTTTTGTTCCTTTAACGCGATCCTGTGAGGTCGCCAAGGAAACGCATGAAGCAACCAAAACAGAATTCATCAGCCGCCGTTCCCGTCATGGACGCGGGAGCAATTCGTCGCGCGCTTCGACGGATTGCGCACGAAATTATCGAGCGCAACCCGCAGCTTGAGAACGTTGTGCTCGCGGGAATTCCGTCGCGTGGAGTGGAGATCGCGCGGCGCATCGCCGCATCCATTCACGAGGTCGAAAAGATTGAGGTTGAGACCGGCGTGATCGACGTAGCGATGCATCGCGACGACGTCGGAACGCGTTCTGAACTGCCTGTCGTGCGCGCGTCAAAACTTCCGATGCCACTGGAGGATCGCAGCATCGTGATCGTCGATGACGTTCTTTTCACCGGGCGCACTGTTCGCGCGGCCATGGACGCCATCAATTCATTCGGGCGGCCGGCGCGCATCCAGCTCGCAGTGCTCGTCGATCGCGGCCATCGCGAACTCCCCATTCGCCCTGATTACGTTGGAAAGAATCTGCCGACCGCAACGCGAGAACAAATCCAAGTCCGCTTGCAAGAAACCGATAACGAACCCGACGCAGTCTGGGTGGAACGAGAATGAATGTGAACCCGCCATTTGCGGGGAGCACACGCGTCTCGCGTGCTGGTTTCGGCGTCGCGCCGAAACGAACTTTGCCTCTGCACGGAGCTGTTCCGAGTTGTGAGCTTCCAAGAAAAGTCCGCGATCGCGAGGACGCGCTCGCCAGCACGCGGGACGCGCGCGTTCCCCAGAAAATCACATGACCACACGCTGGACACGCAAAGATCTTCTTGGCCTGCGCGAGTTGTCGGCCGACGAAATCAATTTCGTTCTTGAGACTGCCGACGCATTCAAACAAGTCGGAACCCGAGAGATCAAAAAGGTGCCAGCCCTACGCGGAAAAACGCTGGTGAATTTCTTCGTTGAGCCAAGCACGCGAACACGCACTTCATTTGAGCTGGCTGCGTTTCGCTTGAGCGCGGACGTCATCAACATCTCAGCGACAGCTTCCAGCCTGACCAAGGGCGAAACCCTAAAGGACACCGCGCGCAATCTCGAGGCATTGCACGCCGATATTCTCGTGCTGCGCCACAGTTCAGCGGGCGCGCCGCAGTTCCTGGCAAATCGACTCAATGTGAGCGTAATCAATGCCGGCGACGGTGCGCACGAACATCCCACGCAGGCCCTACTCGATCTCTACACGATCCGCGAACGAAGAGGAAAAATCGCTGGCCTGCGCGTAGCTATCATCGGCGACATTTTGTTCAGTCGCGTCGCGCGCTCCAACATTTTTGGTCTGCTAACGCTCGGCGCGCGGGTGACGCTGGTCGGGCCGAGCACGCTTGTACCACGCGAGTTTGAAAAACTGGGAGTCGAAGTTTCGTACAAGATCGATGACGTGCTGCCGAAAGCCGATGTCGTAAACCTTTTGCGGATTCAGCACGAGCGCCAGCGCAGGGAATATTTTCCCGGCCTCGGTGAATACATCCGACTGTTTGGGTTGACAAAAGAACGCGCAAAACTTTTGAAACCCGATTGTCTGATCATGCATCCCGGCCCGATCAACCGCGGGGTCGAGATCGACAGCGAAGTCGCCGATGGATTGCAAAGCGTCATCCTCGATCAAGTCACCAACGGCCTCGCCGTGCGCATGGCCGTCCTTTATCTGTGCGGAGGGATCGCAAGTTAGTGGATACGCGGCTTGCAGACTGGAATGGGGAGCGCGGGCATGTTGCCCGCTGTTCGCGGCATTCTGCTGCGAACCCAGCGCGTGTTCGACAGCATGAGCAAAATTATGACGCTGCACGCAGCGCCGATTCCGTCCGGCAACATGCCGGGCGGTGCGAGCAGAATGCTCGCGCTCCCCGAATCAACGATCAGACATGAGCGCGCTCATCATTCGCAACGGTCGCGTGATCGATCCCGCAAACAAGCGCGACGAGATTGCTGACCTTTACATCGCCGATGGCCGAATAGCACAGAGATCTGAGGTCAGCGATCAGAAGCCGAAAACTGAAGAGATTGACGCCAAAGGATTGATCGTTGCGCCCGGTTTGATCGACATGCACGTGCATCTGCGCGAGCCGGGATTCAGTCACAAGGAAACAATTGAGTCGGGCGCGCGCGCCGCCGCAGCCGGCGGATTCACCACCATCGTTTGCATGCCGAATACGTCGCCTGTGCCGGACAATCCGAGCACGATTGCGTGGATCAAAGATCGGGCCTCCGCCATCGCGTGCGTGAATGTTTTGCCGACCGGCGCAATTTCAAAAAATCTCGCGGGGGAGGAACTCGCGCCGATCGGGTCACTTGCGCAGGTGGGTGTTGTGGCGATCACTGACGACGGTCATTGCATTCAAAATCACGAGGTGATGCGGCGCGCGGTCGAATATGCGCGCATGGTTGGCGTGCCTGTGCTCGATCATTGTCAGGAATACAATTTGGTCGGCAATGGAGTTGTGCATGAGGGTTATTGGAGCACGCTTCTCGGGTTACCCGGCTGGCCAGCGGCCGGCGAGGAAGCGATCGTCATGCGCAACATTTTGCTCGCGGAACTCTGCGATCATCCGATCCATTGCCAACACGTCACTACAGCCGGAAGTGTGCGATTACTGCGCGAAGCGGGGCAGCGCGGTTTAAAAATAAGCGGCGAGGTTTGCCCCCATCACATCGCGCTAACCGACGAAGCGATCCAAAATTTTGATACGAACTACAAAGTGAATCCACCTTTGCGATCGCAGGCGGATGTCGATGCGTTGCTCGAGGGAATCGCTGACGGAACTTTGTCGATCCTATGTTCCGATCACGCGCCACACGCCAATTTTGAAAAAGAAGTGGAATTCGATGCCGCGCCCTTTGGCATCATCGGACTGGAGACGGAGCTCGGATTATTTCTTGATTTGCTCGTCCACAAATACGGCAAGATCGATATCGCCCGACTGGTCGAGATGTACACAGTTGAGCCGGCACGCTTGTTAAAGATCGGCGCCGGCACGTTATCAATCGGTGCGCGCGCCGATGTTACCCTGATTGATCCGGCGCTCGAATGGACAGTGAGTGCAGCTCAGTTTCAATCGGCCTCGCGTAATTCACCGTTCGACGGCTGGAAATTGAGAGGTCGCGCGGTGCGGACAATCGTGGGCGGGAGAACTGCTTGGAAGTTGTAGAGGCAGCCGTGTCGGCTGCGGGGCCATTGAATTGCAGGCGACACGCCTGCCGCTACAGAATCATCCCGCCAAGTATCCGCCGTGGATGTAGTTTTCCAAATGCGCAATCGCTGCGCTCTGACACGAAATGACATGCTTGACCAGGTCACCGATCGAGATGATGCCAACCACTTTGTCCTCCTCGAGCACGGGCAAATGACGAATGTGTTTGTCCGTCATCAGTCGCAGACATGTTTCAACAGGCTCACGCGGATGCGTCACAGTCACATTGGTTGACATGATCTCGGCGACTTTTGTCTCGCGCGATCGCTTGCCGCGCAACATCACCTTGCGCGTGTAATCGCGTTCGGAAATGATGCCCACCAGCCGCTCCTGATCCATGACCAGCAGCGCGCCAACATTCTTCGCGTCCATCATTTCGACCGCTTTGAGAACCGTTGCTTCGGGGGAAATCGAGAAAATGTCCTCGCTTTTCTGATTCAAGATCGACCGGATGGTACCACTCACGTCCATAAGAGTTTGACCTCAGTGCCTCAACTCCTTGTAGAATAGGCCAAAATCAGGCTGTGGCGCAAAACAAATAAACAAGGAGTGACGGCTTCCCCTTGGCTTGCCGTAGCCTTGGCGAAGGCGGCAGCCGTCATCCTCAGATCGACCGCTGCCCAAGCCGTCGCTCCTTGCCAGCATATCGCCGCGGAGCGAGTTTCGGCGGGCGTTTTCCACTAACAATCGCGCCCGCAACTGCGACGTAGGAAAGCTCCTGGCGATCCACTGCACAGCGCAACATCAATCCGCCACGGCTCATATCGCCACGCCCAATGAACTCCGACGGAAATCGCAGCCGGTCGCGAAAAGTTGCCAGTAAAACATCCACGTACTTGCCCGAGGCAATGCTGCCCAGAAGAATGACTTCGCTTTCGACAGGTAGCTTCTGTGCCAGAAGTTGCGCGTCGCGCTCGATCGGCACGCGATAACGCGAATCGTCCTCGTGAATATCAACCGTGGCAAATTCACGCAGGTCATCGAGATGAATTCGCGTTCTTGCATCGACAAGACCGCGCGTGGGCGTAATGACAAAGACACCCGAAGTTCCACGCGCAGGCCGCGCAAATGCGGTTGCGTACGCAATTTTCCCGCGGAAGTAGAGGCCGCTCAGAAACGTGAACACTTCGGCGATTGGCGCGCCGTTTTTGCCGCGCAGTTTTCGAGCGAGTTCGAATTCCGCACGATCGCTCAGAATCATTCGCGCTCGCTGACCTCCTGCGTAAGCGGGTGACAGAAGAAAGATGCGACACCGAGTCATATTCTTCATTCGATCCAAATCTCAACTTCCCCGGCAATCGTGGCAAGCCGGCCTCCCGGCTAGCTTTTTAACGGCGCATGGGAAAATAATGCGACGTGCGTTTGGCCTGGCCATTCAAATCTCGAATCGACGACGATCTGAATGGAGAAGAACATCACTGTTCCACCGGCGGCGCCTGCCCGGACTTCTTGTGCGAGGGCGCGCAGAAAGCTGGAACTTCTTGGCTTTATCGGCAACAGGAGCCACATCCCGATTTCTGGATGCCTCCGGTAAAGGAGCTGCATTACCTGGATACTTTGAATAGGACGAAACGATTTCATGCTCCGCGCTGCAAAGATGGGTGCGATGTTTGCTTCTTGGAGAGCATGAAAAACCTGAGTGCCCAATCGTACATCGACCTGCAGAATTACGGCGAGTTGTTCCGACACAAGGCAGCGCTTCTGTCAGGTGACATTTCGCCAGCCTATTCGACCCTGAACGATGAAGTCATTGAGCGAGTGGTCAATTACTTCCCCAATTTGAAAGTGATTTTTCTGGCTCGCGATCCAGTCGAGAGAGCCTGGTCACAGTTGTCCATGGGCGTGCGGCTCGGAATGATCAGCCGGTTTGACGCAACGGATGCCGAGGAAGTGATTCGGAATTTGTTAAACCCAGGGGCGCTCGCCCGCTCACATCCCAGTAAAACCGTTGCGCGATGGAAGCGCTATGTTCGTCCCGAACTTTTTCGCGTTTATTTCTTCGATGATCTGAAACAAGATCCCGCAGAGCTGCGACGTTCGATTTTCCATTTTCTCGGCGGTGATCCGAACAAGCCAAGCGGCCGTTTGAAGGCGGAGCATAATAGCGACGCCGGTGGGCACAAACTTCCCCTGACTGCCCAGGTGCGCGCCCGTATGGCTAAATTTTTTGAACAGGAACTGAAAGCCTGCGCGGCGCAGCTGGGCGGACCTGCGAGGAAATGGCTGGCACGATACGGCTTTTCGGTGTTTTTTTCCTCTGGCAACTGACAGACTATCTCGATCTTCTTGTGTGGTGCGACTGGATTGTCTGACGTTGGCAAATCGAAGCCGGTCTCACTGCTCTAAAAGAGAACGCATATCCCTTCGGGCAACCTGCGTAGTGGACGAAGAACCGACTCGTCTTTCGTCGCGAATAGAACCATACGCTTTGCTTGCTCTTGCTTTTTCGACGCCGAAATAAAGATAATGCAGACGTGAGGTGGGCTTCGCGATTCAACGGTCGCGCCAGCGATCATGAGCATAAGCAAGAGAACAGGTCTCTTACTGGCGATCCACGGCCCGATTTCTTGTGCATCGGAGCTCACAAAGGCGGAACGACCTGGCTTTATCAGCAACTCGATTCTCATCCCGATTTCTGGATGCCTCCCATAAAGGAACTGCATTATTTTGATCAACTAAGCAGGGTTCAACGCACAGCTCCTCCACGCTGCAGAGACGAGCGCGATCTTCGCTTTCTGGAGAACATAAAGAGCCTCAGTGACGAACCCGATATGAACCTCGAGCATTACGCTCGACTGTTCGAACCCAAGGGATCGCTTCTCTCCGGTGATATTTCGCCAAATTATTCTACGCTGAACAATAAAGTCATTCGGCAAGTCGTCGGATATTTCCCAAACCTAAAGGTAATCTTTCTGGCGCGCGATCCGGTTGAGCGCGTGTGGTCGCACTTGTCGATGGAAGTGCGTTACCGCCAAATTGAGCCGTTCGACGTGACCGATATCGACCAGGTAAATCGGAATGTGCTCCGTCGAGGGATGCTCTTGCGCTCGTACCCGAGCGCAGTCGTCGCGCGATGGAAACGCTATGTTCATCCAGAGCGGTTTCGCATTTATTTCTTTGATGACCTCCAAAGAAATCCCGCTGAACTGCGACGTTCCATCCTCCATTTCTTGGGTGCCGATCCGGACAAGCCAAGCCGCCGAGTGGCGGCGGATTGCAACAGTTGGGCCGGGTTGGAAAAGCTTCCGCTTACAGATAAAGTGCGGTCACATCTGGCCCAGTTCTTCAAGAAAGAGCTAAAGACCTGTGCGGCGCGACTGGGCGGGCCAGCCAGAGATTGGCCGGCACGATATGGCTTTTAGGTATTCTGTTTCTTGCGGCAGTTGTCAGACTATTTCGACCTTCTGATGTAGCGTAAGTGGATTGCCTGACAGCTGCAGTCGGAGGCAATGATTCCAGCACGAGGACACATTGCTCAATTAACCCCGAACACTTTCAGGGCTGCAGCCTTCGCCCGCGCCCGATTCGCCTGAAGTTCAGCCAGGTGTTTTTCCGACCAGCGGCAAAGCGCGTGCAAGGGCTCAATCAAGGTCCGACCCAATCTCGTCAGTGAGTATTCGACTTTCGGCGGCACGACTGGATGAACTGTGCGTTGCACCAGCCCGTCGCGCTCGAGGCTGCGCAACGTTTGCGTAAGCATTTTCTGCGAAATGCCTCCGATTTCGCGCTGCAGCGTCGCGTAACGGATCGTTCCGCGCGCGAGAATCTGAATGATTAGAGCGGTCCATTTATCCGCAATTCTGTCGAGCACGAGCCGGGAGGGACACTGCGCGTCCATGACGGACGGGGGAGAGGACGATTTTGGCATGGCCCGTTGTAAACCGAACCAGTTTCAGGTTCAAGCGGAGAGTAACACTCGTAAAAGCATGTATGGTCAGGAGCCACATGTAGTTGACTGACGGTTTGGCTGCTCGAAATTAACTCATGACAATTGCATCTCTTTCAAAAGACAACGCTGCGGCGATAGATTTTCTCTTAAACCAAGCGGACGCCAGAGCTGGCGCAAAGCCAATGGGCGAGGCCGAAGCGCCCACCACGGCACTCGATGATTCCGCCTTGCTCGATGCGTATTCGCGCACCGTAGTGAGTGCAGTCGCGCGGGTCGCACCTGCCGTTGTGAACATCGACCTGAAACAACGCGTCAACGTCCGCCGCGGAACGCGCGAGCTCAGCGGAAATGGCTCGGGTTTTATTATCACGCCTGATGGATTCATCCTGACCAACAGCCACGTCGTTCACGCAGCCAACTCAATCACTGTGAACCTACCGGACGGACGCGAATACCCCGCGCAATTGATTGGCGATGACCCAGACACCGATCTCGCGGTCATTCGCATCGATGCGCCGCAGCTCACCCATGTGCGCCTGGCCGACTCCGAGAGTTTGCGCGTCGGCCAGCTCGTAATCGCGATTGGAAATCCGCTCGGTTTTCAAGCTAGCGTCACTGCAGGCGTAATCAGTGCGCTCGGCCGCTCCATGCATGCGCAATCGGGCCGTTTGATCGACAACATTATTCAAACTGACGCTGCTTTGAATCCGGGGAACTCTGGCGGACCGCTGGTCAATTCAGCCGGTGAAGTGGTAGGCGTGAACACCGCAATGATCCGACCGGCACAGGGCATCTGCTTCGCCATCGGTAGTAACACGGCCAAGCTGGTCGCTGGGTGGCTGATCCGCGACGGACGAATCCGGCGCGGCTACATCGGTGTGGCCGGCCAGAATGTGCCGATTCATCGGCGGATCGTGCGATTTTATGGTTTGCCTCTTGAGACGAGCGTGCTCGTGGTGTCGGTTGAGGAGAACAGTCCCGCCGAGCGCGCTGGGTTGCGCGAGGGCGATTTGATTGTTGCATTCAATGATCAGCCCGTCGGGAGCGTGCATGAGCTGCATAAGGTTTTGGTTGGCGAGCAAATTGGCGTCAGGGCCAGCCTTACGGTTATTCGTCACACCGAGAAATTGGAGCTGCCGATCCTGCCCGCTGAATCGCGCTGATTGAACGGGATTGCAGTGGAGGAGTGCCGCCTGGTTTCGAATGTTTTGCAGCCGACACGGCTGCCTCTACAGTGCCGCTGCAATTGCTCCTTTGATGAAAATTTTAGTGATTGGCAGTGGCGGCCGTGAACATGCGCTTGCGTGGAAACTGCGGCAATCGCCGCATGCGGAGCGCATTTTCTGCGCGCCCGGAAACGCGGGCACTGGCGAAATTGTCGAGAATGTCGCGATTCCCGCGAGTGATTTGGAGGCGCTCCTTCGATTCGCGAGGGAAAATCACGTCGATTTAACGGTAGTCGGCCCGGACGATCCGCTTGCCGCGGGAATTGTCGATCTGTTTGCGGGTGAAAAATTGCGCGCGTTTGGTCCAACGAAATCGGCCGCCGGCATCGAAGCGTCCAAAATTTTTGCAAAAGAACTGATGCACGCGCAGAAAATCCCCACAGCGGAATCGAGAATATTTTCCGAGAGCAGCAAAGCGCTTCGTTACTGTGAACGAGCGAAATTTCCAGTGGTGATCAAAGCGGACGGTCTGGCGCTCGGCAAAGGGGTAATCGTTACGGGTGATGCCGCCACAGCACGATCGACTATCGATGAGATGATGAATCAACGCCGCTTCGGCGATGCGGGCCGACGCATCGTGATCGAGGAACTTTTGCGCGGCACAGAATGCTCGTTGCATGCGCTGGTAGACGGAGAGAATTATCTTCTGCTGGAGTCGGCCCGTGATCACAAGCGCGCATTGGACGGCGACGAGGGGCCGAACACGGGCGGGATGGGCGCCTTCAGTCCCGCAAATAATTGGAACAGCAGGTTGCAAGCTCAGTTCGAGGCGGAAATTATGCGGCCATTGCTGCGCGGTCTCCTGCAAGAGGGAATCAAGTTTCGCGGACTTCTCTATCCCGGCTTGATGATCACAAGCGAAGGCCCGCGTGTGTTGGAGTTTAACTGTCGTTTCGGCGACCCGGAGACGCAGGCGCTCTTGCCCCGGATGAAATCGGATCTGTTGCCGCTCTTGGAAGCGACAATTGATGGAAAGATCGACACGTGCGCAATTGAATGGGATACGCGCCCTGCGGTCACGGTCGTGTTGGCGTGTGCCGGGTATCCCGGCAAATACGAAACTGGGAAACCGATCTCAGGTCTCGGCAACGCAGCAAAGCTCGAAGACGTCCAGATTTTCCACGCAGGAACGAAGCGCGCGGACGGCGAAGTCAAGACTGCGGGTGGACGTGTTCTCGGAGTCACTGCGCTTGGGTCAACCATCGAAGACGCGCGCGAACGCGTATACGATGCCGTCTCCCGGATTCATTTCGAGAACTGTCATTACAGGCGCGACGTTGCTCTGAGTGCTGTTGCGGCTAACATCGAGAAATTATTGTGATGTCTCGATTTTTGCAGGCCACGTTTGCCATCTTCATCTTCGTTGCGAGTCTCGCCGCGCAATTGCCGACGCCGAGGTTACCTGCGCAAACGCCATTGGGCACGGTACCGCAGAGCCCGTCGAAATCGCCTGAACTGCCAGCGGTTTCCCCGTCGACCACTCCCACTACAGAAGACGTCGTCAATTCGTTAGGCCCGGCCGATCTCCAAGCGGTCATCACGCTGCTGAAAAGTAATTTCGTAAATCCAGACGCAATCACAGACGCGGAGATGAATCGGGCAACTGTTCAAGGTCTGATGGCGCGGCTGCCGCGCGGCGTAATGCTTTTGCCCAGCAAAGAGAACGCGCCGGCGGTCCCGCCAAGCGCATTTTACAGCGAGATTATCGCAGGGCACATCGCGTACCTGCGCCTCGGGTCGTTGAGCAGCGCCAACCTTCAGGCCCTCGACAAAAGCCTCAGCACTTTCGCGGCAAAAAAGGTGAACGCCGTGATTGTCGATCTTCGTGCCAGTGGGACGACAAGTGATTTGGCGTTGGCCGCGGAATTTGCGAAGCGGTTTTGTCCCAGAGGCAAAACGATATTTACCTTGCGCAAAGGCGCGGGACGTCAGGATCGCGTATTTAATTCTGATCGTGATCCCGCATTTCGCGGCCTGGTGATGGTGCTCGCCGATGGGGACACTGCCGGCGCAGCAGAAGCTATCGCCGCTGCACTACGGTTTTACGATAAGGCTCTGGTTATCGGACAACCGACTGCCGGCCGCGCGGCCGAATACTCCGACTTGTCATTGCCGAATGGCAAAATTCTGCGTCTTGCTGTCGCTGAAATGATTTTGCCCGAGGGCCGCTCATTGTTTACGGAGGGAATCAAACCGGATTTGCCCATCGACATGTCGCTAGCGGACAAACGGCAGATTCTTCAATTAAGCGGCGAAAAAGGAATGAGCCCTTTTGTTTACGAAGCGGGTCGGCCGCATATGAACGAAGCGGCGCTGTTGGCCGGAACCAATCCCGAGGTCGAAGCAGCAGAAGCAGCGCAGCAGCGCCGCGGCCGCGCCTCGGAAAAGCAGCCACTGCACGATCCAGTCTTGCAACGAGCGCTGGATGTAATCACCTCGCTGGAAGTTTATCAAAGCCGATAAAGGCAGACTGACTTCCTGGACGAACTAGTCTTGCATCACCCTTACGTCGTTATCTCGAGCCTTGTCCTCGGTAAGCGAACTGTAGTATTTTTGAAGTTCGCTGACATGACACGGATGTGACACCGCTCGAAGAACGCATCGGATACAAATTCCGCAATTCGCTTTTGCTGGCGGAAGCACTGACGCACCCCAGTCTGGGCCATGAGGCGCAACGTTATCATTTTGATTATCAGCGGTTGGAGTTTCTGGGCGATGCCGTTCTCCAGCTCGTGATTACCGAATATCTGTTTCGCAATTTTCAAGTCGAAGCCGAAGGACAACTAACGAAGTTGCGTTCGCGACTGGTTTCCCGCGAAGCTTTGAGGGCGCATGCCGCCACGCTCGATCTCGGACGTTACATTTTGATGGGGCGCGGCGAAGAAGCCAGTGGTGGCCGGGAGCGAACATCCACATTGGCCGACGCATTCGAAGCGCTCATCGGCGCCCTTTACCTCGACGGCGGCCTCGAGGTGGCGAAGCAGTTCATTTTGACCCAAACTCACGCCGATCTCGAGGAACTGGCAGAAAAACCAGTAGACATAAATCCTAAAGGCGATCTTCAGGAGTTGTTACAAAGCATTTCGCCCTACAGTCCGGTCTATGAATTGATTTCGCAAAGCGGACCCGAGCACGAAAAAACGTTTGTGTCGCAAGTCGTTTGGGAGGGAATTGTGCTTGGCCGGGGTTGCGGCCACAGCAAAAAACAGGCCGAAACTGTTGCTGCAATTGAAGCGATGCAGTTGAAACGCTGGGAGAAGAAGAGCGAAAAAGAGAGCACGTGAGATTCATTTGGTAGGCACGGATCATTAATAGGGGGGCCGTGCAACGTTGCGGCGCGCCCGGCGGTCGCGCCCTACCAACCTAGCGAATGATTAAGAGCGTGAAGGTTGCCCCATTGAAAATGTCGCGCAATCGCTTCGGTCACGAATTTTTTCGCGCGATAAACGGCATCTTCCAACGAGAACCCGAGCGCAAGACCACTGGTAATCGCCGCTGAATAGGCGCAGCCGGTACCGTGTGTTGTGACTCCTCGGACAAACGGCGCCGAAAACTCTCTCAGTTTGCCCTTGTGAAAAAGTACATCAATCGCGTCATCGCCTTGAAGATGGCCACCTTTCAACAAGATCGAGGCGCGATATTGGTTCGCGAGAGCTTTCGCCGCTTTCCCCATCTGTCGGCGCTCTTTGATCTTTGTTTCTAGCAACAAAGCTGCTTCCTCGAGATTGGGTGTGATAAGCGCTGCGAGCGGGAATAGTTCGTCCTTGTAAGCGCCAATAGCAGCCGGCTCGAGAAGGCGATCGCCACTGGTCGCAATCATTACCGGATCGATCACAAGGGGAATCCGTCGCCCGCGCATCTTGTCGATCTCTCGTATCGCTTCCGCGACAGCGGAAATGATTGCCGCAGAGCAAAGCAGGCCGGTCTTGATCGCGCTGATCGGGAAATTTCTAACAAGCACTTCGATTTGCTCGCGAACGATCCTCGCGCTGACTGGCTCAATCCGAGAAACTTTCCCGGGAATTTCCGCGACGATGCAGGTCACGGCGGTCAATCCATAAATACCAAGCGCGGAAAATGTTTTCAGGTCAGCCTGAATACCGGCACCGGCGCTGCTGTCGGACCCGGCGATGCTTAAGGCGACAGGAAGTGTTTGAATCCGGCGCGGGATGTCTCTCTTCGAAGTGGCGCGTTTACGGCGCGCCCGGCCCGCCTCCGCCGTGGACGGGCTCCGCCGTGGCGAGCGGTCGCGCCCTACCATTTAGGCGCCGTTGCCATCATTGCCGATCGCTTCGACCGGACAGCCTTCCATCGCTTCCTTGCACAGTCCCTCTTCCTCCGGCGTCTCTGGTTGTTTATAGACATAGGAATGGCCGCCGTCATCGTTCCGCTTAAAGTTTGCGGGCGCGGTTTCGCGGCACAAATCGCAGTCGATGCATTGATCATCGACATAAAATTTGCCCGGTACATTTTCGGCGTATTTGTTTGCGACGTCGGCCATGGTTTTTCCCGTAAAAGTGAAATGGAACGTTAGGAAGAAACGCTCGATACGCAATTAATTTGGCCGCTGATGAGCTTGCCTGCAACCCTCTCAGCCGATGACGCGTTAAACCGTTGAAACCTACAACCGGCGAGGCCATTCTCGCTCGATTCGTTCAGTGATATAACAAATCTTGTATCTCCGTGCCTTAACCGTTCAATGCCTTAGCCAGTGTCTGCCTGATGAAAAAAGGAACTGCCAAAAGTCTGCGAGCGTTTGTTATTGAACTGGCGGTTTATTCCGTTCTGGTCACTTGCTACTTCTTTCTGGTTCTAAATTTCCTTGGGGACTGGCTGTACCGGCTCGAGCGCCAACATCGTTACACTTACGCAGCGGTCGCGCTTTTGCTCATTGCTGGGCAGGCGGTGGTTCTGGATACGGTGACGACGCTTTTGTTTCGCTTCCTGCGGGGCCGCCGGAGATAACTCATGTTTTTTCCAATCTCCAACACGCACATCAACCCGATCTATCTGGTCGTTGTCGGCTTTGTCATTGGAATTTTAGGTGGATTCTTTGGTGTCGGCGGAAGTTTCATTGCCGGGCCGGCGCTGCGTTTGATGGGAGTAGATTGGAATTACGCCGTTGGAACGGACCTGGCACATATTGTCGGCAAATCGATTGTAGCGGCAAAGCAGCACCGCGCGCTGGGCAATGTCGATCTCAAACTGGGATTCTTCATGGCATTTGGAACAATCGCCGGCGCCGAATGTGGCGCGCAGTTGATTCAGGCGCTAAAGCGCGCTGGCAACGTGAATATAGTAGTCAGCTATGTCGCGATCGTCGTCTATTTTGGCATCGCGGTATTCATGCTCTGGGAGAGCCGAAAAACGCTGCGAT
>WNFO01001919.1_pt1 | contig 18212 bp, 12 predicted proteins | sample 5400251 | NCBI WGS metagenome assembly WNFO01 (sample SAMN13153354, study PRJNA577476) | soil metagenome | isolation source: 100 cm saprolite under Madrone tree | place: USA:California | collected 2016-06-14
GAACGCGGTCGAGTTCCTCTTGAGCGACGGAGCCAAGAGCATCACGGGGACCGTGCTCCCTGTCGACGCCGGCAACACGGCATAGGCTGCCCTGGAACCCGCCGCCGTTCAGGGGCGGATCCCGCCGCTTTGGATGCGTCGGTAGAGTGCGCTGTCGAGCCGCACGAAGGCGCGGCGTTCGGGGTCATCGAAGTAGATGGGGTCACTGATCGCGCCCGGATCGTAACCCTGGCGGACGAACGCAGTCTTCGTGTACTTAAGAGTTGCGGTGACGTCCATGTGCGTCTGGATTCGGAGGAATAGCGGCCTCGCGTACGCGGGCAGACGGTCCATCAGGTGCGCCCGGAACGCCGCAAGGTCTAATTCCGCCGTGGCGACGAGCGTGACCATGCCGGCGCGCCCGTCGGTACCGGGAATGGCCACGCCGTAGACGTTCGCCTCTTTGATCCCGGGGAACGCGCAGATCGCCTCTGCCACCTCGGACGTCGCGACGTTTTCGCCCTTCCACCGGAAGGTGTCGCCGACACGATCGACAAAATAGAAGTAACCCTTCTCGTCCCGTCGCATCAGGTCGCCCGTGCGGAACCAGGCGTCTCCGGATTCGAACACGTCTCGCAGTGTCTTCTTCTCGGAGGCCTCCTCGCTCGTGTAGCCTTCGAATCGACCGCCGACGTTCGAGCGGTCCGCGAGAACCCGGCCGATCGCTTCGCCGACCTCGTTCGGCGCGCAGCGAATGCAGAACCCCTGTTCGTTACGGATCGGTTCGGCGGTGTCGACGTCGAATTTCACGAGTGTCGCCGGGAAGCGGTGGACGAGGAACGGCGGGATACGGCCGATCGATCCGGGTTTGCCTTCGATATTGAAGAGCGAGACGTTTCCCTCGGTCGCGGCATAGAACTCGAAGATATGCGGAATACGGAATCGCGTCTTGAACTCGGCCCACACATCGGGCCTCAGGCCATTGCCGCAGCACATCCTGAGCGTGTGCTTAGCTTCATGCGGCTGAGGCTCGGTATGCAGCAGGTAGCGGCACAGCTCGCCGATATATTGAAAGAGCGTGCAATCCCAACGGCGGAGGTCGTCCCAGAAATGCCGGGCGGAGAACCGCTCGCGAATCACGACGGAGCCGCCACCGACCAGCACGGCACCGGTCGCCAGAACGCCGCCGACGCTGTGATACAGAGGCAGGCAGTTGTACATCCGGTCGCTCGGACGAGTGTCCATCATCCCCGCAAACCAATGACTCCATTGCATCAGCCGGGCATGACTAACGATGGCGGCCTTGGGCAGGCCGGTGGTCCCCGATGTGTAGATGTAGAGGGCCCGATCATCGATCGTCGGCCGGCGTTGCTCGGCGCCGCGAAGTTGCTCGCCGGCATAGCGCTCGAGGTCGCGATCGATGCTCACCAGATCTGGGAGCACCGCGGCCAGTGGCTCGATGAGCTCTGCCGCGGCAATGATGTGCTTGGGCGCGACGATATCGATGCAATGCGCGAGCGAGGGACCGATCAGGTTGGTGTTCAGCAGGGCAACGACACTACCGACGCTGGTGACGCCGAGCCAGGTGGCCATGTACTCGGGCCGGTTCGGCATGAAGAGACAGACGGCGTCACCAGCGGCCAGCCCCACGTCGAGAGCCCAGCGGGCATATTGATTCGATCGCTCGGCGAGCGCGCGATAGGTCAGGCACTCCCGATCGGACGAAAGGGCCGGCGCTCCGCTGAACTTGTCGGCGAGCTCCGCGATCACCATCGGGAGAATTCGATGCGGATGCGCGGCGATCGGCGCGGTCAGCTCGAGCGCGCGCGACCACGCCTGAGCCGGAGACAGATTGGCCATAAATTATGACGAGGTACGTATGGTTCCGAAATTACAATAGCATGGACGCATGGAAAGGACACGATGTTTGACCAACTCCGAGGTGCCGTCGCAAAGGTCGAGGCCGGGATCGCGAGCGGTCCGATCGTTCCGACCGTGACTCCGCAGGAGATTCGGAGCTATCTCGCCTCGCGCTACGACTTCGCGAAACCGATGACGCTCGACGAGGTCTGCGCGGATGTCGAGCGGATGTTGCGTACCTGGCAGGTTCAGGTCACTCATCCGCGCTACTTCGGACTCTTCAACCCGAGCGTGACCCTCGCGTCGATCATCGCGGACACGTTGGTTGCGATGTACAATCCGCAGCTCGCGACGTGGCGAACCTCGCCAGCGGCGAACGAGATCGAGCGGCACACACTGGCGTGGCTCGTGGACAAATTCGGCTTCCCCGCCGATGCCGCGGCCAGCTTCACGAGCGGCGGAGCGGAAGCGAATCTCTCGGCGGTCATCGTCGCTCTGACCCGAGCGTTCCCGGACTACGGCGAGCACGGGCTTCGCCGACTTGCGGCGTCGCCGACGCTGTACCTGACGGAGGAATCCCACCACTCGTTCAACAAGATCGCCCACATGACTGGACTCGGTCGCAACGCGATCCGAACGATCGCGACGGACCGTCGCTTGAGGATGGACCTCGGTGATCTGGCCAGACGAGTGGCCGAGGATCGTCGGAGCGGATTGGCGCCCTTCATGGTGGTCGGCACCGCCGGGACCACGGCCGCGGGAGCAATCGACCCGTTGCCGGATCTGGTTCGATTCTGCAGGTCGGAGAAGTTGTGGTGTCATGTCGATGCGGCGTGGGGTGGGGCCGCCATCATCTCGCCGTCCCTTCGCCGTCAACTGGCCGGGATCGACGCCGCCGATTCGATCACGTGCGACGCGCACAAATGGTTCTCGGTGCCGATGGCTGCCGGAATGTTCTTTTGCCGGCATGCCGACGCCGTCGACGAGGCCTTCCGGGCGGAGACCTCCTACATGCCGTCGAAGACGCTCGGGCCGGTGCGTGACCCCTATACGACGTCCGTGCAATGGTCGCGGCGGTTCATCGGATTGAAGCTCTTCCTGTCGCTCGCGCATCAGGGTGAGTCGGGGTACATCGAGATGATCGAGCATCAGATGCGCATGGGCGAGGTGCTGCGGGAGTCGCTGCGGCGCGCGGGCTGGCGCATCGTCAACGACACCCCGCTGCCGTTGGTGTGCTTCACGCGTGACGGCCTCGCCACCGACAAGTTCTTGGCGGCCCTCTACCGGCGTCAGATTGCGTGGATGTCGGAAGTTCGGCTCGGCGGCGGCGCACCGGTGGTGCGGGCGTGCATCACCAGTTTCCGGACCACGGCAGCGGACATCGAATGGGTTGTCCGCGAGATGACGCAGCTCGCATAGTCGTTCAAGTGATCGCGACGAGGTGAACACATGAGAAGCGAGACGATCGCCATTCACGGCGGCTACGAAGTCGATCCCTCGACGAAGGCCGTGGCCGTTCCGATCTATCAGACCGTCGCGTATGCGTTCGACAGCGCCGATCACGGCGCGGCCCTGTTCAACCTCGAGGTTGAGGGATACCGTTACAGCCGGATCAGCAATCCGACCACGGCGGTGCTGGAACGCCGCGTCGCCGAGCTCGAGGGCGGAGTGGATGCATTGTGCGTCAGCTCCGGCCAGGCGGCGCTCAATTACGCGGTGCTCAACGTCACGGAGCTGGGCGCGAACATCGTTTCGGTGCCGCAACTCTACGGCACCACCCATACCCTGTTCGCCCATGTTCTGCGAAGTCAGGGCATCACCACGCGCTTTGCCGACTCGGACCAGCCCGAGGCCATCGAAAGGTTAATTGACGACAATACACGCGCCGTGTTTTGCGAAAGCGTCGGGAATCCGGCCGGAAATATTTGCGACATCGAGGCCCTCGCTTGCATGGCCCACCGGCATGGCGTTCCGCTCATCGTGGACAACACGGTCGCGACGCCCCTCCTGCTCAGGCCGATCGACTATGGAGCGGACGTCGTCGTGCATTCTCTGACGAAGTACATGGGTGGGCACGGGACGACGCTCGGCGGCATCATCGTCGACAGCGGCCAGTTCCCCTGGAAAGAGCACGCTCGACGGTTTCCGATGTTCAACCAGCCGGACCCTTCGTATCACGATCTCGTCTACGTCGAGCATTTCAAGGACGCGGCGTACATCGGACGCTGCCGCAGCGTCTACCAGCGGACGACGGGGTCCGTTCTGGCGCCGCTGAGCGCGTTCCTGTTGCTCCAAGGGATCGAGACGGTGGCCCTGCGGGTCGAGCGCCACGTCGAAAACGGTCGGCGCGTCGCTGAGTTCCTGGCCAAGGATCGAAGAGTCGACTGGGTCAATTATGCGGGATTCCCGGACAGTCCTTATTACGCGCTCGCTCAGAAATACTTGGGCGGCCGGGCCTGCTCGCTAATGACCTTCGGCGTCAAGGGGGGGTTCGACGCGGGAAGACAGTTCTACGACGCGCTCAAGCTGATCAAACGGCTCGTGAACATGGGTGACGCCAAGTCGCTGGCCTGCCATCCGGCTTCCACCACGCACCGGCAGATGTCCGCTGAAGCCCGGCTCAAGGCAGGAGTGCGACCCGAAATGATGCGGCTCAGCGTGGGTATTGAACACATCGACGACATCATTGGCGACCTCGATCAGGCCCTGGCCGCGACCGGGTCGAGTCGCTGAGATAGTTTCGGCGTCGGGTCACCCTTCGGTGTGGTCGTCGCGCCACAATCCCTAGCAAAACTTTTCACACGCCTGGGGCCCCCCGCCCCCCACAGGGGCTTCTAACCCTCGACTTTGTAGACACCTCCCGGCCGGCACGAGATGTGCTGTGTCATTGCAGGCTCTCTGTGGGAGGTTTACCGCTGGAGGCGCAAGCCATGACACCGGTAGGTCGGCAGACTCGCAGTTCCACGATCTTGGCGGGAGGGCGACGTCGCCACGGGAAGTCGCGGCTGGAATTCCGGGAATCGGACCCGAAATGCCTCGACATCGGCCTCGTCAACAACATGCCGGACGCGGCGCTGAAGGCGACCGAGCGCCAGTTTCTCTCTCTGCTCGGCTCGGCGTCCGACATCGTCACGGTCCGGCTAACGCTATACACGTTGCCGGAGGTCCCCCGAACGGACTTCGGCCAACGCCACGTGAACAGCCGCTTTTATACGAAGCTCGACGATCTCTGGGACAGTCGCCTCGATGGCCTCATCATGACCGGGACGGAGCCGCGCGCGTCGAATCTGATGGAAGAGCCATATTGGGGGACTCTGACGAGAGTACTGGAGTGGGCTGAAGAGAACACCTACTCAACGATTTGTTCTTGCCTCGCGGCCCACGCCGCCCTCCTCTACCTCGATGGGATCGGTCGCCAGTCGCTCGACGACAAGCGCTTCGGCGTGTTCGAGTGCGCGCGTATCGCGGATCATCAGTTGACGGCGGGCGCGCCAGCGCACGTGCCGATGCCGCACTCGAGGTGGAACGAGATCCCGGAGGACGCACTGACGGCGTCCGGTTATCGCGTCCTGACGCGATCCGAAGACGCCGGCGTCGATACGTTCGTGAAGCAGAGAAGGAGCCTGTTCGTCTTTTTCCAAGGGCACCCTGAATATGAAGCCCACAGCCTGCTGCTCGAGTATCGGCGTGACATCGGGCGCTTCCTGAGGGGCGAAAGAGACACCTACCCGTCGATGCCGCTTGGCTACTTCGATAGCGAGACCGTCGATGCCTTGATCAGTCTGAAGCAGCGAGCGCTGACAGACCGGCGAGAGGAGCTGCTGGAGGATTTCCCGACCGCGTTGGCGGCCGGGAAGGTCGCGAACACGTGGCGCTCGACGGCGGAGCGCCTCTATCGCAATTGGCTGACGTACATTTCCACCGAGAAGGAGCGCCGGCTCGAGGCGACGTAACAGCAGGTGAAGGTCGGTGCAGAGGAGAGCCCCCCAGCTCGACGGTATTCGCGGCATCGCCATCCTGCTCGTGATACTGCACAACGAGCGAGCCGAGTCTCCCTCGCTCGGCTTATCACGGCTCTTGGCGCATGGATGGATGGGGGTCGACCTGTTTTTCGTCGTCTCGGGGCTGCTGATCACCGGCATCCTCATCGACACCATGCGCGGGCAGCACCCCCTGAGAAACTTCTACGCGAGACGATGTCTGCGAACGTGGCCTCTGTACTATGCGGTGCTGGTCTTCATGTTCGTGGTTGTTCCGTTTTTGCGTCCCCAGGACGCCCAGACCATTTTTGAGAGGTCGTCGCCCTGGTGGGCCTATCCGCCGTTTCTGCAAAACTTCCTGGTTTCGAGTCCTACCATGGCGCCGGGACCGCTCGCGGTCACCTGGTCTCTCGCGGTGGAAGAGCAGTTTTACTTGGTTTGGCCCTGGGTTGTTCGATACTGCACTCGTCTGCAGCTGAGCGCCCTCGCGATCGCCGTGTTGTGCCTCTCGCCGGTGCTACGGCTGTTCCTGTCGTACCACGGCGTGGATCTCTATACCAACGTGTTCTGCCGGCTCGACGGTCTCATGGCCGGAGCTCTTCTCGCGCTCGCGTTTCGCCGGGACGGCTTTCAGCCCGGTAAGTTTGTCAAGCGCGCCTGGCTGTGTCTGCTGCTGACGGTGCCACTCGCGCTCGCGGCTGAAGCGCTCGGGACACAGTGGGCGGTGTTCTCGTTGACAGCCCTGGCCTCCACGTCGCTGGTCTACCTTGCACTGTTTTCGTCTGGAAGAGGGCTCCAGCGATTGGTGACGAGCCGCTTCCTCGTCTATACGGGAACGATCAGCTATGGCCTCTACCTGCTTCACAAGATCCCGTTTGACGTGGCGCGGGCCGTCAAGGGCGATCGGTCCTCGATTCTGACACTGCTCGTGGCGTGCGTCGGATGCTACGTGGCGGCGATAGTGTCGTGGAACGTGCTCGAGAAGCCGATGCTGAAGCTCAAACGGTTGTTTGACCCCGGCGCACGAATTCTGAGCTCGCGAGTGTAAGGTCGTTGTAAGCGCATTGGGAGTGGCGGTGTCGATCCGGCGGAAGTCTATCGTTCCAGCCCGACGCCGATTAGTGGGTCAGCACGCATCGAGTGATTTCGCGTAGCCAGTTTTTGAATGGGAGAATTGTGAATGCGTCGAGCGGAATTGTTGAGCCTGACGGGTATTCGGTTTTATGCGGCGCTGGCCGTGTTTCTGTACCACGCTCCGCAGGCCGTTCCGGGGATGACCCGGTTCAGCGACGGGAAGCTGCTGTTCAATGGAGGAGACGCCGGCGTCTCGTTCTTCTTTGTTCTCAGCGGCTTCATCCTGACCTATAACTATGCGGACCTGTTCCGGGATGGCATCTCGGCCTCCTCGTACAAGCGCTTCGTCTGGGATCGATTGACGAAGATCTATCCCGTTCACGTGCTGACGCTGGTGATGGCGCTCCCGATTGCGATCCTCAGTCCGCACGCCCCTCTCGATTGGCGCGCCGTGCCCGTTCATCTCGCGCTGCTGCAATGCTTTTGGCCGTCGGCCTCGCCGGCGTTTTCCGATTATCTCAATCGACCGTCCTGGAGCATCAGCTGCGAGTGGTTCTTCTATCTCCTTGCTCCGGTGACGATGTTCCTGGTGCTGGGGAACCGTCGTCGTTGGATTCCGGTGGCGATGGCCGCGGGCTACGCGTTGGGGCTCGGAGTGTTCCTGTGGCACAGTCAATCCGACGCCGTTCGCCTGTACTTCGTCTCCCGATTCGCCCCGTCCCGGTTTGTGGAGTTCCTGGCTGGTGTTTTCGCGGCCCGGGTATTTCTGACGTCGTCGCGAGACCGAGTCGCGGCCTGGTCCATCCCGGTGCAGGCGATGGGTATTGTGCTGATCATCGCGGGTGCCGCCTATGCGCCATACGCGGCGTGGCCTCTCTTGGGGGGCGGCCTGCTCTATGTGCCTGGGGCGGTTCTTCTCATTCTCGGCCTGGCTGATGGCCGCGGGCTCTTTGCAGCTCACCTGAGCCGCCCGATGCTCAAGCAGCTGGGGGCGGCCAGCTTTTCGTTATACCTGGTCCATCAGCCGCTTCTCCGGGTCGTGAGAGGAGTGTTCCTTTTCCTCGGTTGGGCAGTGCAATCATGGCTCGTTTTCGGGACAGTCCTGGCCTGCGTGTTCGTCGCCGCCCTGGCCGCGGCGCTCGTGATCTTTGATCGATACGAGATCCCGTTGCAAAAGCGATTGAGGGTCGTGGACGCGTTCCCGCGTTTGAGGCGTTTCTGTTCCGTACGCTTCTGTTCCCGCTAGCCGGACGAGACGGCTGGGCGGGCCCCGACGGCTTCCCCCTACCCGGTCGCGCTGTCCATGCGCCTGGACCGGTCCTCGGAGAGCGAGCGGATGCGTAACTCGATGTCCGCCTGGGGCTGCGCGCGCCGATTTGTCTGCCGGCGATCGTAGATCACGTCGACCGAGCTCTGGCGGCGCTCGACGAGTCGTCGTTCCATCAGCACCTCGAGCTTGGCTTCCGTCGCGAACAAGCTCTGGAGATCGCGCGCCAGCTCTGGATGCTGGCGTTTGACGAGCAGTAGATATCGTGGCGTCACGCGTTGCGCCGAACCGGAACGTCGCAGGGGATCGCTGCCTCGGACGTCACGCCGCTGGGCCAACCAGCCCCTCAAACGCGTCTGCGATGGGACCTCGTACCCGGACCAAACGAGCAACGCTGCGGTCTGGACGACCATGAACGTTCCGATCAGCACCGCCCAGAAGGCGGGCTGCGAGTGAACGCTGGAGCCCAGACGGAGATAGAAGCCCTTTACCATTCGGAGCACCGGCATGTGGATCAAGTAGAAGGAGAAGCTCGCCAGGCCCAGGCGCTTGATCCACGGCTGACTCAGGTGAGCTGCAACGACGCCGTGGCCATGGGCCAGCCCGAGAATGAGAAGAACCGAGCCGGGCACATAGAGCAGGCCGCCCCCCAACAAAGGCCACGCGGCATAGGGCGCGTAGACGGCGCCCGCGATGATCAGCACCACGCCCGCCGCCTGGGCCCGGCCGGATGCGGCGGCGGGTTTCTGTCCCAGCGAATTCAGAAAGACGCGGGCCGTGAAGACACCCACCAGGAACTCCACGAACCTCGACGGGGCGAACCGAGAGACGAAATAGAGACGAGTCGAATCGGGCTGGCCCTGCGAGAGGAACAACACGAGTCCGCAGGCGTACCCCAGGATCGCGATCACTGGAATCCAGCGACGGCGGTTTCCCAGCACGAGGAACATCGTCACCGGAGCAAGGAGATAGAAGAACCACTCGCAGCTGATGCTCCAGGATGGGACGTTCAGGGAGTCGGAGAAGGCGGGTGTCGAGGACGGCCAGAAACACTGGAGCAACAACAGATGGATCGGCACGGCGCGCCAATCGAGAGGCATCCTCGGACTGAGGATCGCGACGGGGAGCACTAGCAGCAGCGTCAAGACGTGAACGGGATAGATCTTGGTCAGTCGATCCCAGACGAAGCCCTTGTACGAGCCGGCGGAGACCCCATTCAGGAAGGTCTCCGCGTAATTGTAGGTGAGGATGAATCCACTGAGCACGAAGAACAGGGAGACGCCGAGGTCGCCGAGATTGAACAGCAACCGCTGGCTGGTAAACCTCTCCGCGCCTGGGATCACATGGACGTGATACAGGTATACGAATAGCGCGGCGTAAAATCGGATGCCGGTGAGACTGGAAAGTTCCACCCTGCGCACGATCTAGCCAGCCTGCCGATCCCGAAGAACCATTCGCATGAAACGCGCCCCGCCTCGGGCGATCCCGGTTGTGTCTCGGCCGCCATCGCGATCGTCGTCTGTCACGTGGGAGGACGTGCGTGATCGACACGCCGCACAGACACGATGGAACCTCGATGTGTTGTCTCAGTCGCCGCGGCGGAGCCGCGGCGCTGGCGGTGAAACGGCGCCTCTAGGCGGGTGGAGCGCGAGTAGTGAACGACGACCGGAACAGGACTAGGGCGGAGCCCTCCCCGCTACTTGGGACTAGGCCGACGACAGGCGCCCTGATCGTCTCGAAGATCGGTGGAACGGACAAGATGGCTGGACACGAGGCGGCAAGAAACTGGATGATTTCAGCGAAATCCGCGTCGTCCCAATAGCCTTCGATCCAGCTTGGGTCCGCCGGTTTCGCATGCGCCAGCGGACTGAGCATCGCGGCCAGCCCGATGAGGACGGCGATTAACAGCCGCCGCGGGGCGGAATCGTTCCTGAAGATGTGCCACCTCCGAAGCGTTGACGCAAATGTAGAGAGGCACGCCGTCGTCGTCAAGCTCGAATGTCGAGCGTTGTGGAGAATTCTGTGCAGTCGGACAGCACGCCCGATGGCCGTCGGGTATGTAAACGTCAGGGTCGATGTGTGTCAGATTTGCGTACTCTGTGAAGCGGTTTGCATGCTGGCGCCAGCGCCAGGAGCGCCTCCGCGAGCCCTAAGGCTCTTAATTCCGGAACTCCCTGTTCCTTCCCGCTTGGTGGCGTAGAGCTTGCTCCGTGTAAGCGCACAGCAAACGCATGCCCATAATGAGCGAATCGCGCGGCTTCGGACCCATTTCGGTCGGTGGCGGTTGGCTGGTCGACGAGTTTCTCTTTCGACTCCTCGTCGACCTCGAGATCCAGAAGGCTCAGCGACTCCGATACAGTGTGTCGGTGGTGTGCTTCGCCGTCGAGCGGTCCGCGGTCGAGAAAGGGCAGGCTTCCGAGTCCACGCTCGCGGAACACATCATCCGTCATTTGCGTGGTACTGACGCGGTCGCCTCGTGGTCGCAGGGCTGGTTGTCCCTTCTGCTAGTCGATGCCGAGCCGCCCCATCTCCCCTCGATCCTCCAGCGGTTGACGACATTCTTGGAAACGGCGGGCTGGAGCGCGGGCGGTTCCTCGTACCCGGGAACGGCGACTCGAGCCGACGACATGCTGCGTCAAGCCGCGGATTTGATGGGCAAGGCGAAGGGAGACGGCGGAAACCGACTCTACGTGGCGTCCTAGAGCTGATGGCGGCTCGCGAGCTGAGCAAGCGCCTCGCTGAAGTGCCTCAGGATTTCGGGTTTTTCGATGATCGCGGTTACGCCGAGACGACGCACCTCGCCGATCTCGCCGAGCGTCGCCAACCCCGTCATGATGATGACGGGAAGCGTGGGATTGGTCGATCTGATCTCGCGGAGCACCGCAACACCATTCAACTTCGGTAGGCGGATGTCCAGGACCACGGCGTCTGGATGCTCGCGCGATAGGTACGCGAGGCCGTCCTCGCCCGTATGTGTGATGGTCGTCTCGTGCCCTTCGGAGCTGAAGGCCTCCGCGAGCACCTGAGCCACCTGCTCGTCGTCCTCGATCAAGAGGAGCCTCAACCCTTGCCTCCCCCCTCACTGATCTGAGCTATATCCTATCATCCAGCTCGCTTGGAAATGCGCGGCGCGACTCGGCGTCGACAGCCGGGATGTCGCTCCACGGCACCCTTCACGTCGCAGCGGAAGACTCTTGAAATACCTTGTCAAAAATGCGAACAAATTTTCGTCGTGACAGACCGTGTGTGAAATGGCATACTCAGCCTCCCTTTTGAACGAAAGGTGGAACGTTTCCGGAAACACCTGAAATCCTGGGGGTTTAGGTGATCGCTGGTCGGGTCGAATCAAAGGACACCCCGCTGGCGCCGCGCAGTATGCAAGATCACGTCAATCACCCTCCGCTCTTCGACGGTCATCCCCGGATGCGGGCAATCCGCTCCATCATCGAAAGCATTGCCGATACCAACACGACCGTCCTGATCAGAGGCGAGAGCGGTGTGGGCAAAGACCTCGTCGCGCGCGCCATCCACGCGGCATCCACGCGCCGCAACGGGCCGTACGTCAAGGTCAACTGCGCCGCGATCCCGCAGGGGTTGCTCGAGTCTGAACTCCTCGGCCACGAGAAAGGGGCCTTCACGGGTGCGCACCGGCGCAAGCCGGGGCAGTTCGAGTACGCGAACAAGGGGACGATCTACCTCGACGAGATCGCCGAGCTGCCCCTAGCCCTGCAAGCCAAGTTGCTCCACGTGCTGCAGGACCTTCGGTTTTCGCGCGTCGGGGGCCATGGATTGATCGAGGTCGACGCGCGCGTGATTGCCGCCACGAATCGCGACCTGGAACAGGCGATGACGCGCGGGGAGTTCCGAGAGGACCTCTACTATCGGCTCAACGTCGTGGAGATCCAAGTGCCCCCACTGCGAGAGCGACGGGAGGAGATTCCGGCGCTGGCGTTGTGGTTCCTGGCCAAATTCAACGCGCAGTACGGTCGCCAGAAGCAGCTTCTGCCAGAGACGATCGCCCGGCTCCAGGAACACTCCTGGTCGGGCAACGTGCGTGAGCTGGAGAACGCGATTCGCCGTCTCGTCGTATTGACGAACGGCGAGCAAGCGGTCGAGGCGTTGGCGGCTCACCATCGGAACCACCCCGTGGACGCTCCGCAGACGATGGTCACGGAAAGCCTGCGAGAGATCGCGCGTCGCGGCGCGCGAGAGGCCGAGCGCAAGGCGCTGGCGGCGGTCCTCCAGCAGGTGCACTGGAATCGAGCCGAAGCCTCCCGGATCTTGAAGGTCAGCTACAAGACGCTGCTCAACAAGATCAGCGAGTGCGGGCTTAAGCCCCCCACGCATCGAACGCTCTAGCCCGGAGTTCCTCCGGCAGCTGGCGTGCCGTGGATTGCACGCTCTTTCAGGTTCGCCTCGCGATTCGCTGGGAGTGTTGCTCGGCGCCTGACGCCCGTGGACCCCTCCAAGCAAGCGCTCCGAGCGGCTCCGACGAAGGTACCGCGACGCCAGTCGCGTTAGGATACCCTGGGGCGGGGCTCGATGACCCTGCGAATAAACGGTGGACGAGTTCTTCCGAGTCGCAGTCGAAGAAGCTGAACGTGGTCTCGCCGAGGGCGGTATTCCCATCGGCTCGGCGCTGGTCCATCGCGGTCGCGTCATCGGGCGCGGCCACAATCGGCGAGTGCAGCACGGCAGCGCGATCGGCGAAGGTCTATCGCGAGTGCACGATCTACACGACCTTGTCGCCGCCGTGCGCCATATGCAGCGACGCGATTCTCCTCTATGGCATCCTGCGAGTCATCGTCGGCGAGAACCGGACCATTCTCGGCGAGGAGGCGCTCCTGCGATCGCGCGGGGTGTCCGTGGAGGTCAGGATGCAAGGTGCCAGAAGCTGATGGCACAATTCATTCGAGCGCACCCGACGCTCTGGGCGGAGGACATCGGAAATGGTGACGATCGAATCGACAGCTGAAATGGCCGCGAAAGTCTACGAGACGATGGAGCGGAATCTCGCGATCGTCCGGCGGCGGCTCGGCCGGCCGCTGACCCTCGCCGACAAAGTCTTGCTGGGACACGCGGACGACCCGGAGCGTCAGGAAATGGAAGCCGGCAAGAGCTACCTCTTCCTTCGTCCCGACCGCGTCGTGCTGCAGGACGTACTGGGCCAGACCGCGATGCTCCAGTTCATGCAGACGCGGCGGCAGAGAGTCGCGGTGCCGACCTCGATCCACTGCGACCACCTCATCCAGGCGCGCGTCGAGGGCCAGGTCGACCTTCGCGAGTCGCTCGCCGAGAACCAGGAGGTGTACGACTTCCTGAAGTCGGCGGCCGCGAAATATGGTGCGGGATTCTGGGGACCGGGCGCCGGGATCATCCATCAGGTCGTGCTCGAGCAGTACGCCTTCCCGGGCGAGCTGATCATCGGGACCGACTCCCACACCCCGAACGCTGGCGGCCTCGGCGCGTGCGCGGTGGGCGTCGGCGGCGCCGACGCCGTCGAGGTGATGGCGGGGCTACCCTGGGAGGTCCTCTATCCCCGTCACATCGCGGTCTATCTGACCGGCAAGCTGAGCGGCTGGACCGCTCCCAAGGACGTGATTCTCTACGTCGCGGGCCAGCTGACCGTGGCCGGCGGGACGAACGCGATCGTGGAGTACATCGGCCCGGGCGCCAGGACCATCAGTGCCACCGGCAAGGCGACGATCACGAACATGGGGGCCGAGCTCGGCGCCACCACGTCGATGTTCCCGTTCGACGACCGCATGGCGGTCTATCTGAAGGCCACCGGGCACGGCGATCTCGTGCCGTTCGCCGAGCGCTATCCGCACCTCCTGGCGCCCGACAAAGAGGTCGAGGCCGACCCCGAGAAGTATTACGAGCGCGTGGTGAAGGTTGACCTGTCGACCCTGGAGCCGTACATGGTCGGGCCGCATTCCCCCGATCGCGCGCGTCCGATCGCCAAGCTCGCCGCGGAGATCGCCGACCCGAAGAACGCGTTCCTCGACAAGATCTCGTCGACCTTGATCGGCAGCTGCACCAACTCGTCCTACGAGGACATGAGTCGCGCTGCCGACGTGGCGGAGCAGGCCAAGGCGCACGGCCTGAAGACGGCCGTGCCGTTCCTGGTCACCCCCGGCTCCGAGCAGGTGCGCGCCACGATCGAGCGCGACGGGCAGATGCAGTCGTTGAAGGACATCAACGGTGTCGTGCTCGCCAACGCCTGCGGCCCGTGCATCGGCCAGTGGCGGCGCGCCAAGGAGGCGTCGGAGGTCCCGAACACGATCGTGACCTCGTACAACCGCAACTTCCCGCGGCGCAACGACGGCCAGCCGACCACGATGAACTTCATCGGCAGCCCCGAGATCGTGACCGCGCTCGCCCTGGCCGGGCGGTTGTCGTTCAACCCGCTCACCGATTCCCTCACCGGCGCCGACGGCAAGACGTTCAAGCTGTCCCCGCCGAAGACGGCGCCCGAAGTGCCCCCGAGGAATTTCGACCGCGGGCGCCCGACCTACGTGACGCCCCCCGAGGACGGGAGCGCGATCACCTTGAAGGTCGATCCCAAGAGCGAGCGGCTGCAGCTGATGGAGCCGTGGCCCGCCTGGGATGGCCAGGACTTCAAGGATATGCCCGTGCTCCTGAAGGCCAAGGGCAAGACCACGACCGACCACATCTCGCCCGCTGGCTCCTGGCTGCGCTACCGCGGCCACCTCGACAAGTTCAGCGACAACATGTTCATGGGTGCGACCAACGCCTACACGGGCGAGTCCGGCAAGGGCAAGAACACCCTCACCGGACAGACGGGGCAGTCCTTCTCGACGATCGCCCGCGACTACAAGTCTAAGGGCGTCAAGTGGGTGGTCGTCGGCGACGCCAACTATGGCGAAGGCTCGAGCCGCGAGCACGCCGCCCTCTCACCGCGTCTCCTGGGCGGCGCCGCCGTCATCGTGCGTAGCTTCGCGCGGATCCACGAGTCCAACTTGAAGAAGCAGGGGCTGCTGGCGCTCACGTTCCAGAACCCGGCTGACTACGATAAGATCCGCGAGGACGACCGGATCAGTCTGATCGGGCTCAGGGACATGGCGCCCGGGAAGCCGGTCGAGTGCGTCGTGAAGCACTCCGACGGGACGAGCGAGACCTTACGGCTCTCGCACTCGTTCGCGACTTCTCAGCTCGAGTGGTTCAGGAAGGGTTCCGCCTTAAATCTCTTCCACGGCAAGTAGATTTCGTCAGAGCTCCCACGGCGGGTCGACCGTCATCCGCAGCTCGAGCACGGTCGGCCCGTCGGCGGCGAGCGCCGTCTTGAGGGCGCCGCCGAGCGCGTCCACGCCGTCCACCCGCTCGCCGCGCGCCCCGAACGCCCGGGCGAGCGCCGGGAAGTCTGGATTCGTCAGATCCGCCTCGCCCCAGCGCCCCTCGAAGATGGTCTGCTGGAGCCACTTGATCGCGCCGTAGCGGTCGTCGTTCATGACGAGGAACACGACCGGCAGCCGGTATTTCACGGCCGTCGCCAGCTCGTTCACCGAGTACATGAAGCCGCCGTCACCGACGACGGCGATCACCGCCCGGTCGGGCCGCGCGATCTTGGCGCCGATGGCCGCCGGCACTCCGTAGCCCAACGTCGCCGAGCCGACGGGATAGAGGAACGTCCGCGGCCGCAGCACGGGGAAGCGCCACTCCATCCAGTAGTTGATCCCGGTCTGGTCGTTCACGACGATCGCGTCGTCGGGGAGCGCCGCGCGCAGGGTCTCGATCAGCTGAGCGACCTCCGGCGTGTAACGCGCGCTTGCCGCGGGGCGAAGGCCTTCTCGCCAGCGATGGTCCCAACCGGTGCGCGCCGCTCCGGGACCGAGGCTCTCGAGCAGCCGCGTCAGGCCGTCCCTCGCGTCGCCGACGATCGGGAGCTGCGGCTTGAAGAGCCGGCCGATGACGGTCGGGTCCAGATCGAGGTGGATCAAGGTCTGCGACGGCTCGAACGAGAGATTCAGGAGAAGTCCCTGGGTCGACCGGTGGGCGAAGCGGCAGCCGACCGCGAGGATCACGTCGGCCGTCTTGATGACCGCCTCGGTCGCGCGGCTGTTCGCCAGCACGCCATGCCAGAGGGGATCCCGCTCGCTGATCGCTCCCCTGCCCATGACCGTCGTGATCACCGGCGCGCCGAGCCGGCGCGCGAGGCGCGTCAGCTCGGTTTCGGCCTCGGCCGCGATCACGCCGCCGCCGGCGATGAGAAGAGGCCTCCGCGCGGCCGCCAGCAACCGCCCGGCCTCCTGGATCGGGTCCACGTGACAGGGCGGCCGTCGGCCGTGGCCTCCGCCTCGCGGCTCGGCGTCGAAGCGGGCGGTGAGAAAGTCGTTGGGGACCGAGATCGCGATCGGGCCGGGGCGCCCGGTCCGCAGCAGATCGAAGGCGCCGTGCACCGCCGCCGGAATCGTCGTCGCGTCGGTGACCGCCTCCGCCCACCGCGTGACGGGCCTGAAGCACTCGATCTGGTTCACCGCCTCGTGCAGCGCGCCGATGTCGCGGCCGACCAGCGGCGAGGCGACGTCGGACATGATCACGAGGACGGGTATCGATCCCGCGTACGATTCGACCAGCGGCGTCAGCGCGTTCGTCGCGCCCGGACCCGTCGTGACGACGACCACGCCCGGCGCGCCGGACGCCCGCGCGTAGCCGTCGGCCATGAAGGCCGCGCCCGCCTCGTGGCGCGCCAGCACGTGCGTGATCTCCGACTGGCGAATCAGCGCGTCGTAGATCGCCAGATTGTGGACGCCGGGGATCCCGAAGACGTGGCGCACGCCCTCGGACCTGAGCGCGTCGACGATCCACTCTCCGCCCGTTCGCATTGTCATAACATCGCCTTGAACCCGCGGTCGATCGCGACGTCCACGAGGCTCGGGCCGGGATGCGACAGGCACGCGGCCAGCACGGAATGGAGGTTCGCGGGCTTCTCCACGCGCTCGGCGCGCACGCCGAGCGACCGCGCCAGGCCGGCGTAGTCGATCATGGGATCGACCAGGTCCATGCCCGGATAGATGCCGCGCTTGGCCGAGGCGAGATCGAGACTGAGCATCCCGGACTTGAGGATCGCGTACGAGGAGTTGTTCGGGACGACGTACGTGATCGGCAGCTGGTAGTGCGCCGCGGTCCACAGCGCCTGCGGGGCGTACATCACCGAGCCGTCGCCGATCGTGGCGACGACCTTGCGGCCCGGCGAGCCGAGCTGGACGCCGATCGCCGCGCCCATCCCCCAGCCGAGGGTACCGGTCTTACCGCCGTAGAAGGAGCCGGGTGTCGCGAACGGCACGTAACGCAGGACGAACGGGAGCGACGTTGCCGACTCGTCGACGACGATCGCGTCGGGCGGAAGCAGGGACGCCAGGGTGTGCATGAGGTGCGCCTGCCCGATCGGTGTGCGCTCGGTCTCGGCCTGGGCGGCGGCGCGGACGCGCGCCATCAGCTCCGCTCTCGCCTTGCCGATCTTCTCGACCCGCGCGGCCGCCGCGGCTCGCTCGGCCTCGGTCATCCGCGAGCGCAGCGCGCTCGACAGCTCGGCGAGCGTCGTCTTGGGATCGGCGGCGATGCCGAGCGCGACCGGGTAGCTCCGGCCGATCTCCCAGGGATCGTCGTCGATCTGAACCACGCGCAGCCCGCGCGGAAACGGCGCGCCCTCGGTGTGCAGGAACCAGGTGAAGACGTTCGCGCCCACGATCAGGAGGGCGTCGCACTCCTCGAGCGCCTTGCGCACGCCGCCGGGCGACGGGAAGAGGCCGCCGCGCCACAGCGCGTGGTTTCCGGCGATGTTCGTGCGGCGGTACACCGGCTCGCCGTGCACGCGCGCGCCCAGCAGCTCGGCCAGCGCCGTCAGCTCGGCAACCGCCTGCGCGCGCGCGACACCGTCACCCGCGATGACGACCGGCGCGCGAGCGGTGGCCAGCAACTCGGCGGCTCGAGCGACGGCTCCGGCGTCGGGTCGCGCGCGCGCGGCGATCGGCGTTGGGCCGGCGCCCGTGTCCTCCACCGCCGGCCCCATGAGATCCATCGGCAGCGAC
>WNFO01001548.1_pt1 | contig 18208 bp, 20 predicted proteins | sample 5400251 | NCBI WGS metagenome assembly WNFO01 (sample SAMN13153354, study PRJNA577476) | soil metagenome | isolation source: 100 cm saprolite under Madrone tree | place: USA:California | collected 2016-06-14
AGAGAATTTTGAAATTGGACGAATCCTGCATCTCAAATCCGAAATCGGAAATCTCTAATTGGACAGGCAACCTTCCCGGAACTGAACGAGGCCCAGTCCAATCTGGTATTTCGGATTTCGGATTTGAGATGCAGGATTCGTTCAATCTCAAAATTTCCTCCCGCGTATGACCTTCACAGAACAGATTGGCGTCCTGGTTTTTCTCGCCGTCGTCGCGACGACTTACACCCTCGCTGGTCGCGTTCTTTTCAAGCAGTTCGTGCGGAAACGGCCGATCTCGAGATCGCCTGATCGACTTGTCCTGGCACTCGCAGGCATTGGACTTCTGTGCTTCGCGTATGGATACTTCATCGAGCCGTACCGCTTGACAGTTTCCCGTGTGAAGATCACCAGTTCGAAAATTCCCAAAGATTTTGGCGCACTCAAAATCGCTCACATCTCCGACACTCACAGCGATCCACAGCCTCGCCTGGAACAGCGTTTACCACTGGCCATCGCAGCCGAACATCCCGACATCATCGTTTTCACCGGCGATGCCATCAACTCACGAGAAGGCTTGCCCGTATTCAAAAACTGCCTGACTGAACTCGCCGCGATTGCCCCAACCTTCGTCGTGAAGGGAAACTGGGACACGGGGCTGTCGAGGGAGTTCCCACTCTTTGCCGGAACCGGCGCCCATGAACTGAACGCCACCTCTGTAAGGGTCGAGATCAGAGGTCTGCAGATCTGGATCGCCGGCCTGGCCGCCAATAACAGAAACAGCCTGGACCGAGCGCTGACAGGAATTCCGCCCGATGCCTTGAAGATCTTTCTCTATCACTACCCCGACCTGATTAAAGAAGTCGCCGAGCGCGAGGTGGATTTGTACCTCGCCGGGCACACGCACGGGGGCCAGGTCGCACTACCGATTTACGGGGCATTGATGACGTTATCCAAGTACGGAAAGACTTATGAGTCCGGTCTGTTTCGGGAGCGGGATACCTGGCTCTACGTGAACCGCGGTATTGGAATGGAAGGCCGCCACGCCCCGCCCGTTAGATTCTGGGCCCCTCCCGAGCTAACATTAATTGAGGTTGGCAGCGCACAATCGTAAACTCCTCGAGCCCTCATTAAAATATCCTGATGGAGGACCATGTTCGGAACGCATGACTTTGTAATCTTCCTGCTCGCGGGGATCACGCTCAACCTGATGCCCGGGCCAGACACGATGTACATTATCGGACGAAGCATTGCGCAGGGGCGGCGAGCCGGCCTTCTTTCTGCGCTTGGAATCAGCACCGGATGCCTCGTTCACACGACGGCCGCGGCCTTTGGGCTTTCGGCGATCCTGGTTGCCTCCGCGTTTGCCTTTAATCTGGTGAAATGGGCTGGTGCTCTGTATCTCATCTATCTCGGAGCGCAGTTGCTCCTGAGCAAGGACTCCGAAGAGCCTGGCGATATCGGCGAGGTGCCGCACGCGGATCTGTGGACGATTTACCGGCAAGGTTTGATGACCAACGTTCTCAATCCCAAAGTTGCGATGTTCTTCATGGCATTTCTGCCGCAGTTCGTGGCTCCGTCCCAGGCGTCCAGTCCACTTCCATTCCTGTTTCTCGGCTGGGTATTCATCTTTACCGGAACCTTGTGGTGCCTTATCCTGGCGACCGTTGCGTCGGGTGTCTCGAAAACCATACGTCGACGCTCAGGAATCTTTCGTGTCGTACGGCGGGTTACGGGTCTGCTCTTTGTCGGGCTCGGCATCAGGCTGGCTCTTCAGGAGGCGCGATGAGCGAGGGAATCAAAAGCTGGGCGCAGGCATTGGCGCAGAACAACCTTTCACCGGAACAACGGGCAGTGCTGGAAACAATGGTGAGCGACGGTCAGGCGGAAACCCTCGAAGCCGCGGCCGCCCTGCTGGATTGGCAGGAGACCGTCATTCATCCGGACGAACACATGTATGGGTTCTAGTAGCCATACTGTAGCGGCTCTCTATGAGCGCCGGCGGTCACAGAGCGCCGCTACAGTTCGGACAATCGCGAGTCGAGGTGGGCCAGAGCGCGTTCCAGTTGCTGGCGATATCGCTCATCGCGCGCGGATTCGAGAGCGTTCAACGTGTGAGCACGTGCCAACAGCAACCCTTCTTTTTTTGCTATCCGGGCACGCTCGTTCGGCGTTAACACCGGCTTTGCTGCGGACTCGAGTCCAGTTTCCCGGGCGCTGATCTGATCCTCGACAGCCTTGCTTTCCCAACCACGGGCCATAACGGAATTATAGCTACAGGGCACGGCAATCGCCGCAAATTCCCGAAAGACATGGATCACTCGCAGGACGAGTTTTTCGATCGTGTGTATTGGGCGCCGAGTCTTCTCTCGGCGCAGAACGCGCACCTCTCCACCGGTCTCAGCACAGCCGTCGCATATGACAGCCGAATTCACGGGTCATGGGATCTGGTTCGCAACAAGACGAATGCTGCGTTTGGAGACGTTGAAAAGCTTGATGATCGGTGACGATGTTCGCGAAGTGCAAAAGGCGCTCGTCGCCCATGGAATCGACATAAAAGTCGACGGCACTTATGGGCCGCTCACCGAAGCACAAGTCCGCCAGTTCCTGCAACCTGCCGGGCTCAAGCCGGACGGCTTCGTTGGCCCCGCAACCCGTTCTGCACTAGGGCTTTAGCCATGTAGGACATTTACCTATTCCCTGTTTTCCGCATCCAGCTTAGACTCTGCGGCAGACAGGAGGATACTCATGGCTTCCCTGTTTATGATGAATGTCCCTCACGACTGCACCGAGTCCGAATTATTCCAATGGGTTGAGTCATTCGGATTCTCTGTCCAATCGGTTCGTCTGGTTCGAGATGTTATTGCGGGTGTGTCTCCATCGTTTGCGTACGTGGAGATTCCACATGATCTGGATATGCCTGACGCCATCTCACGAATAAACGGTCACAGCATCCGCAATCGAGTCATCGTGGTGAGCCAGGCGCGGCGTGCCGCGCCTGCTGCGTAATTAGTTGCCTATCCGCGCGGGCCTGTAGTTCCGGTCCAGGCGGGTGGGTCGCTCGCGGGGAATGAGTCCTCTGAAGCGGTCTCCACGGATTCAATCCTGGGGATCTCACCGGCCTCCATCAATTGTTTGAATCGCCGCAAGGCTTGCTCAATCAGGCTTTCCGGCTTCTTACCAAGCGCGGCTGCAAGCATTGCACCTAGCTTGCCGGCCGGGGGATTGTACTGAAGCGCCACACGCATCACAGTCCCCCGGCTGCCGGTCGCGCATTCAAACCGCACGTAACCAGCGTTATCAATATCACCGCGGCCAATCGACCGCCAGCCGATCATTTTATTCGGGCGGTCGACCATGATTTCCGCCGTCCACCGAAGCTCCATTCCGCCCGGCGCCTGCAGCGTCCATTGGGAACGCGTCCGATCGATGATTTTCATCGAGAGGAGGCCGCCCGACAATGCCGCAACGTTTTCGAGATTTCGCCAATATTGGTAGAGATCCTCGGGAGGCCGATCCACCGTGATGGCCCTCTTCAACTTGATGCCATAGCCATAGGGCATCGTGTGAAACCGCTTCTCGCCGAGGATCCGTTTGATCACGTAAGTGACCGCGACCGCGCCTGCGCCTACACCCGCAATGATGAGCTCAGTTCTCGCCTTCAATCTCGCCTCCTAAGCAGCCCATCGTTTTTCTGAAGGCTCTACGCCAACCTGGTGAACATAAACCAGACTTCCACCAAGCCAACCCGAAACGGCCATGATACCGAGACCGACGATCGACAAAATCAGGCCTAACAATTCGAGATCCGGCGAAGCATTGAGACGTACGCCAAGATTGAAGACGAACAGCGCCACCACGATGAGATTCAAGACCATGTGCGTGGTCGCGATTCTCTTAACCCGCCGATCGCTGAGTGAAAGGTAATCGATGAAACCCGGGACCGCGGCAACCAAGGCGCCCAGGACGCCGCCGAGCATCGTGTAAAACGCAACGCCCTTCCAGAAAATGTTGTAGGACCCGGCGTGATACACGATGTCGCAAATAAACGAAAAGACCCACAGCCCGATCGGAAACACCACCAGCATCGGATGGACTGGATGGCCACGGACACTTGCGGGACTGCCCATTTAGAACCTCCCAAGCAGCATCAGGATGATGAGTATGATTAAAACGGTACCTACCGTCCCGGAGGGGTAATAGCCCCATTCGCGGCTGTGGGGCCACGCCGGAACCGAACCAAGCAGCATAAGGACCAACAAAACGATCAACACTGTGCCTAGCACGAAACCTCCTATTTTTATGCAGCGCGCTGCAAAATTCGGATGCGGTCATACGCATCCTTGATATCCATGTACTGCCGCTTGACGACGTACTGAACATCCAACGGCAAATCGGCCTTCAGGGCTTCCTGATAATCGTTGACCGAAGCTTCTTCTTCGCGCTGGCATTCCAGGATGACGCTGCCCTCGTCTCGCGCGACGGTTGTTTTCAGATTGATCCACGTACGATGCAGCGGCCCCGTCTTACCGGCCTTGCTCGCGTCTCCGCCCAGGCGATGCACTTCGGCCTGCAACTCGGAAATAAACTGCGCGCGTTGTTGCGAGAAAATGTTGAACAGCCGCCGAAATTCGCTGTTGTGGATGCTCTCGGCGGCGACCCGGAAGCTCTCCTGCCCGTCCGTGCAGGTTTCGATCAGGTCGTTGAGAATTGCAATGACTTCGTTGTTGTTCATTGAATGCACCCTTCCCCCGAAATTAAGAGGGCAATCGCTTTACCATTGGGGTGTCGCTCTATGCTGCTGATGTGTAACTGCATTCGTTGGGCAGGCGCCGGCCATCTCTGTAAGTTCCGGGAACAATTACCGGTAGGGCCGGGAGGTCTTTCGGCAGTGTACATGCAAGATAATCTTGCGGATAAGTGCACTCATGGACACACGAGCTATCCTTGTGGTCGAGGACAACGCGAATGACGAAGCTCTTCTGCTTCGTGCCTTGAAGAAGACCGGTCTCACGAACCCGATCGTGACCATTAAGGACGGCCTCGAAGCGCTTCAGTATCTCCTTACGTTCGGAAAGTACGAATTCAGAAATGCCGAGGATATGCCCGCCGTCGTGTTGATCGACCTGCACCTGCCGAAAATGGGCGGATTGGACGTGCTGCGGAGAATGCGAGGGGATTACCGCACCAAGCTGGTGCCGGTCGTGATTTTTACATCGTCGAATGAGGAGCAGGATCTGATCAACGGATACAGCCTTGGCGCAAACAGCTACGTCCGGAAGCCGGTGGACTTCACGAAATTCGCGAAGACTGTGGATCAGCTCGTCACTTACTGGGTCGCGCTCAACGAACCGCCGCCTCCGGGCGAGACGATCTGGGCCCATCACTTCGATCCCGGGAAGAAACCTGCCTAAGAGAAGACGGGCAGAATAGCCGCGAATTACGCGAATGGGCGCATCAAGGAATCTTTGGTGCGCCTATTCGCGTAATCCGCGTAATTCGCGGCTATTCCTCCCCGTTTTTCTCTTACGGCTTCAACACCACTTTGGTGCATTCACTTTCTTTATCGTGGAACATCCGGTAAGCGTGTGGCGCTTCGTCGAGCGAGACACGGTGGCTGATGACGAACGATGGATCGATGTCACCGCGACGGATCCGTTCCATCAGCGGCTTCATGTATTTGTGGACGTGCGTCTGGCCCAGCCGGAGCGTGAGTCCCTTTGCAAAGGCCGCACCGATCGGAAACTTGTCGATCAGGCCGCCGTAGATGCCGGGAATCGAAACTGTTCCGCCCTTCCGGCAGGCATGGATCGCTTCACGCAGAGGGCCCTGCATCCCGGCACCGTCGGCATCCAGGCCCACGGCTTCGATACATGCATCCGGCCCTCTCCCGCCGGTCATTTCCTTGAGGGTTTCGCCGACGTCGGCTTCTTCATAGTTGATCGTCTCGGCAAAACATTCTTCAGCAGCCTTTCGAAGACCGCATCCAAGGCGATCGATGCCGATCACACGCTCGGCGCCCAGCATAAATGCGCTCTTCATCGCGAATAATCCGACGGGCCCGCAGCCCCACACGGCCACCGTATCACCGGGCTTGATGTTGCAGTTCTCTGCGGCCATGTAACCGGTCGGAAAAATATCCGACAGGAACAGCACCTGTTCGTCATCAAGGTCCTCGTAAATCTTCATCGGACCCACGTCCGCGAACGGCACGCGAACATATTCCGCCTGTCCTCCGGGATATCCGCCGAACATGTGTGAATAACCGAACAATCCCGAACCCGAATGCCCGTACGCCTTATCCACCATCCCGGCATTCGGGTTCGAGTTGTCGCACAACGACCACAGCTCGCGCTGGCAAAAGAAGCATCGTCCGCACGAAATGGCAAACGGAACAACCACCCAATCACCCTTCGCAAGACTCTTCACGTCCGAGCCGACATCAACGACCTCGCCCATGAATTCGTGGCCGAGCACGTCGCCCGATTTCATCGTTGGAATGCAGCCGTCGTAGAGACGCACATCGGATCCGCCAATCGCGGTCAACGTCACCTTGACGATTGCATCGCGCGAATTGAAGATTTTCGGCTCGGGCACGTTCTCGACCCGCACCTTGTTTTTGCCTTCCCAGACCACGGCTCGCATGAGCTATGCCGCCAACTGCCGGTCGAGTGTCTTTTTTCGCTCCGCAACTTCCCGGCCCAGAGTCTCAAGCTCCTCTTCAGAACATTTTTCCTCGGCAAATTGGAAAATTTCCCTTTCCTCCTCTTGAATGTGGTGCTCGACGTTTTCGAACAAAGTTTCGACCTTTTCATCGAAGTTTTTGTCGGACGGCTGGAGACGTGAGATCTGTGTCAAAAGCTCGTCGATTTCCTTGTGCACCTTTAAAGCCTCAGAAACCAGGTTCCGGCCCGAGTTGCCGTTAAGGGCCTTGAGGAATGGATAGAAAATTTCCTCTTCGACCCTTGAATGGATCTGCAGCCCACGACGGATCTGCTCGAAGATCTCCTCCCTCTTCTCGTGTGAAGACTTCGCGGTCTTCTCGAACTTATTGAAAAGACTCTGTACTTCAGAATGGTCCTTTTTTATGAGTTTAAGAACGTTCATTCCTGAACCTCCCGCAAACAATTCATTTAAATGATGAGGACTAAGAGTAAATTTGCAAGCCGCATACCAAAGAGGAACAGAATTACCGCCCCCGTGTGGTTTCTCTCTTGCAAGTTCATGAGAGGAGGTCACCCGATGTTGACGGCCGTTCAGCGGCGGCTCCCGGTGGGAGCCGAGGCGAGCTCCGGTGGTGTGCATTTTCGAGTCTGGGCGCCGCGGCGGCAGCGCGTCGAAGTCGTAGTGGAAGGATCGCGCGGATGCGAAATGGAAGCCGAGCCGAACGGCTACTTCTCCTGCATCGTCGAGTCTGCGCGGCCGGGCATGCTTTATCGCTTTCGCCTGGATCATGGCGACAAGCTCTATCCGGATCCGGCCTCGCGCTTCCAGCCGGAAGGCGTGCACGGTCCATCGCAGATTGTCACTCCGTCGGTGTATCACTGGAAAGACGAGTCCTGGAATGGCGTTTCCCTCGAGGGCCAGGTGATTTATGAAATGCACATCGGCACGTTCACCAGGGAAGCGACGTGGAATGCGGCGCAAAAACTCTTGCCGCAGCTGGCGGACACGGGCGTCACGCTTCTCGAAATCATGCCGATCGCCGATTTTCCCGGCGCGTTCGGATGGGGGTACGACGGCGTCGATCTGTTCGCGCCGACACATCTCTACGGAACGCCCGACGACTTCCGGGCATTTGTCGATCGCGCGCATTCTGTTGGTCTCGGCGTCATTCTCGACGTCGTATACAACCACTTCGGACCTGATGGGAACTACCTCAAGGAGTTTTCCGAAGAGTACTTCACGACCCGCTACCAGAACGAATGGGGCGAACCCATCAACTTCGACGGCCCCAATTCCGGACCGGTCCGCGATTTCTTCGCCTCCAATGCGTTCTATTGGATCGATGAATTTCATCTCGACGGCCTGCGGCTCGATGCCACGCAGCAAATCTTCGACAGTTCGCCCGAACACATCCTTACCTATGTCACGCAGGAAGCGCGCCGCGCCGCAGGCCGGCGCCAGGTGGTAATCGTCGCGGAAAACGAGCCGCAGGATGCATCGCTGGTTCGTCCGCCGGAAGAGGAAGGCTGCGGCCTCGATGCGGTTTGGAATGATGATTTTCATCATTCGGCGAGAGTCTCAGTAACCGGCCATAACGAAGCGTATTACAGCGATTATGCCGGAACGCCGCAGGAGCTCATATCGGCGGTGAAATGGGGATTTCTGTACGCCGGCCAGTACTACACGTGGCAACGAAAACGCCGGGGCTCCTATGCATTCGATCTGAAACCAGCCTCATTCGTGACCTACATTCAGAATCACGATCAGATCGCGAACTCCCCATACGGCGCGCGTATCCACGAGGTGACGACGCCTGGCCGGTACAGGGCGCTGACGGCTCTAATGCTTCTCAGCCCCGGCACACCGATGCTGTTTCAAGGCCAGGAATTCGGCGCCTCGAGTCCTTTCCTGTACTTCGCGGATCACAACAAAGATCTGGCTCCGCTGGTCGCAAAAGGACGCGCCGAGTTTATCGGACAGTTTGGGAGTGTCGCGTATTCGCGAACCGAGTTCGCCATGGGAGAACCGCATCAGCGGGCGACATACGAGAAGTGCAAGCTGAAGCATTCCGAGCGCAAAACAAATTCGCACATCGTGGCGCTGCATCAGGACCTGCTGAAACTTCGGCGCGACGATCCGGTGTTCAGCGCCCAGCGCTCCGACTGGATTCACGGAGCCGTCCTGGGCCCCGAAGCATTCGCGCTGCGTTTTCTCGCTGGAGAGCACGGCGACCGGCTCGTCCTCGTCAATTTCGGACGCGATCTCCCCTTTTCTCCGGCGCCCGAGCCACTGCTCGCGCCTCCCAGAAAAGGACGGTGGGAAATGATGTGGTCGAGCGAGGATCCGAAATACGGAGGTTGCGTAAGGCCGCCTCTGGACAATACTGGAATCTGGGACATTCCCGGTCATTGCTTGGTGGTGATGTATGAGAGAGCTCACTAGCGAACACATAATCCTGAACCGAATGCCATGGTCGAAAGCCGACAAGCCCGACCCCGTGTTGCTGCTCACCAGAGAGTGGCTGGTTACGAACGGTCTGGGCGGATATGCCTCGGCATCCGTATCCGGCGCCTGCACACGCCGGTATCATGGGCTGCTCATTGCGTCGTTGCCGGCGCCATTGGGCCGCATGGTGATGCTGAGTCACCTCTCCGAAGAAATCGCGCTGTCGGATGAGTCGGTCGTCGACTTCAGCGGCGAGGAACTGTCGGAAGAACATCTGGACCTCCACTCGGCCGAATTTCTCAGCGAATTTCGCCTCGAGGCGGGACTGCCGATCTGGAGATACGACATTCGCGGTTGCATCCTGGAAAAACGCGTACTCATGCCGCATCTCCAGAACACCGTCCATATCTCGTACCGGTTCCTTTGCAAGGAAGGCATCATGCGTCTCCGGCTTCGGCCATCGATGCATTTTCGCCCGCACGAGGCCCCCGTATCGCTGCCGTTGGAAAAGCCTTACCGCGTGAACGCACAGGGCGACCAGTATGAAATAGTCGGGGAGAACGGTATCCCTCCGCTTCGCTTCAGTCTCCGCGGGCCAAACGTCGGCTTCGTTCTCGAGGGCGGAAAATTCAAGACTGTCTTCTACAGGGTCGAGCAAAACCGCGGTTATGAGTTCCGCGGGCCGGTCTGGAGCCCCGGATATTTGCGAACCACGTTGCGTCCAGGTGAAACCTTCACGGTGATCGCATCTACCGAACGATGGGACAAGATCCTGGCGCTGGAACCGGACGAAGCACTCCTAAGGGAACGCGAACGAAGGCGCAAACTCGTCGACGCCGCCCGGCCCGAAGTGAGAACCGGCTGGCCGGCGGAATTGGTTCTTGCGGCCGATCAATTCATCATCAAGCCGAGTTCGCGTGTCGGTGATGCAGCGCGCGCTAATGCGTCCGGCGACGATGTGCGCACGATCATCGCGGGCTACCACTGGTTCACCGATTGGGGCCGCGACACCATGATCAGCCTCGAAGGCCTCACTCTCGTCACCGGACGGCATGTCGAAGCGGGTTACATCCTGCGTACGTTTGCGCATTACATCCGCGACGGTCTCATCCCAAACATGTTTCCTGAAGGCGAGCAGGAAGGCCTTTACCACACATCCGATGCGACGTTGTGGTATTTCCACGCCATCGAGAGGTATCTGTCGGCGACCGGCGATCGAGACACTCTTACCTCTCTCCTGCCCAAGCTTCTCGACATCATCGAGCATCACACGCGCGGAACGCGATTCGGCATCGGTCTTGATCCGGACGATGGACTGCTCCGGCAAGGCCAGGATGGTTATCAGCTCACCTGGATGGACGCGAAAGTAGGCGACTGGGTGGTCACACCGCGTCGTGGAAAGGCTGTGGAGATCAATGCGCTCTGGTACAACGCGCTGCGGTTGACCGAAGCCTGGGTGCGCGCAGAAATCGGCGAGCAGCAGGCGGAGAAATACGCCGCGCTTGCGGCGCGCGTATACGATTCTTTCAACAAAAAGTTCTGGTACGACGCCGGCGGCTACCTGTATGACGTCATCGACGGCGAAAGCGGCGAAGGCGGCGCCGACTCATCGTTGCGGCCGAACCAGCTCTTCTCATTTTCGCTGACGCATCCGGTGCTGGAACCCACTCGATGGAAACGCGTACTCGATATGGTGCAACAGCATCTGCTGACACCGGTCGGACTGCGAAGTCTCGTCCCCGGCCACGCGAATTTCAAATCGCAATACTACGGTGACCTGCGGGCCCGCGATGCGGCCTACCACCAGGGCACCGTCTGGGCCTGGCTCATCGGACCCTTTATCGATGCATGGCTGCGCGTCTATCCCGACGACTACAAAACAGCGCGCAGATTCCTGGAAGGCTTTGCCGCGCATCTCGGCGATGCATGCATTGGATCCATCAGCGAAGTCTTCGATGCCCAGGAGCCGTTCACACCACGCGGGTGCGTGGCGCAAGCCTGGAGCGTTGCAGAAGTGTTGAGGTGTTGGTTGAAGACGGCCAGGTAAACACACAGCCACAGAGGCAAGAGTAGGCATCAAACACAAAGACACAAAGACACAAAGAAGGCCGCCGTTTAAGAGTTATTTAAGGCGGCCTTCTTTGTGTCTTTGTGCCCTTTGTGTCTTTGTGTTTGATGCCTACTCTTGCCTCTGTGGCTGTGTGTTCTTACGCCGCTAACTGGCCCAATATTTTCTTGCGGTCTTCTATCTCCAGGCCCAGTTCTTCGAGGCGGTGTTCGGGGAGGGTTTTCCGTGCCTCGTCAAAAATTTCCTGTTCTTCCTTCTCGATATGGCTTTCCACCGCCTGGATGAGGTCGTCAATCCGGCTATCGAATTCTCGGTCCGTAGGGCTCATGGCGCCGATCTGGTCGAGCAGTTTCTCCATAGAGTCGTGTTCTTCCACCGCAGTAGATACAAGCTGGGTAGCGGTTTTTGAGGAAGTTCCGGTAAGTGCCGGATAGAAGATCTCCGTTTCCATCTGCGAGTGGATCATCAATTCTCTTCGGACGGCCTCGAAGAGTTCTTTCTTACCGTTCTGATTGCGGGCTCCCGCTTTCTTGTACTTGGAAAACAACGACTTGATGGCGTCGTGATCGTTTCTCAGGAGCAACGTTACTTTCATTCCCTTACCTCCTCAGTCCCCAAAGAGCATTCTTGGTTGCACGGCACCTGCCAAAGGAAAACCGTTAGTCATTCGCCACTTCCAGCTTGTCGTACGGAACCTGCGACTCCAGCCATGATGCGATCTCGGAAAGGCCGCGATCGAGACTCACTCGCGGCTCGTATCCCAGCAGGCGCGTCGCTTGAGAAATATCCGCAAAACAGTGCCTGACGTCATAAGGCCGATGCTTTCCTGCCATTCGCAGTTTGATGTGATCTTTTCCCAGAGCGACCGCCAGCCGCACCGCAACCGACCTGATGCTTGTGGGCTCGCCACTCCCGATATTGAAGATGTGGTCCGGTGCTGCCTCCTTTTCCAAAGCAAGAAGGAAAGCGTGTGCCACATCATGCACGCTGATGAAGTCGCGGAGCTGTTGCCCGTCTTCGTAAATAACTGGGGCATTGTTATTGATCATTCGCGACGCGAAAACGGAGACGACTCCGACGTAGGGGTTCAACAGAATCTGACGGGGTCCATACACATTAAAGACGCGCAGGACCACAGTGGGCAAACCATAACAGCGGCCCATCATCAGGCACATATTCTCCTGATCGAACTTGGAGAGAGCGTAGATGGACGTGAGGGAAAGCGGTTTCGTTTCGGTTGTGGGGATAGGGGTGAGAGCTTCGCCGTCCTCGCCTCGAACTTCCCATTCGCCGGCCTGGAGCTGGCACGGCGATCTTTCGGAAACGTGGACCGGAGCGCCGTTCGGCGAAGCGTACATTCCTTCACCGTAAACGATCTGGCTCGATCCGACCACGAGGCGCTCGACCGGATGGTGAACAAGTGCGTCGAGCAGAACTGCGGTGCCGAGCGTATTAATGCTGGTGTAGGCGCCGAGTTGATACATGCTCTGGTTGGCGCCGACCGCCGATGCGAGATGGCAAACGGCGTCCACTCCTTTCAGCGCCCGGCCGACGGTTTCCGGATCCCGAATGTCGCCCACGATAAGTTCGACCTCGGGGTCGAGATGGACCGGCCTGGCCGCTTGTTTCAGCCCGCATCTCTCTGTAAGCAGGGATAAATTGTCCAGGGCGCGGACATGATACCCGTGCTGAAGGAACTCGTCTGCAACATGCGACCCGATAAACCCTGCACCACCAGTGATAAGGACCTTTTTGTTCATGACGCGTGTTCGCCATGCACTTGCACTGCCAATCCGGCGGTATTCTGAGGTCATGCCCCAGGTATACGTTGGAACAAGCGGATGGAATTACAGGCACTGGCGGGGAGACTTTTATCCGAAGGAACTCGGGCCTCAACAGTGGCTCGAGTTTTTTACCGAGCACTTCGATACTGTCGAAATCAATAACAGCTTTTATCGGCTGCCCACCGAAGAAGTCTTCGCGAATTGGCGGCGCCGGGTGCCGAAGGACTTCACTTTCGCAGTAAAGGCCAGCCGATTTCTGACGCACATCAAACGTCTCAAGGATCCCCAAGATCCTCTCGAACTTTTCTTCTCACGCGCCAGGCATCTGAGGGATCGCCTGGGCCCGGTGCTGTTCCAGCTGCCTCCACACTTCAAAGTGAATCTGGAGCGTCTTGAAATCTTTCTCTCCGCGTTGAAGCCTTACAAGAAGGTCCGCCCGGTTATTGAGATCCGCGATGCGTCGTGGCTGGTGCCTCCGGTTTTCGAACTTCTGGAAAGGTACCGGACTGCCCTTTGTTTCGCCGACTGGCGCGACACGCACGTGACCGAACCCGTCACTGCGGACTTCGTGTACGTCCGCCGGCATTACGGGGCGGCCGGCGGCGGCAACTACCGCAAGTCCGCCCTCGATCGGGATGTACGCCAGATTCGCACCTGGCTCCACTCCGGCCTCGACGTCTACATCTACTTCAATAACGACATGGGCGGCCATGCCATCCGCAATGCAACGTATGTCCGGAAAGAATTAGCCGCGGATTACGCGAATTACGCAGATGGGCGCATTAAGACCCTTTGATGCGCCCATCTGCGTAATTCGCGTAATCCGCGGCTTATTCTGTGCTTCCTCAAATTTTGGTCAAAATCCGATCTAAGCTTGAACTTTCAACCACTTCTGAAGGATATTAGTTCCACGCAAGGAGCAATAATGAGCAGAAGTTGGGTCGTTATTCTGCTGGTGGTTTTCGGCACTCTGCCGGTGGCCGGAGCACAGCAACCAGGAACCGAACCACGAGTTTTTATCACTACTTACTGCCTCACGTGCCATAACGACAGGCTGAAGACAGGACAGTTGTCGCTCGAGAAAATGGACTTCGATAACATCCCGGCCGGTGCCGAAGTCTGGGAGAAAGTGATCCGGAAACTGAGAGCGAGCGCGATGCCGCCTCAAACGGCCCTCAAGCGTCCGGATCAGGCCATGGCCGACGCCTTTGCTTCCTATCTCGAGACGACCATCGACCGCGCCGCCGCGGCGAAGCCCAATCCAGGCCAGGCAACGCTTCACCGTCTCAACCGGACCGAATACGGCAACGCCGTTCGCGATGTCCTCGGCCTCGAGATCGATCCAACACCGTTGCTCCCGGCCGACGACGAATCTTACGGCTTCGACAATATTGCGGATGTCCTCAAGATTTCGCCGTCCCTGATGCAACGGTATATGTCTGCCTCATGGAGCATCAGCCGGCTCGCGGTCGGAAACCCCGCGATCGTCGCCGAAACAGCAACTTATCGCGCCAAGCCGGATCTGTCTCAAGACGGCCATATCGAGGGTCTACCTCTCGGCACCCGCGGCGGCATGAGCATGCGTCACAACTTTCCACTCGACGGCGAGTACGAAATCCGTGTTCGGTTGTGGCGCGCTACGGCGGACGTAATTAAAGGTCTCGAGGACGTGAACCAGCTCGAAGTCAGCGTCGACGGCGTTCGTACCAGACTCATTACGATCGGCGGACCGACGGATCGTGACCTCAGCTACGAAAATTCCGGCAAATCCGCCGAAGAAATCGATAAACGCCTCACCGTCCGAGTCCAGGTGAAAGCCGGCCCGCGCACGGTGATCGCCACCTTCCTCAAACAGAGCGACGCCCAGGCCGATGACGTCCTGCAACCGTACATGCGGACGAATCTCGATCCGCTTGGCTATCGCGGTCTGCCCGCGGTTGACCGGGTGAGTGTCGCGGGTCCATTCAAGCCAACAGGCGCTGGCGACACACCGAGCCGCCGTCAGATCTTCACCTGCAAACCGTCGAGCGCTACCGAGGAGCCGGTTTGTGCCCGGCAAATCATTTCGAAACTGGCCCGGAAGGCTTACCGCAGACCCGTCACGCAGAGCGACCTGGGCAACCTGATCGGCTTCTATCAGCGCGGCCGCAACGAAGGCAGCAACTTTGAATCCGGAATCGAAGCGGCCATCCAGCTTCTTCTCGCGAGCCCGGATTTCCTGTTCCGGTTCGAGCCCGATACGGCAAATGCCGCTCCCGGCAGTGTTTATCGGATCAGCGATCTGGATCTGGCATCCCGGCTGTCGTTTTTCCTCTGGAGCACGATTCCCGACGAAGAGCTTCTGAGTGCTGCAGCGCAGGGACTTTTGAAGGATCCCGCGGTTCTGGAGCGCCAGGTGAAGCGGATGCTGAAAGATCCTCGCGCAAAGGCTCTCGTGGATAACTTCGCGGGGCAGTGGCTGTACCTCCGTAACCTGAAAACCATCAACCCGGATTTCGAAACGTTCCCGGACTTCGACGACAACCTGCGGCAGGCGATGAAGAAAGAGACCGACCTCTTCATCGAAAGCATCATCCGCGAAGACCGCAGCGTGATGGAGCTGCTGAACGCGAATTACACGTTTGTCAATGAGCGCCTGGCCAGACATTACAGAATGCCTGGAATCTACGGCACCGACTTTCGCCGGGTCACTTTGAAGGACGACAACCGCAGAGGACTTCTTGGACAGGCGAGTATCCTGACGTTGACATCGAATTCCACGCGGACTTCTCCGGTGAGTCGAGGCAAGTGGATTCTCACGAACATCCTCGGCCTGCCGCCGAATCCGCCGCCTCCGGAGATTCCGGCACTCAAGGAGAAGTCGGACGCCGGCAAGCCCACCTCGCTGCGCGAGCGCATGGAGCAGCACCGCGCCAACCCGGCTTGCGCAGGCTGCCACCGCGCGATGGACCCCATCGGTTTCTCCCTGGAAAACTTCGACGCGGTAGGACAGTGGAGAAACACCGACTAAGGCGTTAAAATCGATCCGTCAGGAACCCTGTTCAATGGCACTAACGTCAACGGACCTGGATCTTTACGACAGGCACTGACGAGTCGTCCGGAGATATTCACAGGGGTGTTGACCGAAAAATTGATGACTTATGGTCTGGGCCGCGGCATTCAATACTATGATATGCCTGCCGTCCGCAGCGTGTTGAAGAGCGCGCGACCCGCAGATTTCCGTTTTTCTTCGATGGTATTGGGTATTGTAAAAAGTGTTCCGTTCCAAATGAAAACAGTGCAGCTCAAGGAAACGAATTGAACTGTAGCGGCGGTCGATGAGCGGCTGCGAATGCAAGCCCGATAGGGCGCAGCCATCAAGCAAAGACCGCCGACGATGGAGGCCGGAAAGCATGTTCATTACAAAGAAGCATCTTCCCCGCCGCGCGTTTCTTCGCGGTATGGGCGTCGCACTGGGACTGCCGTTGCTGGAATCGATGATTCCCGCAGCAACAGCGCTGAGCCAAACGGCAGCGAACCCGCGAATCCGTCTGGGGTTTTTATATATGCCGCACGGAGCACACATGATCAACTGGACGCCCGCCACTGAGGGCGCTGGTTTTGAACTCTCGCGGATCCTCGCTCCGTTGAAGCCGGTGCAGGATCAACTGGTCGTCGTGAGCGGTCTTTCGCACAAGAATGCAGGCGCAACAGCCGGCGATAGCGGAGGCGATCATGGCCGCTCCCCAACGGTGTTCCTCAGCGGAGCGCGTCCAAGACGGACCGAAGGTGAAGACGTCCGAGCGGGCATAACGGTAGATCAGATTGCCGCGGCCACTCTCGGCCAGGACACTCCACTGCCGTCTCTCGAGCTGGCGACGGAAGACATGACCGGCCTGATCGGAGCGTGCGATGTAGGCTTCAGTTGCACGTACACGAACACGAACTCCTGGAAGACGGCCACCACGCCTCTTCCGATGGAAATCAATCCGCGCGTGGTCTTCAATCTTCTGTTTGGCGACGGCAGCAACGCCACGGAGCGGCTCAACCGCATGCAGCGGCAGCGCAGCATTCTGGACGCCGTCACCGAACGTGTGACGAAGCTGGAAAAGAAACTCGGCCCCTCCGACCGCAACAGAATGAACGAGTATCTCGATAACATTCGCGAAATCGAACGCCGTATCCAGCTCGCCGAGAAACAGCACGGGTCGAATCTGTCGGTGCCGGCAACCCCGGTCGGGGTCCCGGATGATCATGAGGAACATTCCAAGTTGATGATGGATTTGATAGCGCTGGCTTTCGAAGCGGAGATCACGCGGGTGTCGACATTCATGATGGCGCGTGAAGTCAGCTATCGGACATTCCCGAAAATTGGCGTTCCGGAGCCGTTCCATTCCACGTCGCATCACCAGGACAAACCGGAAACTCTCGAGAAGCTGACCAGGATCAATACGTATCACGTGAGTCTGGTGAATTACCTTCTCGAGAAGCTGAAATCGAAGTCCGACGGTGCAGGCACGCTTTTGGATAATTCGCTGATTTTGTACGGAAGCTGCATGAGCAACCCGAATGTGCACAATCACGGTCCGCTCCCGATCTTCGTGGCCGGCGGAGCCGCAGGCAAGATGAAGGGCGGCCGTCACGTGAAGTATCCCGACAATACGCCGGCGGCGAATCTTTTGCTGACGATTCTGCACAAAGCCGGCATTCACGAGGATCTTATCGGCGACAGCACAGGCGTCCTGTCCGAAGTGTAACTACTGTAGCGGCGGTCTATGACCGCCGGCCGCCGGAGGCAAAACGACATGCGTATCTTGAAGGTACTCGTTCTCGCGTCATTTCTGGCCGTCAATTCCTTTGCCGCGGGCGCTTCCTCGCTGCTGGACGCCGTGAAGAGTAAGGATAAGGACAGCATCCGCACGCTGCTCCGCCAGGGTGCCGATGTGAAAACGCCCGAACCGGACGGGACAACGGCGCTTCACTGGGCCGCTCACTGGAACGATCTGGAAACGGCGGACCTCCTGATTCGTGCGGGGGCCGACGTACGCGCCGCAAACCGCTACGGCGCAACACCGCTGTCGGAAGCCGCCGGCAATGGCGGCGCGGCGCTGGTCGAGCGGCTGTTGAAAGCGGGCGCCGATCCCAACACTCTGGTCACCAGCCAGGGTCAGACCGTGCTGATGACTGCTGCCCGCGTCGGCAACCTGGATGCGGTCAAGACGCTGCTGGATCATGGCGCCTACGTGGACGCGCGTGAGAGCTTCCGCGGACAGACCGCTCTGATGTG
>WNFO01002183.1_pt1 | contig 18206 bp, 9 predicted proteins | sample 5400251 | NCBI WGS metagenome assembly WNFO01 (sample SAMN13153354, study PRJNA577476) | soil metagenome | isolation source: 100 cm saprolite under Madrone tree | place: USA:California | collected 2016-06-14
ATCAGCAGCGTCCCACCCAGAACCGGTAGCATGACAAAATTCGTCGCGTGAGCAAATAACCCAAGCACGGACGGACTGACTGAAAGAACGGCATAACTCATTGCCGCGGCGATCCCGGCAGTCGAATTGATTAACCGTCTGCCGAGGAAGAAAATTAGCGCAATCGTCGCAGCATTAACCAGCAGCAAACCCAAGCGAATACCAAAGATCGTTTGGCCGAATATCGACATGATCAGCGCATAGGAGGCATAGGTTCCCGGAAACTTCATGCTGTAGGCGAGTGTGTATGGAGGGATCCCTTGCAGCATTAGTTGGCCGGCGTAAGCGTATTCGCCTTCGTCGCGCTCCAACGGAATGCCCAGAAGTCGAATCCGGATGGCAATCACGAGCCCGAAAACGATCACGGCAAGGGCGCACCAGCCGAAACGCAGTGCTTTGCTCTGATTGTCGATTTTATGCGCCACGAAAGCTGTTTCTCCGATGGAAAAGGACAGCTTGCAACTGAACGATTTCCGTTGCACTGCGTGTTTTCGAAATGGCGCTTAATATAGCAATCTTGCGCAAGATTTCTGCACTCGCCTTTTCTCCGCTGCTTTTGCTTTCCATATGAGTCTGGTACGCAATTTCTATGGAGTCTAGCGAATCAAAAACGCTTAGGAATAGGAACGAACGCATCCTTATCCTGCTACTCAGTTTTGTAGCCGCTTTTCGCGTGCTAATATTCTCAGCCGCATTTCCGTTCTTTAGCAACGTTGATGAAGATCTGCATTTCGACCTGATCACGCAGTACTCGCACGGTCGGCCTCCGCGCACTTTTGAAACAGTTAAAGAAGAGACCCTTTTTTGGATGGTTCCTTACGGTTCGCTGGAATTCCTGAACACTTCAGATCAATTCCCAGGCGGAAAATTCCCGCCGCCTCTATGGAAGCAATCTGGGCCGAAGGCCGAGTCAGAGTTTGTGGCAGCGAAGGCTGAATGGAGTACTGAAACCAATTTTGAGTCTTCTCAGCCGCCGCTTTATTACATAGTCGCCAGTCTTTGGTGGTGGATTGGAAAGCACATCGGATTCGGGGACATTCAATCTTTGTATTGGATTCGATTTCTGAATGTTCCGCTGATGGCGATGGTGGTTTGGTTGGGCTACACGACTGCACGGATATTTGCACCGACGCGCGTGGATCTGCGCCTCGGAGTGCCGCTGCTGTTGGCTTTCATTCCTCAGAATGTGTTCTACGCGATGAACAGTGATGTTCTGTCGCCCGTGTGCTGTGGTGCGTTGTTCCTGTGCGTTCTGCGCTGGTTGCGAACGGCCACACCGAGTTTTTTGCTTGGAGCGCTCACCGGTTTGGCAATAGCAGCTGCGTACTTAACGAAACTGTCCAATTTACCTCTCATCGCCGTGGGACTCATCGCGATAGTTGGAAACTTGGGGTGGCATATCCGTCAATTCTCTCGTGCCACCTTCATCGCATTTGCAGCGCTCGTAATCTGCTCGGTCATCCCGATTGGCAGTTGGATGTTCTGGACGAAACATCAGTTCGGCGATCTGACGGGATCAACCGCGAAAATTGCCTTGCTGGGATGGACACAGAAACCTTTCGCCGACTGGTGGCAGCATCCGATTTTTACACCAGGAGGTTTTTGGATTTTTTGGTCCGATCTCCTTGCGAGTTTCTGGCGGGGTGAGGTTAAATGGCACGGACAAATGTTACGTAGCCCGCCTGCCGACGGATTCTATGCAATCTCCTCCTTGGCATTGCTTGTCGCGGCGTTAATTGGATTGCGAAAGGGCACCGAGCTTTCCAGGTCTCAGCGGCAAGCGATAAGCATCGCCGCGTTGAGCTTCATTGTGTCGGTTGGATTTCTTGCGCTGCTTTCAATTCAGTTCGACTTTGGCACTTGCATTAATCCCTCGCAGGCACGCCCGTATTTCACATCGGGCCGATTGCTGAGCGGCGCATTAATACCCTTCGCCGTGGTTTATGTGTATGGGATTGCCTACCTGTTCCGCCGAATTAATTCTGCTGTCCCGATGGCCGTACTCGCTTTAATAATCGTGTTTGTGACAACCTCAGAGATTATTACGAACTACGGCGTCTTCGCGAGCGAGTATAACTTCTTTCACATTTAGCCGTCTCTCCCAGGCTGTCTGACGAAAGCCTTCAAACGGATACCACACAGCCAGTTTTGCCTGAGAGAAAGCCGAAACAGCAAGAGTAGTACTGGCATCGGCATAAGTCGACTCACAAGCATCGCAAACTTCATTGCCAATCTAGGAATCTTTTTCCGCTGAAAAACAGGCGACTTGCAACTGGGCGATTTCCATTGCACTGCGTCTTCTCAAAATGGAGTTGAATCTGCCAATTCTGCGCAAGATTCTTTTATTTGTCTTTTCTCCGCGCGGTCGCGCCTGGCTTTTTGGCGTGCTTTTGGCAGCCGGTTTACGGCGCATCTGGTTCTCACTCGATTCCCCGTCGCAGTATTTCCCTTTGGTCTACACGATGTTTCGCATCGAGCACGCGTTTTGGGGACTGAATCCGACTGGTTATCATTGGGTCAACCTGCTGCTTCATGTGGCCAACGCGCTGCTGGTCTGGCGAGTGCTGGCGCGTTTGAACGTGCCGGGGGCATGGCTGGCCGGCGCAATCTTTGCCCTACATCCGGTGCAAGTGGAATCAGTGGCTTGGATTACGGAACGCAAGAATGTGCTCATGGGCTTTTTCTTTCTGCTGACGCTCCTTGCATGGCTCGCGTTTGTTGATGAACGGACGAAGCGGCCGTGGAGCTTTTACGTGCTGGCCTTGATTCTTTACATGCTAGCGCTCTCGGCGAAGACAACAGCCTGCACCTTGCCAGCAGCGTTGTTCTTGATTTTGTGGCTGCAGAAGAAGCCGATCAATTGGAAGAGAATTTTCGAGATCCTCCCTTTCCTCGTTCTCGGTATCGCCATGGGTTTACTAGCGATGTGGTGGGAGCGTTATCATCAGGGGACGAGCCGAGCGGCCATTACGTTCTTGAGTCCGATCGAGCGGGTCCTCGTCGCAAGCCGGGCTGTTTGGTTTTACTTAAGTAAACTTATCTGGCCTTCAAATCTAACGTTCATTTATCCAAAATGGACCATCTCACCGGAGCATCTGTTGGATTACATCTGGTTAGTGGCCGCAATGGCGGTCTGCATGGCGATCTACTGGTTGAGGCGATATACGGGACGCAGCGTCGAGGTCGCTGCTGCATTCTTTCTCGCTACACTTAGCCCGGTGCTTGGGTTCATCATGCTCTTCACATTCCGTTATACCTTTGTGGCGGATCACTACCAGTATTTGGCGTGTATCGGGCCGATCGCGCTTGCCTCGGCGGGGATAGTCAGTTTGGCCGACGCGCTTAAACAGCGTGTCTTTATTTGGAGCGCGGCAGTATTTGCAGTTGCGATGTTGGCGGTGTTGACGTGGCGGCAAGGTTCGATGTATGGCGACATCGAAAGGCTTTGGCGCATTACTCTTGCAAGAAACCCGGAGTGCGGGATGGCTCATACCAACCTCGGCATTGTCCTTCTCGAGAAAGGCCAGGTGGATGAGGCAATCGTTCATTACAGGGCTGCCTTGCAAATGCAGCCGAATTCTTGGGATGATGAGTACAATCTGGGGACGGCCCTTTTAAGCAAAGGCGAAGTAGACGAGGCGATCGTGCACTGCGAGACAGCGGTCACCATTCAACCAAACGATCCCGATGCTCAGGTGGCTTTAGGCAGCGTTCTTCTTGAGAAGAAACGGATCGACGAAGCGATAATGCATTACCAAAAAGCGCTGGCGATACGGCCTGATTACTTTCTGGCCCGGTGCGGCCTCGGCCGTGCTCTGCTTGAGAAAGGGGAACTCGATACGGCAATCCAGCATTTTCGCGCGGCCCTGTTGATCCAGCCTGAGCATGCAGATTGTCATACAGTCCTTGCTGTTGCTCTCGATGAAAAAGGAGAAACAGCCGAAGCTATTCAGCATTACGACAAAGCGCTGGAGATTTCTCCGAAATCCATTCCTGCCCTGACGAACCTGGCTTGGGTAATTGCGACTTGTTCCAATGGATCATTGAGAAATGGTGTGAGGGCAGTTGAAATTGCACGGCGAGCCGATGAGCTATCCGGCGGCTCCAATCCAATCGTGCTGCGAACGTTGGCGGCGTCGTACGCGGAGGCTGGACAATTTGAAAAAGCGACTGAAACCGCTGGTGCTGCAATACAGCTATCACGGCTGTCAGGTGATCACTCATTGTCTTGGGCGCTCGAGAAACAATTGCGTCTTTATCAACTCGGCATTCCGTACCGCGAAGCAGCAAAGTTGAAGGAACCATGATTGACTTTGTTATAGACGAGCTGGCTGCTTCGGCGAGTAATCAAGTGTTTCTGTGACGCGCCCGGTTGAACGTGGCCACCGGAATCGTCAAAGCTCGTCGCGCAAAATTTCAAAAACAGCTGTGCTGTCCAGTACCCCCTGCAGCGCGTCTGTTCCAGGTCCGCTGCCGAAGGCAACCACGTCTTCCACCGTGACCAGCGCTGATTTCGTGTAGAACGCTGCCGGCTCTGGCTGTTCCGTTTCCTGAGTCTCTCTTTTGTCTTGGTTTCCGGGGATTTTCGCCGGACCATACGACTTGGTGCCATGAGGGCCGGTTGCCCACGTGATCCAAGGCTGGCCAGCTGAGTTAAAGCCCAGCAAGGCTATACCGCTATCTTTGCGAAAAGGAAACCCATTCAAGCTTAGTCCACCCATTGCCAAATCACCGCATACTATGATCGTCGATTTTGGCCCACCATAGCTTCGTGCGATACCGACCGCGCGGTCCAGTTCAACTGTTTGGCTGAGGGTCCTTTCTCCGTTGTTTTCCTGTGCTGCCTTGCGCATTAGCCCTGCATCGACGACAAGAAAATAGCCGCCGGTGTTGTATTGAAGTAATTGGATTGCGCGCCGCACCATATCGGAAAGACTCGGCTGTTGATTTCTTTGTTCGAGCTGATTTGTGAAGGCGAGGTCTCCATCGTCGAAAACGCCGAACAGTTTCGGTCGACGCCACGCTGGAATTGTTTCCAATTCAGTTCGTGTTCGAACAATATCGAATCCGTTACCGCGGAGCTCCAACAACAGATCGCGATTATCTTGTCTGCCGCCCCCCTTGGTGATGGGAAGAAACTGCGCCGCGCCACCGCCCATTGCGATGTCGATGTTGCCCCGGTCTACAAACTCAGCTGCGATTTTGTCCACATCGCTGGGCTCAATCGGGTGCGCATAGAAAGCCGCGCTGGTCGGATCGGTAAGCTTTGTGTCCGTTACCAAACCGATGGCTCGTCCGTGTTCGCGCGCTAGTTCGACAATGTTCTTGATAGGTTTCCCATCTGCCTTGATCGCAAGAGTGTGATTGGTCACTCGCTCGCCCGTCGCGATCGCAGTCACGGCAGCTGCTTGATCGGGAGCAGCGAAATCCTTGGAATAATTCGTCATTAAGGCTGCGTTTGGCATCGAGTCCAGATTCAATCGCGTCTCGACTCCAGCGGCGTAGGCGCGCGTAGGCGCGAGCCGGGCAGGGGAAAGTCCTTCTCCGACAAACAAGATAATCCCGAAAGGCTTTCGGATTACCCAGTGCTGAAAATAAAGAACACCGACGCCTGCAAAAACGAGCAGACAAAAGAGCGCGAGCAACTGATTGCGCCATTTCACGAGGCCGATGTAGGCGCGCGTCTACTGGGTGTCAACGAAAGAACCGCTTGTGGGTCTTCTCGTTCACCGGCAAAGTGCGCGACGTATGGCTGGCCCGGTGATGCTCATTATTCGGGACGGGTGGGGCATCAATCCAGGCGGCAGGGAAAAGCGCGACGAGAACGGAGACGCCACGCTGCTGGCATCCACTCCCTTTCACGACAAGCTGTACGCGGATTATCCACGCTCTAAGTTGAGCGCCAGTGGGGCTGACGTCGGTCTGCCGGAGGGCCAAATGGGCAACTCGGAGGTCGGCCATCTTAATCTCGGAGCGGGCCGAATTGTTTATCAAGACCTGACGCGAATTAACAGCGCGATTAAAGAAGGCGAACTGACACGTAACCGAGTATTGCAGGAGACCTTCGCCGCCGCGCGGGGTCATCGGCTTCACCTTTTAGGACTAGTTTCTGACGGCGGCGTGCACAGTCATTATTCGCACATGATTGCGCTTGCGAATGCGGCGCGCGAAGCAGGGGTCACAGAGATCTTCGTCCATGCTTTCACAGATGGTCGAGACACTTCTCCGACTGGTGGCGCCGGTTTTTTAAAGACATGCGAAAAGGAGCTTGAGAAAAGCGGCGCCAAGATAATGACCGTGATTGGCCGCTATTTCGCTATGGATCGGGATCGGCGTTGGGACCGCACGAAAAAAGCGTGGGACGCCATCGTTCTCGGTCGCGGTGAATTCTGCGAATCGTCGCCTTCCGCAGCGGTAGCGCGACAATACGAACTTGGCAAAACGGACGAGTTCATGCCGCCGCTGATTTTCTCTCAATTCAACGAGCAGCGCGTACGCGATGGCGATTCAGTTTTGTTTTTCAACTTCCGCGCCGATCGCGCGAGGCAACTGTCGCAAGCATTTCTGTTGAAAGATTTCGATGGTTTTGACCGCGAGGTGTGGCCGCAAGTGCACTTTGTCACGCTCACGCAATACGATGTTACTTATTCCTCGCCGTTTATTTTTGCACAGGAAGAGCTGGCCCACATTCTCGGCGAAATCGTTAGCGCGGCTGGCAAATCACAATTGCGCATCGCTGAGACGGAGAAATACGCGCACGTGACTTACTTTTTTAACGGCGGAATCGAGAAACCGTTCCCCGGCGAAGACCGCAAACTGGTTCCCTCGCCAAAGGTCGCTACGTACGACTTGCAGCCCGAGATGAGCGCATTTGAGGTCACCGATGAAGTGCTTGCGCGCATGACGAACTACGATCTGATTATCCTGAACTTCGCGAATCCCGATATGGTCGGCCACACGGGCCTCGTAGAGGCGGGAATCAAAGCTGTGGAGACGGTGGATGAATGCACAGCCCGAATTATCACCAAACTTCTCGAACTTGACGGCAAAGCGCTCGTCACCGCGGACCACGGAAATTGCGAACAAATGCGCAATCCCGATGGTTCACCCAACACCGCGCATACAAGCAACCTTGTTCATTTCGTCTACGTTGCCAGAGACGCAGCAAAGTTCTGCTGCGAAGACGGAATCCTGGCCGATGTAGCGCCGACGATTTTGTTTTTGCTTGGATTGCCGCAGCCAAAGGAGATGACCGGCCACAACTTGCTCGCGCCGGTTGTCAACGAATAGGGGCTTCATCCCCTAAAACGAAATCAACCTTTTATTCGTTCGAAATCGCGCAGTAGCAGACGTCTTCGGTATGCCGATTTGCGAATCGTGTTCCGGCGATGGCAAGTCTGTGCAAAAAGCGAATGCGGTCTTCTTCTGAAGCGTCGTGCCAGGTTGGCTTGCGGGTGAGTGTGAGCGTGTCGTTTGATTCCACGAGCGCGCCCCAGCCGATGGGCACCTCCGAGTCACGAAAAAACTGCTCGGGCAACACAAGAAAAAACAAGTTCGCGCAGCGGTAGCGAACCAATTTTTCGAACTTGGTGCAATCGTAGAGCTGGTTTTGCAGCGCGCGCACGTCGCGCAGCAGGCGAGCGTAACCCCGGTGGCCGATCGCGATGAAATTTTGTGAATCAAACTCAGGAAAGAGCGAATCGCCATTGCGCAAATGCGGGTAGTGCGCGCGCAGGCGCGCTTCGAGAACTTGCCTGCGTTGGCAGATCACTTCGAGACGCCGGCGTGTCGCTTCGCTGTGGCAATTGTCTCGTCGCAGGTCGCAAAGCGCTTGTTTGCACTCAAAGATCGCGGTCGATCCAGGCTGCTTTCGCTGCCATCGGTACGCGGCGACGTCAGCACGATACCGGCACTTCGGTAAGCTCACCTCCATCGCGCATGCGGAGAATCCTTGCGCCTGCGCCCAAAAGAATGCGAGCTCTTTCAGCCGGGCATGTTGCGCCGTTTCACCGTGGGGTCTTCTTACTCGCGCACCCATTTCGCGAGCTCTATTTGCGGATGCTGGGCTGGCCCTGCGTGTGAAGAGCGCGAGCTTCTATTTCTTTAGTTAAGCCGGACACGTCGGCCGTGACCGCCTCACGTTTCATGAATTCATCGAAATCACGGTTGGCTTGTTTCGCCAGTGGGCTGTGCTGGGTCAAATAGCATTCCTTACGGGTGTTGAGAAAATTTCGCTGCCACACGACGTAGGGCTCAAACGCCTGTAGGACGGCGAGCGCGTGTTCTCCGGGTCGGTCGTCATCCAAATAAATTCCAATTCCGAGTCGCGCGGCAAGGCGTTCCGATTCACTAGTGAAAACACAGAATGGTGTGGCGAGAGCATCGTAAAGAAGACCAGCTGCGATCTTTGAGCGGTCCGTCCTGGCAATCCCTTCAGCGCGCGCCATCGACCGGCTAATCAATTCGCGGCTTGGCCATGGATCTTCACGCAGTCCACGGAGAAAACTTTCCAGCGTGTCTGTTGCCTCCTGTGGCCTCCGGTCTCTCCACAAAAATTCCGCTCGTATTGCTTTTGCGTCTCGTGGAAGCGCTTCGGCTAACTTTTCGATTAAGGGCAAAGCCGCGCTGTCGCCTTGTGATGCCAAACATTCACTAACCAACTGCAGCTGCGCCAATGTCCTTGGCTCTTGCGATTGTTCGCGCCATTGGCGTAAGGCGGCAGGCAGATCGCCGTCGCCGTAGCTGGCAAAAGCGGCGGCGCGGCTCTTTTGCTCAGGAGTCAATGTTTCCTGGAATTTAGCGGCCCGACTGAGCGATGGATACATTGAAAGCCGTTCTTCATCAACAAGCGCCCAGTCAACTTCTCCATTAATTAACTCCGGCCGATTGGCGTGCGCACCGGATGCGCTTGCGCGAAGGTTTGCAATTTGGAAGCCGTGAGCAAGCTTTACGCTTCGCGCAAATGCAAACTCGATCACCGTCCGATCATCGGTGTTAAGAGGATTCGACGTCAAGTGGATCAAAGCATCAGCCAGTGCTCGGTTGCCAACGTAATGCGCGAGAAACGCCTCCAAGGTATTTCCTCGCCACGCCGCGGACAAAGCACTTTTGAATGGTTCTTCCGTCAACCGTGTCCGCAATGCGTCCGCGTCATAATGCACGGGTTCATGAGAACCTAAGAGCAGGAGATCGCCCGTCTCTGTCTGCCAGGATTCGATATTCGCGAATACGGAGCCCAGGGTGCTATAGAAGATTTGCATCGTGCGATCATCGATGTCATAGGCCTGCACCCATTGGAAAAACATTCCGCCGGGCTGCAAACACCGGTCGATTGACTGGTAATACTCGCGCGTGAACAACCCGGCTACACCTGCTCGATAAGGGTTGGAAGGCTCGGAGACGACGATGTCGTACTTTTCGCGTGTCGTGAGCAGCGTTTCGCGTGCGTCACCAATGGTTACGTGCAGTTTTGGATTATGCAGCGCATCGCGATTTATCGGAGCGCAGTTTTCCGCGACTTTTAGAACAGCCGGTTCGAGTTCGACCACATCGACGCGCTGTATGTTTGGCACGGCAGCGAGCCAACCAGCGGTGCTTCCTGTTCCCAGACCCACCACCATCGCTTTCGCGGCCTCGGGATGAAGCGCTGCGCCGATGATACCACTCATGATCTGCGTGCCAGCATCCCATTTGGCATTGCCGTCCGTCCGCCCGTTAACGATGAACGCCAAGCTGTCCGCTTTCGCCAACGCGACGCTGCTTTCTCTGCCATCAGCTTCCCATGCGATGGAGCGTCGTATACCATTGGCCAGATCACGCATTTCGTTCGGTGAGCCTTGATATTGCGCGACACGGCCAACCCCAATTTGGCCATGGCGCCAGAACGAAGTCGGACCGGCTGCTCGTAACATCAGCAGAGCGACGAGCACGCTAACCAGCGGAGCGATCGCCCGGAGCCAACGTTTTGATTCACGCGCGGCAAGAACGACCGCGATGAGTGCGAGCGTGGCTAGCAGAACAGTTACGATTCTCCACACACCTGGCGCCGAGAAGAGCGGGATAAATCCGAAACCGCCGGCCAGCGACCCAATCAGCGCTCCGGCGGTATTGGATCCGTACGCAAATCCTGTCTGCGAACCGACGTTCTTCCGTCCTTTGCCAACTAAAGCGATAAGGACCGGAAATTGCACGCCCGCAACAAATGCTGCAGGAAAGATGACAATCAGGCAGAGTGCGGTCCATGCGACGATATGCCCGTAAAATCCCAGAGTTCCCAATGGCCGCAGCAGCATCGCAGCCATCGCTATTCCGTCGCCGAGCGCATAAGGAATTGCGATGAACAATGCTTCAGCGGCGCAAGTGACGGCAAAAAAATGGAGGGAAGCTGCGTGCCTCAAGCCAAGAAGTGCATAAGCGGCGCCTCCCAGCCCAATTCCAAGCAAGGCCACGGCGAGAATTAATCCAAATGAAAAGGTCGACCCGCCAAGAAGCGGACCAAGCATTCGATACCAGACCAGTTCCATCAGAAAGAAGCCGAAACCGACCAGACCCGCTGCGGTAAAGACAAATGCCGGGCTAGCCTGCGTTTGGTCTTCTTTTTTGCCGAATTCCTTTGGCAATTTTGACTCGCCCACGAACTCTTGCGACTTCGAAACGTACAACGCCGTCATCGCGATCAAAACATTTAGCGCTGCAGCCATCCAGAGAGTCAGCCGATTCCCAAAACTTTCGAAGCAATAAAAGGTACCGATGGCGGCGCCGGTAACCGCTCCAAGCGTGTTTGCACCGTAAACCAGACCAACGGCTCGTCGCTGCACATCTTCGGATGAAACTGCAGCGCGAGCCGCCGCCGGCAACGTTCCGCCCATGGCGAAGGTCGGTGTTCCGATAATGAGCGCAGCGAGAATCAATCGCAGAGCCGTGCCCACCGCCGGTCCCATTGCCTCGCTGCCTCCAAGTGCGACGTAAAGATAGCGTGCAGCAAGTATGAGCAGAGGCGACAACGCTGCAGTGCCAGCAATGATCAGTTCGAGCTTGCCATAGAACGCGAGCGGACGCGCTCTGGTTTCGGAAATTCGGCCTAGGAGGACGCCACCGAGCCCTACACCGGCCATGAAAACACCGATCACTGCCGCTGAGGCAGCGGTTGAGGCTCCAAACACGAGGCGAAATTCCCGGAGCCAGGTTGTTTCATACAGCAGCGCGCAAAAACCAGACCCAAAGAGAAGCAGAGCGATCAGACCACTACGAACAGGCATCGAAGGGGAACGCGCGACGGCTGAGGTATTCAAGTGGCCAGCCGTTTTGATCGATCGTCGTGTTTTCATTACTCCCGTAGCCATTTCGCGAGCTCGCTTGCCCAGTAAGTAATTATGATGTTCGCGCCGGCGCGCTTGAGCGCAGTCATGATTTCGAGCACAGCGGCCCGTTCATCCAGGAACCCTTTTTCGACCGCGCTCTTGACCATCGCATACTCGCCGCTGACATGATAAACGGCAGTTGGCTTTTCAAAACGTTCGCGAACGCGCCACAAAATATCGAGATATGGCAAGGCGGGTTTGACCATCAGGATGTCTGCTCCTTCATCGATGTCCAGAGCCACCTCCCGCAGCGCTTCATTCGCGTTGGCGAAATCCATCTGGTAGGACCGGCGATCGCCAAACTGCGGCGGGCTTTCGGCGGCCTCTCGGAATGGCCCGTAAAAAGACGAGGCAAATTTGGCCGCATAACTCATGATTCCGGTTTGATCGAACCCTGCGGTATCAAGGGCCTCGCGAATTGCGCCAATGCGGCCATCCATCATGTCGCTTGGCGCGACCATGTCTGCACCGGCTGCCGCGTGGGAGAGCGCCGTCTTTACCAACAACTCGACGCTCTCATCATTGAGCACGTGAAAATGATCCCCGTCGATGCGTGTGACGCCGCAATGGCCATGGCTCATATATTCGCACAGGCAAACATCCGTGATGGTGACCAGGTCTGGACATTTTGATTTGATCCCTCGGAGCGCTTTTTGGATGATTCCATTTTCGGAGTAAGCGCTGCTGGCCTGTTCATCTTTGTTCTCCGGAATTCCGAAAAGCAGGACAGCTTGGAGTCCGACGTCCTGAGCCTTGCGCGCTTCATCTGAGACCTGCTTCAGGGGTATCTGAAAAACTCCCGGCATGCTCGATATTGCCCTCCGTTCATCCAGCTTTTCGCTCACGAACAGCGGCAGCACGAAATCGTGCACGCTCAATTGCGTCTCGCGGACGAGATTTCGCAAAGCGGCGGAGCGACGCAAGCGCCGCGGGCGATGCACCAATGTTCTCATGGGTGAAGGCTACGTGGTTGGTGAAAACGTCGCAAGCTTGCCACACGTTGACAGCTGACGCGAAGCCGAGTGCGCTTGACGCGGGAAACTGTTCCATGTAGCGCGTGCGTGATATTCTGCCGTCACCATGCCTCGTGCGATTTCCACGCGAACGATCGACTATTTGTTGATCGATATCAGTAATTCGTACGCAAAGTTCGCATTTGCATCGACAAAGAGGGTCTCGACTCCTGCGCGGGTCGCCACACGCAAGCTCTCAAGCGGTGTGATTAGTCGATTTCTTGGAGACCGAAAGGTGCGGAGAATTGTCGTCTCCTCGGTGGTGCCAGCAAAAAACTCGGCCATCGCGAAGGCTGCGAAGAAGACGGAGGTGATCTGGCTTGATTGGAAGCTGAACTTGGGAGTGGAAATTGATTACCCCAAGCCGCAGTCGATCGGCGCGGACCGCCTAGCGAACGCTGCGGCGGTTGCGGAGCTTTATGGATTTCCCGCGGTCGTAGTGGATTTCGGCACAGCGGTTACTTTCGACATTGTTTCAGAGCGCCGCACTTATATCGGCGGCGTGATTGCCCCAGGACTCGAAACGATGACCAACTTTCTTTACCAACGGACAGCGCTCCTGCCCAGGATTTCCTTGAAAGAGCCGCGACTGGCGGTCGGGAAATCGACGACCGCGGCGATGTTATCTGGCGCAGTATTCGGTTATCGTGGCTTGGTTCGGGAAATTATCGCACGAATCAAAGCGGAGCAGTTTCCGCGCAAAAAAGTTCACGTTGTCGCGACAGGTGGCTACGCGCGACTGATCGCCGCCCGCTTGCCGGAGATCCGTGTGGTTCGGCCGCATCTGACTCTGGAAGGTTTGCGGATCATCGCCAATCGCAATGTTTATTCTTCCAGGAGGCAGGCGCTTTCAGTTCGCGGTTTTTCCGAAGGGCGCTGAAAAATCGAGTCGCAAGAGCAACTTTCCACTTGTCAGATGGCCTGAACAAGGCTTCAGTCGCTACTCCATGAAAGTATGGGGGATGACGGCGGTGGCCGCGCTGGTGCTTGGCTCGTTCGCAGCAAACTCATTTGCAGCTGACAATGTCGCACCGACCAAAGCCGAGCTGGAGGACATGTACAACGCCGCTTACCGGGCGTTCGATTCCAAAAATTTTCCAGAGGCGTTGAAGCAACTCGATGCCATCGATGCGCGCCAGCCTGACCTCGCAGCGTCCAAAAATCTTCGCGGCGTCATCCTGATGCGACAAGGCAACTACGATCAGGCGGAAAGCGCATTGCAGGAAGCGGCCCGGATCGACCCAAAGTTTTGGAATGCGCGATTTAACCTGGCAGAGATTCCGTTCCTCAGAAAAGATTGGGCAGAGGCGAGGAAGCGTTTCGAGCAACTGCTTTCCAGCGGCGAATCCGATCTGGCAAAAGAAGCATCGCAACTGATTCAGTACAAAATCCTGCTCACGTACCTGTTGGAGGGCAACGGGAACATGGTGGATTCTATCCTGGCCAAGCTGGAGCTTACACCCGACACGCCGGCCGTGAACTATGTGAAGGCGGCTGTCGCGCTCCAACAGAAGAATGAGAAAGAAGCCAAAGATTGGATCAGCGCAGCAGAGAAGAATTTCTCACCGCAGCTGAACAAACTTTTCGCAGAATCACTTTATGAAGTCGGGTGGCTGGAAAAGCCAGCCGGCGCGGCGCGACCTTCGTTGCCGCTTATGACGGCCGCCGAGCGATCAGAGAAGACAAAGGCCATCGCGCGCTCAAAGGTCGAGCAGGCGCAGCAGGCCTTGCGGCAGCGCGATTTCGCGACAGCACTCAAATTAGTCGGTGAAGCGGATCAGGCAGATCCGAACCAGCCCGCGACCCTGAATTTGCGTGGCGAGATTCTGATGCAGCAGCAGCAATTCGACCAGGCCGAAGCTGCATTTAAGAAGGCAGCCAAACTGGATCCGAAGCTCAGCGAAGCGCAATTCAACCTTGCGCAAATTCCCTTTAAGAAGAAGGACTACGCAAAAGCACGGGAACGGTTCGAGACATTGTACAAGCGTACGCCGGGCGGCGACAAGAACCAGGCGGCAGAACTTATTAAGTTCAGGATTTACCTCACACTTTTGCTCGAGGGCAAAGAGAGTCGCGCGCACGCGATGATGGAGGAGTTTCAATTTACGGGAGATACGCCGGCGCTGTATTACGCTCAGGCAGCGTGGGAATATAAGCATAATAATGCCGAGAAGGCGGCCGAATGGACCACTTCGGCGAACAAGATTTATTCGGCGGCGCTGAATAGTATTTTCGCTGACCCTTTTTATGACGTCGGTTGGGTGCAACGCCCGGAGGGTTCAACTGCGCCTGCAGTCGCGTTCGATACCAGCAATGCCGGTGCATCCCAAACGGAGAGTGGCCCGGCAGTCGAGCCTAGTGCTATCCCGTCCCGTGTGTTTGCTGCAAACAAACAAAACGAATCGTCGCAAGGAGAAACGCTTACCCTGGCTCCAACAGCAGGCGGGACAAATACCGGGACAGAAACTGGCAACGCTGAAGAAGCAGCTAAACAACAGCCAGCTGGCTCTGTCTCAAGCGAGACGGCTGCGGAGACACCGTCGCAGTCACAGCAGGCAGCGGCGGAATCGTCTCCAGCGGGCGGCGAATCGACAACCACTGCGCAACCTGCCGCCGCGGAGACGCCGAACGCCGTGTCCGCCGCCAACACTCAGAGTAATCAGCAGGCTCCGGTTGAAACAAGTCCGTCAGAGAAACCGACTGTCGTAGTGCCTGCCAAAGTGTCCATTTTCAGCGTTGCGGGCATCGCGAGTAAAAGATTGTGGATTGTCGCTGGATTATTGCTGACAGCCATAGTCATACTGGCTTGGGTCATTGTACCCGTGGTTCGCCGGCATGCCTTCAGCGTTCCGCGTCACCTACGACTTGAGCCTCCACCTGGTGCTGCGGAGGGAAGCGTTGCCGTTTTTAAGCCGCCGACAGTCGCGCCAGCGAAGACGAGCAGCGTGCAAGGCAATGGCTTTGTAGCAGGACCTCGCCAAGTCTCGCTGGAATTAAAACCGTGGAACCCTCCGTTGCGACACGCTGCCAAGCCTACGGGCAGAAAACCGGCCGGTGCTTTTGATCGGTTAAAAGATCGCAGAGGAAAGGCTCCACGCGCTCCGGCTTATCGGGAACCCGATCGGGAATCAGCGCCGCCTGTCGAGCCGGCGGTTGATGAATCCTGCGTTGGGCCGGTGGTCGAACAAACACCGGAGGTCCTGGAGCCAGCCGTGTTCCCATCGACTGAAGTGATCACGAGCCGCGCCGTCAGTGAGTTCGCCGATCTTTCCGCGACCGAAACGAAAGAGCCGAGTGAGATTTTCGAAGGTGCACAGGAAGCGACAGTCTTCGGGGAAGCATCGAATGAATTTTCCGGAGATGGGAGAGAAACGGCATTGATCGAGCAGGCACCGAGTGAGACCTTTGCCGGTACAGAGGTCACATGGGGCGAGGTAGAAGCATCACCGCAGTTTGCAGTCGAAGCGATCAGCCAGGGGCAGCCTCAAGAAATCTTCTCCGATGCCAACCAATTCCCAACAGAAGAAGCTACGACCGAGCCCGTGCCCGATTTTCCAAGTGCTATTCTCACTGAGCCCGTATTTCCGCAAATAACCACACCCGAAACCATGCCAGAAACAACCCAAACTCCAATCGCTCCAGTAAACAAAGCCCCCGCCCCGACCGTGGCAAAGCCGCAACCACCTCCTGCAGGGACGCAAACGTCCGTGCAGATCACTTTCTCTTTCGAGATTGCAGCCATGCAATTGACGCCGAGCTTTAAGATGGGTGTCTTAAAAGTGCGCCCCTTATCAAAGCTCGTGACGATGCGTTTGCCTTCGCCGCAACGCGCTCAGTCTGCGTTGAATTTGCAGGTCGCCTTTGAAGTCCTCAGAATTCAGCCTGTTGCGGGCGCGCTGGGCACGATTCGCGTCGTGCCATCTCAACAGCAACGGCCTACCATGGCTGGCATGCCGTCATTCGCAGTCGCTGGATTGCAAGTGGTTCCCAATTCCGAGACCGCACCGGTCCAACTCACCCCGTCGCCACAGGGACGCGCCGCTGTGTTCATCACGGTTCCGTTCCAGATCAGCACGCTCGAGTTTTCGCCGTCACTCGAGATTGCCTCGGTGATTCTCAATTCGAACTCGAAGCAGGTCATTGTTCAATTGCCCGGCGCGGGGCCAGGCCCTGCCGAAGGCGCGCCAATGTTCGAAATCGCGAACCTCGAGCTAAACGAGGGCGGCGAGATCGTAATGATGCAATTGAACCTGCTCGGCGGACCGAAACGAGCATAGGCAGTCGAGGATCCCATCGCCGACGAACCCGCCTTTCGTTGTAGAGGCGTTTGTGCCAGACACCTGCGCCGGCGTTCGCCGCGGCGAGGACCACTGCCGCAAAGTGATGCGGCGTCGGCAGCAAGAAAATTCTCGACATCTTTAGCGCGCTTCCAGTAAGGAGATGCTCGTCGCCGATTTCCTGTAGAGGTTTTTGAAGCGTAGCGATGAAAAAGCGAATTGCCCCCTCAACTAGAGCGCATCTTCTTCGAGGCGCGTTTTACCTGCTTGTGTTGTTGGCCGGAACTTTGATGATGCCTTCGTTTCGTCCTGAAGCGAAAGCGAAGGCCGCCAATCCCGCAGTCGCGGGACTGACGTTTGCAGAGCGACTAGCTTACCAGAGGGCAATTGAAGAGGTTTACTGGCGTCATCGCATCTGGCCCCGCAACGGCGGGGAAAATGCCGAGCCTAAACCATCGCTCGATGCGGTGATGTCTCGGGCGCAACTGGAAACGAAAGTCGAAGATTATTTGCGCAACTCGCAAGCGCTGGATGACTACTGGCAACGGCCAATTACTACCGAGCAGTTGCAGGCTGAAATGGATCGAATGGCAAGGGACACGAAGCAGCCTGATGTGCTGCGCGAACTCTTTTCGGCGCTCGGCAACGATCCCTTTGTGATCGCGGAGTGCCTGGCTAGACCCCTGTTAGCAGAGCGTTTAACTGCCGATCTTCGGGGTCAAAACAGTACAAATCCCTTTGGGTCTGCATGGGTGACAGAGGAGCCCGGCACGTCGGTGGCAACAAGCTCAAAAGATGCGGCGTACACTCTTCCAGAGATTCCCGAAGACATTCCTCCATGCACTGACGATACCTGGACAGCTACTAACCTCACCAACGCGCCCTTCGCACGATACTATCACACGGCCGTTTGGACTGGCAATGAAATGATCGTCTGGGGCGGGTACAACGGCAGCGATCTGGATAGCGGCGGAAGGTACACTCCCTCTACGGACGCTTGGACTGCGACAAGCATGATCAACGTGCCCACCGCGCGAGACAGCCACACTGCGGTCTGGACCGGCAGCGAAATGATTGTCTTTGGCGGATTTAACGGCAGCACTGCTCTGAACACAGGCGGGAGATACAATCCCGCCACAAATAGTTGGATCTCGACTGCCCTCAGTGCCCTGGTGCGCGGCAATCATACGGCGGTCTGGACTGGCAGTGAAATGATCGTTTGGGGCGGAACTGATCCTGTTCACTACTTAAACACAGGCGAAAGATTCAATCCTACTACGAACACATGGACAGGTACCAGCATCGTTAATGCTCCTTCTGGACGCTACCTTGGCACCGCGGTCTGGACTGGCAGTGAAATGATCGTCTGGGGCGGCATTAACACCGCTCTTCTGAACACGGGCGGGAGATACAATCCCGGGACAGACAGTTGGACGGCGACCAGTACCACCAATCCGCCTGCTGCACGATACTACCACACGGCAGTCTGGACCGGCAGTGAAATGATCGTGTGGGGT
>WNFO01002958.1_pt1 | contig 18194 bp, 17 predicted proteins | sample 5400251 | NCBI WGS metagenome assembly WNFO01 (sample SAMN13153354, study PRJNA577476) | soil metagenome | isolation source: 100 cm saprolite under Madrone tree | place: USA:California | collected 2016-06-14
GAGCCGGAGTACTTCCCGAACAGGATCTTGTCGCCGGCCTTCACGTCGAGCAGGATCTTCTTGCCCTCGTCGGTGACCTTGCCGTTGCCGACGGCAATCACCTTGCCCTCTTGGGGCTTCTCCTTGGCCGTGTCCGGGATGATGATCCCGCCCTTCTTGACTTCTTTCTCCTCGAGCCGCTCCACCAGAAGCCGATCATGCAACGGACGAATCTTCATACACTCCTCCTACTGCGGTGGACTTCACCCGGGCCGTGCAGTGTGACCAGGTCGAGGCTCGACCTGGTCACCCGGGATGTGAGGTTCACGTTCCTAGGCGTGCGCCCAGACCTTCCGCTGGGCGACGATCACGATGACCGCACCGACGAAAGCGGCGAACACCGTCGGGAAGAGCCCCGCGCCCGCGAAGACGCCCAGGGCCCGGAAGATCGAGCCCCCCACGACGCTCCCGACAAGACCGAGCCCCAGATCCCCAATCAGCCCGTACCCTCCATCCTTCATCACGATCCCGGCCAGCCAGCCAGCCAGCAACCCCACGACCATCCACGAGACGAACATTCCGAACTCCATGATCCGTCCTCCTTCTTCGGGGGCGAGGAGCGTTGGCCGCCGTCTCCCCTGCGCGCTTCCCGCTTGACTTCATCGTGATATCATAATATAAAATATATGTCAAATAGGATTTATATAATTCTACCCTGCGATGAGCCGGGCTGGTTGTCCAGTCGGTGGCCGTCGGGCTGTCACTGCTCTCAGGAGGTGCTCCATGCGGAACGTGACGCGTGCTCTTGTTGGCGCCCTCGTGGCGAGCCTTGTCTCGGCAGCGGTCGGCGTGTATGCCCAGACGCCGACGGAGGCCGATTTCGCCGCCTGCAATACCGACGCGCAAGCCGCCATGAAGGCGGGCCCCGCCACTCCGACGACCAAGGACTATGTGCGGGTGGAGTCAGCCCGGACGGACCGCGTAGCGACGTGGACCACGTGGGTCGGGCCGATCCGCATGGAGTCCTCGGATCCCCAGCTTATGGGGATGGCGACCGATAGGATCACGGACGCCACGTATCAGGCGACATATCGCACGTGCATGCGACGGAATGGATTCTGAGAAGACTCGCACGTCAGCACGAAGCGGGGCTCCAGCATCCAGCGCGATAGGCAGATCGTACAGGGAGCGGCGGGAATGGGCAGCGAGAGGGGGCTCGGCGGCGGTGTCTCTCGACTGCACGGTCGGTGTGACCTAACCCGGAAGCACCGGTCACACAAGCCCCAGGGTTTGCCGGAAGCCCCGCCGGCAACGTGTTGACTGACGGGACAGTCGCCCGGTGGACACCGCATAGAGGCGGAATGGCTCCATATCGGGGATCCCGATTTAGGAGGTCGTGTCAATGAAGCCGGAGACGGCAGCGAAGGTGAAGTATGGAATTTGGGGCCTGATTTGTGGGGCAGTCATCGTAATGATCATCGGCTTTGCGTGGGGTGGCTGGACAACCTCCGGCACGACCCAAACGATGACCAAAGAGGCAGTCTTGGCGAGTCAGGCGGCGATCTGCGTCGCCCAATTTGTGAAGCAACCGAACCATGAAGCGAAACTCAAAGAACTCGAGGCCGTAAGTAGCTGGCAGAGAGCTGAAGTCATTGAAAAAGGTGGCTGGGATAAGATGCCCGGGCAAGAAAAAGCTGGCTATGCTGTCGCCCGAGCATGCGCCGATGGGCTTGCACTTCTTTTCAAGAAATGAGATTGGTACGTGCTCGTGAGCTTTGCCGCGCACGTCCTGAAGGACGCGCCCTGAGCACCAGCGACATCTAAAGTGTGATCAAATCTGGCCGTAAGGAGTTCTCAGTGCTGAATTTGCTGGAGTGGATCGTTCTCGCGGCGGCTGTTCTCGGGTCTTTGTCGTGGGGGACCTCGTCCTCTGTGGCAGCCAAGCCTGAAAGCAACTCCATCGGCCGGCAATAGCAGCGACGGGCTTCCGCAACAACTCGACCGCGCCGAGGATCGTGGCGATCACCACAACCACCGCGCCGGCGACGCACACTGCCAGAACGTCATTTAGCATCGCGTTTCCGAGCTAGCCTTCACCGCCGTCCTCCCTGTAGAGCTCGCGCTGGAGCGCCCCCAAGGCGCCGGGCTCCCGAACGACGTCCCGTCGATGAGATTCGTCCTTTTCAAACCATGGGATCGCCTCGTCCAGCTTGTCCCGCTGCATCAGATAGACCCCGATGTCGTTATGCGGATTGCCGAACTCCGGGTCGATCGCGATCGCCCGGAGACACTCTTCGGTGGCTTCCTCCAAACGGCCCTGAAAGCTCAGGGTCCACCCCAAGAAGGTATGCGCCTCGGCTGTGGGATGCGCCTTCCAGGCAAATACGAACCTTCCCTTCGTGCGCCAGCATAGGAAGGAACGTGGTCATCGCTCCCTCGGAGGGGCCGAGCCGCAGGTCAAGTTCGGCTGGAGCCACTGCCCGCTAGCCATCTGGCCCTGCTCGCGAAGCTCATGAGGCCGTTCATCGGTTGCCGCCGTTCCGCCAATGCGGTCACGAAACTTGACCCCAGTTCCAACAGCCTTAGCCTCGCAGACTCGGGGAGCATCACTGAGCTGGACATGCCCAAAGGACGACCCTCCAGGCTCCGAAAGCGACCGGTCACCGCGGCGCGATTGTCATCCCTATCGATTTCGACATCGTCGTCTCCCTGCCAAGACGCTGATCGGCGTTTCGTCATCACGTCTGTCTGGCGTCGACATCACGATCCGCCAGCAGATCTTATATGTTTTTTACTTGATATATAATTTATATTATGATACGGCTACGAAGTCAAGAGGATTGGACGGGGCAACGCCGAAGCATCCCGTCAAGGAGGTGTCGGCCGGTGACCGGATTCTGCTCGGCAAGTACTCTGGCAACGAAGTCAGACTCGAGAACACCAAGTATCGAACGACTTACTGCCCCGATGGAGGAGCACGATGAACACCATGCTTCGCTGGTCTCCAACCCGGAAATTCCATTACCACCACGATGTCGATGACATGTTCTTGAGGTTCTTCGACGGCGTCACGGACGAGGCCGTTCAGCGCGCGGCGTCGTGGCTCCCCGCCGCGGAGGGGCGGATCGAGGACGGCACGTACATCATCCAGCTCGCCCTGCCGGGCGTGGATCCGAAGGACGTCGCGGTGTCCTGGATGGACAACGTCCTTACCGTCAAAGGCGAGCGCAAGGCCGGGCCTGACACTGCGGACAAGGACTACTTCGTCCGCGAGGTCGCGTACGGTGGGTTCGAGCGGAGCTTCGCGCTCCCCGAGGGCGTCGACGGCGCCCAGGTGGAGGCGAAGTACGCGAACGGCATGCTCGAGGTGAGGATCCCCGCGCCGCGAGCTGCGGTGCCGAGGATGATCGAAGTCAAGGCCGCCTGATGCGAGGGCGGCCAGGCCGGGGCCTGTGCCGGTGCCGACCGGGACGCGCCCCGGTCCTGGCCGGAGAACGAAGCCCGTGATGGCGTTGAACGGGCAAGTCCGTGACTCTTTAGGCAGGAGAGCATGATGATGCTACTCGAGAACAAGACGAGACTCCTCCTCATTCTTTCGCAGGACGCGCTGGATCAGGCTCGCGTCATCGCGGGCAAGGCAACGACAGTGCTCAAGCTGCCGGTGAGCCTCCAGATCGTCCTGCGTGCGCTTATCTGGGTGGGGCTGAAGCGAGAAAGTCACCCAGCGCTTTTCGCCAGCATCGAGAGCCAGGCCAGGGCCGTTCGCCAGAAGCGGAGCGGGCTGCGTCGCGCAGGTGAAGAAAGATATCAGCCGTCTGGAAACCTGCAGGGGCTGAACGGCAAACGGGCGACAGCCAAACGCTGAGAATCAGCATCTGGGCCGGGAGAGGCGGTCAACGTGCGTGACGACAAGCGGCGAGGACGGGGTGCGGCGCCCGCGGTAATAGTTCGGGAGCCAGTAAGGAGCGAGGTAGCCAGCATGCAAGTGACAGCATTTTCGACCGCGGCCCGTCCTGAATGGCGATGGCGGATCTGCGACTACGGGGGAGAGACCATCGAGGAATCACATGACCGCTTCCTGACAATCGCCGCCGCCGTGGCTCAAGGGGCGGAGCGGCTTGCTTGTGCACATGAATGCTGTCGACCGAGCGAGGGGCGGCTCGTGGCGACTCGACAACTGTACGCGCCGCCGGGGCCGGTGACGGACGAGCGCTGAGTGTCAGGGTCTCGCGAAGGGGACGACGATGTTGATATGGATAAGGCTGACAGCCTTACTCGCGGCGGTCGAGGCCCAGGCCTCCCCGGTGAAGCCGGCGTCGGGGTGGAGCGCGATCCGCGCATGGCCCTGGTCACGGCGCGTCGGCTCCAGCTCAGACGCGTCCGGGCTTCTCTTTCCGACCGCCGTCGCGCCGCACGGTGATGTGGACTACGGGCTGCGCGGTGCGCAGCACCGGTGGCTTACTTGGTGAGGGCCAGACCCTCGAAGGCGATTTCGAACAAACTAGCCTGACTACCGAATCCCGTTGGGGCCACCATAGGCAAGCTAGTCCGGAGCGCCTCGGCACCGATGAGCCGCTCAATGCACAAAGCCCCTGGAAGCAGTAACCACACGACCGAGCGCCGCCCTTCCCAGCAAGCGCCTCCGGGGTCTCCGCCGTGTACTATGTCCACGCCTTCCAGAGTTCATCTGCGAAATGTTCGCCGACCATCGGTCGAAGACCCTTCCGCCGTTCAGGGACGCGTGGTGAGTTCGACGTGCACGTCGTCACCACGTTAATGGGTGGGTGGACAAGGTGCGGTTCAGCCGCTAATGCACAGCCCGCAATCACGAAGGACGACGGTCCTGGCGGCAATGATGGTTCCCCACTCGACCGGTTACGCCGACGTTGACGCTGTGCTCGCGGAGCTGCTTGCAGGAGTGCGCGGCACGCTCGGGCCGCAGCTCGTCGGCGTGTATCTCGACGGCTCGCTCGCGACCGGCGATTTCGCCGAGCACAGCAGCGACATCGACGTCCTCGTAGTGACGGAAGGCGCGCTCTCCAATGAGGTCGTCGCCGCGCTCGGCACGATGCACGCGCGGCTCGCGACTGGAACGTCGAAGTGGGTGCGAGAGCTCGAGGTTGCGTATATCCCACGCCGTCCGCTTCGCCGCTTCGATCCCGACGACAATTGCCATCCCTGCATCCAGCGCGGTAGCGATCAACTTGCCACCGAGGAGCACGACCGCGCCTGGGTGATTCACCGGCATGTCGTCCGTGAGCATGGAGTCGCGCTTGCTGGTCCCGATCCACGCACGCTCATCGATCCGGTCGACGCCGCAGAGCTGCGACAGGCCGTCGTGAGTCTCCTGCATGGCTGGTGGATGCCAGCGCCCACGTGTCGCCGGTGGCTCAACAATCCGTTCTACCGGTCGTACGCCGTGCTGACCATGTGCCGCATGCGTTACACGCTGCAGTACTGCGTGGTGGTGTCGAAACCGATGGCCGCGCGCTGGGCGCAAGCGGCGCTAGACGCGAGGTGGACACCGCTGATCGAGGCGGCGCTCGCTTGGTCGAATGACATCGTCCCGGATCTCGGCGAAACCCTTCGATTCATCGACGACACCCGGCAGGCGAGCGAGCGGTGACGGAGGAAAAGTCACGGGTTCAAATCCAGGCCCCGCAACCATGGACGACGGAGGTTTGGAGTGGTCATGTTTCCGGCGGCGTCCTTGACGGTATACGACCTACCGTGACAGCATAGGTTCGTGAATATCAGCACTCTACAGTTGAGTTGGCGGTGGCCGCCGCAGTAGGCGGCGCCGGGCAGTGTTTGTAAGCTGACCAGAGAGCCGCCTCAGTGGAGGCGGCTTCGTCGTTTCAGGGACCGCCGCCTCACGGAGAGGCTGCGGTCCTTTTTTTGACGACGGAGGGAACATGAGGAAGACCATTCTCACCGGCGACCGACCCACAGGGCCTCTGCATCTGGGCCACTACGTCGGCTCGCTCAAGAATCGTGTCGAACTCCAGCATACGCACGAGACGTTTGTGCTGATTGCCGACCTTCAGGCTCTGACGGATCACGCGGATCACCCTGATCAGGTGAGGCGAAATATCTTGGAGGTCGCGTTCGACTATCTTGCGGTCGGAATCGACCCTAATGTGTCCACGATCGTCGTCCAATCCGGGGTTCCGGAGCTGGCTGAGCTCACGATGTACTACCTCAACCTCGTCACTCTGGCTCGGCTCCAGCGGAATCCCACGGTCAAGGACGAGATGCGCCAGAAGGGGTTTGACACTGACGTACCCGTGGGCTTCTTCGTCTATCCGGTTAGTCAGGCTGCTGATATCACGGCTTTCAAGGCCCACCTGGTCCCCGTGGGTGAGGATCAGCTGCCCATGATCGAGCAATCGGTCGAGATTGTCCGCCGTTTCAACCGCACCTACGCTCCCGTTCTGGTCGAGCCGACTGCGCTCGTATCTACCATCGCCCGGCTACCCGGAACTGACGGCCAGAGCAAGATGGGGAAGTCGCTGGCCAACGCGATCTTCCTTTCCGATTCGGTCGATGTGGTTGCCCAGAAGGTCATGGGCATGTACACGGATCCGAAGCATGTTCGGGCAGACGATCCGGGGACCGTCGAAGGCAACCCTGTCTTTAGCTACCTCGACGCGTTCGATCCCGATGCCGCCAGTGTGGAAGACCTTAAACGGCGGTATAGGGTCGGTGGACTGGGTGACGTGACGGTGAAGCGTCACCTCATCGAGGTACTTGAAAGCTTCTTAACCCCCATTCGGAGTCGCCGCGAGGAGCTTCGGCGGGAATCGGTTCGGCGTCGGCCTTGCTCCAGCACCGCCAGGCTGATTTTTCCGTCCAGGTGCAACCGTTCGCCCGGCTTCGGCGACTATAGGGCGACGAGGGTCATGGACCAGGACGACGGCGCGATCGTCGAGCGGGTGCTCGCCGGTGACCGGGATGCCTTTGGGATCCTGATCGACCGGCATGGCGAGGGCGCGACACGCTTCGCGTTGCGCATCCTCCGCGGACGCGGCGACGCCGAAGACGTGGTACAGGAGGCGTGGCTCCACGCGTTCCTCGAGCTTACCGAGCTCCGGGCGCGCGACCGTTTCGTCGCCTGGCTGCTCGGCATCGTCGTGAACCTCGCGAAGAGCCGGCTGCGCGCCCGGCGGGAAACGCCGGTCGAGGACTGGGCCGGTGGGCGGGCGATCCGCGAGTTCGTGTGGATGGACGCCGAGCCGACGCCCGAGGCCCGACAGGAAGCACGTGAGCTGCACGACCGCATCTGGGGCGCGCTCGGCGCGCTGCCGCAAGAGCAGCAGGAGACCGTGCAGCTGCACTACGTGGACGGATTGCGCGTGTGGGAGATCGCCGCGCTCGTCGGCGTGCCCGCCGGCACGGTGAAGGCGCGACTGCATCGGGCGCGCGGCCGACTCCGGCGAACGCTGGCCGCGGAGCTGGGCGTCCCGCTCGACATCAGCGGACGCCGTCAGGAGGAGCAGATGATTCCGGTCACGGTGGACGACCTGATCTTTCGTGTCCCGAAGGAAGGCGAAATTCGGTATCTGCAGGTTCCCGACTGGCGACCGCCCAACGTCGGCCGGCTGCGCGTCGTTCTCCTCAAGGAGCGTGAGGGGCAGCGCGCGCTGCCGATCTGGGTCGGCGCCGTCGAAGGCGACGCCATCGCGCTGGCGCTGGCGGGCATCGGCACGCCGCGGCCGATGTCACTCTCGCTGATGTACCGGGTGCTCGGCGCGGCGGACATCGCGATCGAGCGGGTCGTGGTCACCGCGCTGCGCGACAATATCTTCTACGCGACGCTGACCCTGAAGATCGGCGGCACGCCCCACGAGATCGACGCCCGGCCCAGCGATGCGATCACCCTGGCGCTATACGCGGGCGCGCCCGTGTTCGTCACGCCCGAAATGCTGGCGCTGCCGTTCGTCGTTACCGCACCGGACGCGCTGCCGGCACTGGAGGAGCAGAACGAGCGGGCGCGGATCGAGAAGGGCCGCCCGGTGGAGGACCCGCCGATGGAGTGGCGCAGCTTCCGGTCGCTGCCGGACCCGCGAACCGCGCCGCGCTGATCCATCGCACCCGTCGTAGCATTCGGGGGTCGCGCTTAGCGGACGCAAGAGCCGCTAACCCATTCGTTTACGCAGAAATTACCAGGAGTCGCTCGCGCGGGTTGCCGGAGACGTCTGCGTCGCCCTGCCCATCGCTCTCCCCGCAGACTCCGTCTGCGACATGTACCCTGAATTTTTATGGCGACGAGTTCGACAGCTCACCCGAGTGGTTGGACGGGGCGCAGATCGCATCTGCGAAGCGGAACGATGCGCTCGGTCCGCAGGGTGAGAACCCGCCGCGGGAGCGGCCCGCTATACAGACTGCTCGAGAAAGCCGATCGTGAGTGCGACCGTCACGTCTGTCATCGCGGCGGGGCGCTGCCAAGAGTCCCACGTCTGTGTCGTCAGCGACAGCGTATCGCTTATGTGGCCGAGCCACACTGCCCGTACGTCGCACACCGAGGCCGCCGCATACAGCGGCGTCGTTTCCATGTTGATCGCCTGTGCCCCGAGGCCGACCCAGCGCTCGACGTCAGCAGGTGTCTCGCGATAGAGCGCGTCCACCGTGGCGATCTTCGCAGACACGACGGCAATGCCCAGACGCGTCGCGGTGGCGACCAGCATCGCTGCAAGTCCCGCATCGGCCGCCGCCGAGGCGGCGCTGGTATACCCGCGGCTCGTGCCATCGGTGGCGAGACCACTCTCCGCGACGATCTGGGTGCCCTTTGGCAGGGTATCGACGAGGGCGCCCGCCACGCCGAATCCGACGATCTGCCGCACGCCAAGCGCAGCGAGTTCCTCGACGAGGATGGCCGTTTGCGGTCCGCCCCACAGGCAGTGCGTTACGAGCACGATGCTGCGGTCGCCGAGTTGCGCCTCGTAAACGGCAGGTCGGTCGAGCGAGACCTCAAGGCCGTAGAGCACCTTCCGCGTTAGCGGCCGTGCGTTGAGCTTACTTACGAGAGCCTGCGTGCCGGCCTCTCCTCGAAAGCTGAGGATGGCAAGGTCCCATGCCGGACGCGCTCCGTCGCCAAAGCGCAGGCGCAAGAGGGCCTCGGGCGTGATGTAACGCGCGCTGTCCGCAGAGGCCAAAGTCCAACTTTTGTAGCACAGACACGGGACACTTCGCTCCGTCAGCCGGCGCTGTGATGCTGATCGACCGCGTCCCTAATAGAGGATGGGTCCCGAGGGGAGGTAGAGCTAGCCGCAGCTGACCAGCGCCTCGAGCAGGGAAGTGCAGGCGCCGGGGACGCGCATCGTCACGCTTCCCCCGCCGTCCGCACCGGGGCCGCCACCGGGCGGCCCTTTCGTTTACCCAGGAATCACCCAGACTTCCGGCTCCGGAATGTCACCGCCCTGATTCGGATTGGTCCGCCGCCGGCTCCTGCGTCAGTGAGAAGGACGGTGATCATCGAGCTCGGATTCTGTCCTGACTGGATTCTGGCCGGATCAGACCCGCACTGATCAACGACCTGCCCGCGCCGGACGGCGTGTGGCGAAGGACAGGCTAGACGGAGCTCGGAGCGGCGGCAGGGTCGGTGACGAGGCTGCAGAGCGCAGCCGCCACCGCCAGGGAGATGCCGCCGATGACTAGGGCGGTGAGCCGGTTGTCGCCGCCGAGGAGTTGCACCAGCGCACTCTCATTAGTGAGGAAGTTCTCCATGACCGTGCCGAAGACGAGCGCAGCCAGGATCTCCGGGATGACGATGAAGAAGTTGAAGATGCCCATGTAGATGCCGGTCTTCCCTGGCGGAAGGGCGCCCGCCAGGATGGAATAGGGCATGGAGAGGACGCTGGCCCAGGCCACGCCCACGCCCACCATGGACACGAGCAGCAGGTACTTGTTGCCGACGAAGGCGACCGAGACCAGACCTACCGCGCCCGTGAGCAGGCACAGTCCGTGGGTGAGCCTGCGGCCCAGCCGCTCGGCCACGACCGGAAGCGCGAAGGAGAAGGCGAAGCAGACCGCAGAGTACATCGCGAAGCAGTTGCCACCCCAGGCGATCCCCTGCTCGTAGGCCGGAGTACCGGGCGTCCCGCCGAAAATGTTCCGGGCTACGGCCACGCCGAAGTAGAGCCACATGCAGAAGAAGCCCAACCAGGTGAAGATTTGGACCCAGGCAAGACGCCGCATCGTCTGAGGCATCGCCATCATGTCGCGGAAGATCTCGGAGGCGGCGGCAGCGATGCCGGCCTTCTCAGCCTTCATCCTCGTGAAGGTCTCCATGTCGTCAGGCGGGTACTCCGTGGTCGTGAAGATAGTCCAGAGTACGGCGGCGAGGAAGGCAAACGCGCCCGCGTAGAAGGCGAGCGTCACCGCGAGGGGGATGGCCGTGTCAGCGGTCGCACCGCCACCGCCGACAGGAAGGACATTGTTCAGGAGCCAGGGGAGCATGGAGGCGATGACCGCGCCCAGTCCGATGAAGAGGGCCTGCATCGCGAAACCGCGCGTGCGTTGCTCGGGGGGCAGGAGGTCGGCGACGAAGGCACGGAAAGGCTCCATGCTGATGTTGATGGAGGCGTCCATCACCCAAAGCAGCCCTGCCGCCATCCATAGCGCCGACGAATTGGGCATGGCAATGAGCGCGAAGGAGGCCAGCAGCGCGCCCGCGAGGAAGTAGGGGCGACGTCGACCCAGCCGGTTCCAGGTGTGGTCACTCAGGTGGCCGATGATCGGCTGGACGACCAGCCCGGTCAGCGGCGCGGCGAGCCAGAGGATGGGGATCTGGTGGGCGTCGGCGCCGAGGTACTCGTAGATGGCGCTCACGTTGGCCATCTGCAGCGCCCAGCCGAACTGGATGCCCAGGAAGCCGAAGCTCATGTTCCAGATCTTCCAGAAGCTCAGGTGCGATCTCTGGACGCCCCTGGCGCTTCCATTCACGAGCGGCCTCCTCTAGGCATCTTGGGATCTCGTCACGACTACTTGATGAGCAGAACCTGTCCTTCGTGGGGACCGATTGCGAGATTCAGCCGCCCGTCCGCACCCAGCGTGCCGAGCGTCTTCTCTTCGAGGAGGTCCGTGACCACGCCGCCGGGCGGCGCGGTCTTGATGGCCACCGTCTCTGCAACGGTCGTGCGGCCGAAGTTCGCGGCCGTGACCTGGGTGCCCCTGCCGTCGGGGAGCCGGTGGACCATGACGACCAGGCCCCTGGCCTTCACTGCCGGGATGTCGATCTGCTCGCTCTCATTGATGCGGTATTCGGCGCGCACGCGCAGCATCTTTTTCAGCTGCCAGACGAACGATCCAGGGCGCTTGAGCTGCTCGGGAAGCGTGCCGTAGAGCGCCTGGGTGCGAGGCAGATCGGCGCTCGATTTAACCGCGCCAGGGTTCGTGCCGAGCAGATCATAGGAGCCTCGGTTGATCCAGCGCGTATCACCATCGGCGAGGAGGGTCTTCACGGAATCGGCCGGCAGGGTCAGGGCACCCACGAGATCCCAGCCGGACAGGGCAAAGATCCCCGGCTGCATGGCGTTGTACATGGCCACGAGGAGGTGGGCGCGCTGGATGTCCCGCCGCTGCGCCTCAGTGAGGCGGCTGACGTCGCGAATCCCGAGGGCGGCTGCGGCCACGGTGACGGTGGTGCAGGAGACGCCATTGGCGGCCTCCAGGTTGTAGGGCGCGGCCGGGCCGAGGAGGCGGTCGTGCATCTCGGCTCGGATGATCTCGCGCAGTTCGCTCCCCTTCATCGTCTTGCCGCGGAAGGTGAAGGTGGCGTTCTTGTGGCGGGTCCAGAAGTGCACCAGCTCGAGGGTGAGCTCGTCGTGGTTCTGGAGCGCGTGGATGAGGCCTGCCGGATCGATCTGGTAGGTCTTCTGGAGCCCGAGCATGAGGCGCAGGAATTCGGCATCGCCGGTGACGAGGGCGTGATGGTAGCCGGGGCGGGTCACGAAGTCGTAGGAGAGATCGGCACCGCCGTGGGACATGGCCTTGATGTCCTCGAGGGTGAGGTTGAGCTCCTGGAAGGTGAAGCCACCGAGCTTGCGGACCAGGCCGGCGATGAGCTGGTTGGAGGTGACCGACAGCGGATGCCCCTCGGACCAGGCCCGGTCGTTGTTGGGACCGACCTCGATACCGAGGAAGCCATTGGCGTCGAGCCGTAGCATGCTTTCGCCCAGCGTGCCCAGGGAGTGGAGCGCGTCCCCCATGACCAGCCGCTGCGCGGCGAACGTGGGATCCAGCCAGTTGAAGGTGGGCTGTCCTCCCTTGAAGTAATGGAGGTAGACCCAGCGGCGCTTCCTGCCGCCGACCCCGGCGACTGCCTCGGTGGCCGACCAGTCAGTCTCCTTGATGTTCTTCTCGTAGAAGATCGTGCGCGGGAGCTGCCCGACGATGTAGCCGCGCGCCTTGAGCTCGTCCACCGCCTCCGGCTTGAGGTTGACTGCGTCCTTCCCGGCCGGTACGGGCGGGAGCAGGCCCCAGTCCTTCGACTGGATTTCCACCATGTGATAGAGGCCCGGGTAGTCGCCGTAGCCGCGCTCCGCGAGCCGGAAGTCGGCCCCCTTGCCGCTGTGGCCGGGAACAATGTCGCCGATGGCCACGGCGCCGTTGTCGCGCGCGCGCCGGACCATGGACTTGTACTCCTCGTCGCTGCCGAAGCCAGGGTCGATCTCAGTGCTGATGCGATCGAAGTTGCCATCGATGGTGGGGGTGTACTCGCGCCCGCGAATACCCCCGGCACGCTTCATGGGACCGGTGTGCACCCCCTTGACCCCGATCTCCTTGAAGAGGCTCCAGAGCTCCGGGTCACCCAGGCTGCGCAGCACCGACTCGCCTGGCCGCGTGATGTGGGAGGGCGGGTAAGCAGTGAACCACACCGACGCCAGCGCCGAAGCGGCACGCGGCTGCGGGTTGGCGTATGGATGTTGCCACAGCTGCCCCTGGCCCGAATAACGCCGCGCCGTCAGCTCCGCCTGGTGGAGCATCGAGCGGTCCACCAGCCAGCGGATGTAGGTGTCCCCGGAGGCGGCCTCCGGGGCCGCGGCCGATGGCGCCGCTCGAGCGGGCGCAGCGACGCCGTCCGGGGTGGGCCCGGGGGAACCGGTGGAAGGCGCCGACTGGCAGCCCAGCCCGAGCACACCCAGCAGGGTGGCCAGGCTCAGAAGGACGTGGCGCGCCCGAGTGGCCATGGTGACTCTGAGTGTCATCGTAGACGAAGAAGAGGTCGACCCTATGGACCAATGAAACCGCCGAGGAGTCTAGCTCAAGGCGAGCGGACGAGTCCTGAAGCTCAGTTCAGCGAGGCAGCGTGAAGCAAATCCAACTCGGCATCCTCGGGCGTGACCCACCGCTCAAACACCACGCCGCACGGACACGCCACGGTGAGGCGGTGGCCATTCCACGCAGGCTCTGTGGCGTCGGCGGTCAGGGGGCCGTGGGGGCGGTGATTGTGGACGAAGTCGGCGAGGTCGTTCAATCAGACCACGCGTCGTTCTGTAGGACCACGCGGTAGCCGTCAACGCCCTCGAACGTCCGTCTCGTAGACTTTCGGGTTTCGCGGGCCAGATGCTCCACCGTTCCGGCGACCCCCGGGAAGCGCACGCACGGCGCACCCGATCCGCTCATGCGCCCCCACGGCCGCATCTGCGGACGTGCGTTGGACTCAAATGACGATCTCGTCAAATGCGGCAGTTTGGCTTGCGGAAACAACCGACTACAGGGGTTTCAAGGGAAGAAATTCAGGGAAACCCCCGACTTGTCTGCGGAACACTCTCTGCCAGCCTGAGTGGTATGAGGGCCTGCATAGGCCAGGTCCACGAGGATCGTAGGCGCCAGTCGATAGGCCGCCCACGGTTCAGCGCGTCCGCCTTCCGTCTCTCCGGTCGCGGCGTCTTCTGACCACTCTTGTTCTCACTGGGCCTCCGTGAGGCGCCCGGCGGCGACGTAGCCCATGCCCGAAGAGGAGAGCAGACATGAAAAGCCAAAGCATGCTGGCCATGAACTTTATTCCGTCGAAGTGGGGTCGCTCTCGAGGCGCGACCCCCCTACAGCAGGTCGCCACTGACCCGAGAACATGGATACTCGCCGGTGCGCTTGCCAGCGCCGGCGCTCGCGCGCTCGGCCGGTGGCTCACACGCTACGACCTCCGGAACCGTACGGTCCTGATCACCGGTGGCACACGCGGGCTCGGGCTGGAACTAGCGCGGCAAGCCGGACTCGCGGGGGCGCGCGTCGCGATCTGCGGCCGCGACTCCGACACACTCGACCGCGCGCGCGAGAACCTCTCCGGGACGGGCATGGCCGCACTTGCCTTGACCTGCGACGTGAGCGATCGCCAGCAGGTGGCGGAGCTGATTCGCTCCGTACACACCCGCTTCGGTCCGATCGATGTGCTGATCAACAATGCCGGGATGGTTGGCGTTGGGCCCGTAGGCGTCATGACCGCCACCGACTTCGAGCGCGACATGGCCACGAACTTCTGGGGTCCACTCAACGTCATCCTGGCGGTGCTGCCGCATATGCGGCCTAGGGGTGAGGGGCGCATCGTCAACATTGCGTCCATCGGTGGCAAGGTGAGTGTCCCGCATCTCTTGCCGTACAGCTCGAGCAAGTTCGCCCTCGTGGGCCTTTCCGAGGGACTCCGCGCGGAGCTCCGAGCATCGGGCATCCTCGTGACGACGGTCTGCCCAGGATTGATGCGCACCGGAAGCCCCGAGCACGCGACGTTCAAGGGGCGGCACGACGCCGAATACACCTGGTTCAGTCTGGCCGACAATTTGCCTTTGCTATCGATGGACGTAGAGCGAGCGGCGCGCCGGATCTTGAACGCCATGCGGCACGGCAAATCGCACGTTGTCCTGTCGCTGCCGGCGAAGGTCGCCGACAAGATCCACGGGCTGTTTCCTGGATTGACCTCCGACGCGCTCGGTTTCGCCAACCGCTTGCTCCCAGGCACTGAGAGCGATAATCACGGCGTGGAAGGCCAGCACTGCCGAGCTGTCGTCTCGTTGCCGTGGCTCGGAGCGCGCAGTGACCGTGTAGCGGCACTGCGCAACCAGACCAGCTGAGGACAGGGGCAGAGCGCAAAAGTATCAACCGCATGGTGGGGACGGCCGGTGGGAGGTTAGCAGACGCGCGCCTGACTCGTTGACAGACCACGCAGACAGCGGTTGACTGAACTCGACGGGAGGGATCGGCGCCACCTCCTGGTCTGGGTGTTAACCCGATTGGAGTTGAGCATGGAGACACCACCGGGCGGGAGTGGCGCGCCGTTACTGGTCCGCCGCTGATGGCGCGCCTGGTCTAGTGTCGTAACACCTAGTCCCGGCGCATGCTGGGACGCGCAGCCGTGGTGCTGCGCACGACTACATGACGCTCGGGGGGCGGAGCACCGGTCCCGCCCCCGAGCGTTCTCTAGGCGTGCGCCCCGATCCAGCGCTGCAGAATGCCCCTCTGGATTTCACACGTCCATCGCCGCCGCCGGCAGCTCGCGGGGCTGGGGAAGGAGACACACTGACATGGACGTTTTCCACGGCGACTGGCGTGCACCGAAAGCATCCCGACCGATCATCACCGTCGTCGCCACCGAGGATGCGATGAAACAACTTCTCGCCGCCTTCGGGATCCCGTCTCTCGACTTCGCCAGCGGCGAACCCGGGCAGGAAGAAGTAATGTTGCAGGTCTCGACGGCCGGCAGCTTCCCGTTTCCTCGAGTCGTCCTGGCTGGGACACGAGTTTCCGTGCGTGCTGCCGATCCTGCCGGTCATGACGTGCAGGTCCGGGTCTCCTGGAGCGATGCCATATGAAGGAGCCATCACGGTGATCGCCGCGAACTACGCCTGATGAACAGCCAGGACACGCTTGGCTCCGCCCTCGAGGCCTTCATCCGCGAGCACGATCCTCGTCCCGCGCGAGGTCGGTAAGGTGTATTGACTCATCAACCCGCTACTACGGGAGACGGGAGCAGAGGGGCGAGGGACGGCCTGCTGTCCTGCGAGTAGACCAGTGGAGACTGGAGACCGTATCCGGTAAAAGGCGGGAGCGACTTGGCCGATGCGGCGCGTTCGCGTACTCGGTCGGTGCGTGGTCGCAGGCTCTGCATCCTCTTGCAGTAGAAGATGACGCTCGCCGTCGCGGAGTCGGCAACTTGTTGTCATTTCCGGAACTGAAGGCCCTTCTGGCGCGGGTTTTCGCGATGGCGTGACGTTTGCCGATAGGTCGTCCTGTGCGGGCCGGAAACGAAATGAACGAAGAGCGAGACACCGACGAGCGCCTCTGGCACCCGTGGCTTCGCATCAACCGCGTTCTGCGCGTGATGCTGCAGACGGCCTGGGGCGCGGAGGCGTGGCCGCAGGTCAAGGCCGAGTTCGAGAAGGCGCTGGCGCTTCGGAGTCAGATCCGGCGCGCTGGCTGGTTCAACTAGGCTCGTGACCGCGCCCTCCTCGTGCGGCGCCGTGCTGGTGCGCGTCGTGGCGTTCGGCTAGACTCCCGCCAGCCATCCTCCACCGAGGTGCGCCGAGGACCGTACCGCGAGCGCATCTGACATCACGTTCGACCGGACTCAGTCGCTCTTGGTGCGGGCGGACGAAATCATCCAGTGACTTCGCGGCGGACATTCCTTGTCACATTCGCTGGTAGCATTCTCGCCGTACCGCTCGCTGCTGAGGCACACCGAGCGGGGGAAGGTGTATCGAATCGGTTATCTCACCGTTCCCTCTCGCGAGACGGCACAGGGCGTGGCCAACACGTTCCAGCTCGGGATGCGGAGACGAGAAGGGATGGCGCGCCACCTTCTACACGACCGGGATGGAGCACTCGCCGACGAGCGCCACCGGAACGCTATGGGAGCGCACGCTGTGGTCATGCGACGCAGCGTGCGGCGTGGGAGGTGCTCAAGAAGGCAGAGACGGTTTAACTGTGCTCGATTCCACCCTGTCGGCGCTCGAACTCCCAGGCCGCGAAGCAGCGGAGGTGAACATGAAACCGCTCAACTCCGGGCGCGGCGCCGTCGTGGGCGAACTGAATCTCAAACTCTACCTGATCCAGCTTGATAGATGCGCCACATATCGTGCAGGCATTATCGATCCCCGGCCCGGCCCACGTGCGGTCAGGGCGTCGGGACGGCAGCTTTCCGGCACGGATCGCCTCTCGGGCCGTCGCGCGGAGGATGTGTTCGTCGGGCATGGTAGCTCTCCAGGGTCGGGCGGAGTGGTCATGCCAGATGCCAGGAGGCCGGACGCCTGTTCGCGTCACCCTGGAGCCCGATGGAAGGCAATTATTAGTTACACCTTTAAGGATCGGCGGATACGATCAGCGGCGGGTCTTGCCGATGGAGCTTCAAATCGGAGACCGCCTCTCCGATGAGACGGGAGAGTGGGAAGTGGTCGGCCGACTCTACACGACTGGCGGCGGAAAGAACGCCCATGCTCGCCTTCAACGGGTCGAAGATCCTGCCGCGCACGAGGTATGAAGCTGGAGCGCCTACGAACGAATCACCGTGAGCCGGGCGGCTGACGAGGAGGGGACGAAGGGGAAAATGAGCGACACCTAATCCCAATACGCGGGCCAGAAGAAGATCACCCACGCCACCAGCAGCGCCATGACGACCACGATTCCGCCGACCCCCATCATGCGCTGTGATTCCGTCAGCCTCTTGGCTTGCAGCACCGCGACAACGCCCCACACGCCGACCCCTGCGAATGCGCCGATGACTACAAGGGCGAGGATCACGAGGATCACACGGAGGGGGAAATTCACGAGACGTTAACATGCGCTACTACCCCAGCGCCCGATGCTTGTACACGAGCGAGGCGAGAGGGACTGGACGGTGGCCACGCTCCTCCGCATCACCCCTCATGGCAGGAGAGGCCAGGGCCTACTTGATGCGTGGGCGTCCAGTCCGGCTTCAGTCTACTTCACAAACTTCCATTCGCAACTGAACTGGCCGGCGTCTCCCCGCTGCCGTTATTGACAGCCATGACGCGGAAGATCAAGATCGCGACGAGGACCCGAAATATGCTGCGTGAGAAGTAGGATGGACGCTGAGAGCAGCGCGGCAGGCTACCGCTTATTGCTCGAAGTCAACAACGCGATCATCTCAAACCTCACTCGTGAATCGTTGTTCCGCGCAATCGCTGAAGCCCTGCGCAAGGTCGTCCCGTTCGATCGAGCCATACTCTACGATGCGGAGAACGACGTCCTCCGCACGTTTGCGT
>WNFO01003500.1_pt1 | contig 18188 bp, 13 predicted proteins | sample 5400251 | NCBI WGS metagenome assembly WNFO01 (sample SAMN13153354, study PRJNA577476) | soil metagenome | isolation source: 100 cm saprolite under Madrone tree | place: USA:California | collected 2016-06-14
AACGAAACTGCGCTGTTTAAAGGTCAATGGCAGTTCAAGCAGGGAAGGACATCGGCAGAAGAGTACCAGACGCTGGTCATCGAAAAGGTCCGGCCCATCTATGAAGAATTGAAAGAGCGTTGCGAGCGGGAAGGGCTGCTGGTGCCTCGGGTCGTGTACGGCTACTACCCGGCGCAATCGTCTGGTAATGATTTGATCGTTTACGACACCGACGCCCAGACTGAACGCGCGCGGTTTACTTTTCCGCGCCAACCGGCAGGTAAGCGGCTTTGTCTCGCGGATTACTTCGCCTCGGTCGATTCCGGCCGCATGGATGTAGTCGCGTTTGACCTGGTAACAATTGGTCGTCGGGCCAGCGAATATTCACAGGAGCTATTCAAGCGCGACAATTACGCTGACTATCTTTATTTCCACGGTCTCAGCGTGGAAAGCGCGGAAGCCCTGGCCGAGTTCTGGCACAAGCACATTCGCCAGGAACTGGGGATCGCGGATCAGGACTCGAAGGACCTTAACAAGCTGTTTCGCCAGGGTTATCAGGGTTCGCGCTTCAGCTTTGGCTATCCCGCTTGCCCTAATCTGGAAGACCAGACAAAGCTTTTCGAGTTACTCGATCCGTCGCGCATCGACGTTGAGTTGAGTGAAGAATTCCAGCTCGAGCCGGAGCAATCGACTTCGGCGATTGTGATTCATCATCCGGAAGCGAGATATTTTTCGATTGAGTAGGCCGTGGTAAGGTAGGGCGGGCTCTCTGTCGCGTGGCGGCTTTGCCGCTTGATGTGCGGAAAGGCTCCGCCTTTCCGTCAGAGTCATTTTAGGTTCAAGCGAGGCTACGCCTCGCGAAACGAGGCGCAGCCTCTTGGAAGATTTAAGAGAAACACCTGCCGGAAAGCCGGAGGCTTTCCGCACATCAGGCGGCGAAGCCGCTCGATCGCGACTCGAATCATCTCGATCTTCCACGAACTTTCCTTCAGATCAATCAGAGGCAGTGGAACCAACTCCCGAAGAACTCGCCGTCCTTTCCCTCTTCGAACGTTTGGCTTTCCGCGTCACGCATTGCATGAACCGCGGGGCGTGGAAGCGTTTCTGGACCTGGTGTCAGAGCGTGTTCGGCGCGGGCTGGATTCACATCGCGACCTACAACCTGATGCGAGTCTACGGTCTCGAGAATATCGAAGCCGTCGATCATGATCGCCCCATCTTACTGGTGGCCAATCACCGATCGTTCTTTGACTTCTTCACGGTCTCGAGTGTGTTGTTTTATCGCACACGCTTCCGCAAACAACTTTTCTTTCCAGTGCGCGGCCGCTTCTTCTATCAATCGCCGGCCGGAATGTTCGTGAATCTGATCATGGGTTGGTGGTCGATGTATCCGCCATTTTTTACCGGTGGTGACAAGCCTCTTCCCGAGAAGCGCGAGTTCGACAAATATTCATTTCGACGTCTGACTGAGATCTGTCACGAAGGAGCCGGAAACGTTATCGGCTTTCATCCGGAAGGCACGCGCAATAAGAACAGCGATCCGTATTCCTATCTGCGGCCGCAACCAGGCCTCGGCAAGTTGATTAAAGCTTCGGACGCGCAAGTCGTTCCCATTTTCATTGCCGGTCTGGGTAACAAGCTGGCGAAGCAGGTTTTGGGAAACTGGTTCGGCGGCGAACCTATCCGGATTCACTTTGGAAAACAACTCGATTTGGCAGAGTACATCGCGAAGAAGGATCATGTGCGCACCTATAAAGAGATCGGCAAAACCTTTGCGTTCCTCTGCGAATACCTCTGCGTCCTTTGCGGTTAATCCACTTAAGCGCAAACTCGCCTCATGACGTTACCACTTGTCATAGTCAACCCCGCTTCGGCCGACGGCGCGACGCGCGAGGCATGGCCAAAGTTCGCCAGCGATCTGCGCACGCACTTTGGTCCCTTCACTGTGGTATTCACCGAAGATGTTGGCCATGGCCGGGCACTGGCGGCCGAAGCCGCGGAGCAGGGAATAAAACTGATCATTGCCTGCGGCGGTGACGGCACGATCTCGGAAGTCGCGAACGGCATTCTCGATTCAAACCGGGAAACCGAACTTGGGATTTTGCCTGGCGGCACCGGCAGCGATTTCCGTCGTTCGTTGCACATGCCCGCCAACACGGCGGCCGCCGCGCGCGCCCTGCGCGACGGACGCACGCGCACAATTGATGTGGCCCGAGTCGCGTTCGTAAACGACAGCGGAGAGCGCGAGACGCGTTTCTTTGTGAACGTGGCCAGCTTTGGCATGAGCACTGAAGTCCTGACCAGGACCGCGAGCGGTGAATCAAGGAAATGGATTCCTGCCTTTGCCCCGCGTAAGCTCAGCAGCAAACTTTCTTATGCGGCAGCCACAGTGCAAACGACGCTGGCCGCTTCGCCGATTGAAGTTCATATTCAGCTGGACGAAGAGCCAGAGAGACGTCTGCGCGTGGCCGAGTTCTGTGTCGCCAACGCCCGCTATTATGGCGGCGCAATGAAGATCGCTCCCGACGCCAAACTGGATGATGGCTGGCTCGATGTGGTCAGCATCGGCGACGCCAGCGCCTTTCGCATTCTCAGCAATGCGCCCAGACTTTATTTTGGCGCTCACCTGCGCATGGATGAGGTGAACCACACGCTGGCCAAACAGATCGTCGCCCGCCCGGTTAAAAAGGACGAGGAAATCGCCATTGAACTGGATGGCGAAGTAGTAGGCCGTCTGCCGGCAACGTTTCAGATCATCCCGCTGGCCCTGCGGGTGCGCTGTCCATAAAGGGTGCTGGAGTCCCTCCGATCGGGAGAGGAAGAAAAGCCAACCAAGGAGTAAGCCGGTGGCAAAGCAAAGTCGAAAGTCCAAGACTAGTTGGCTGAGTTATGAGCACAGGAACGACCAACTCGCTCCTCGATCGGTATTCATCAAACGTGTGATTGCCGCGTTGGCGGTCGCGCTGGCGTTGATCCTGGTGGCGTTGACGATTGGGATTTCCGGCTATCATTTCATCGCCGGATTCAATTGGGTTGACTCGTTATTGGAAGCGTCGATGATCCTCGGCGGCATGGGCCCAATCAAGGAATTGCCAAGCGATTCAGCCAAGGTCTTCGCGTCAATCTACGCGCTCTTCAGTGGCATAATCTTTATCGGCGTGATGGGCATCATCCTGGCGCCGGTCGTGCATCGCATCATGCATAAGTTCCATGTGGACGAGAAGGATGTGAAGTAGCTGCCCTCGAATCTTATTCTTCTCGGCGCCTTCAGTTTGAGCTTTGCGACTTTGCGTGAAATATCGAGTTGCAGAGTGCAGGTTTCACCCAAAAGACGCGAAGAGAGACGAAAGGCGCAAAGACTAATTGATTTGGCCCAACGACTTAGTTGAAGGAGGTTCCTCATGTCAGAACAAAACACCGTAGAAGAACACAAAGCACTACTCCGCCGCTGGTTCGAAGAAGTCTGGAATTAAAGGCCGTGCGGATGCCATCGCAGAGATGATGGCTGAAGACGCTGTAGCACACGGACTCTCGGACGACGCCGCTAAACCTTTGCGCGGACCGAAAGGGTTCTTGCCTTTTCATGCACAGTTCCGCGAGGCCTTTCCTAACATCGAAGTGGTCGTCGAAGATCAGATTGGCGAAGGCGATAAGGTCGCCACGCGTTGCAGCGTGCGCGGCAAACACACCGGCGACAGTCTGGGATTCAAAGCCACCCAGGCACCCGTCGAATTCACCGGCATGGTCATTACCCGCATTAAAGACGGAAAGATCGCGGAAGCCTGGAACAACTTTGATTTTATGAAGATGTACCGGCAGTTGGGAGCGATTTGAAAAAAACGACACGAAAGGAGAAGATTTTTTCTTCCCCGTTTCGTGTGATTTCGTGGATCGTTCTTATGCAAGGAATAGACAGCACGAAATCGACTCAGAACGCTGCGGTGGATTGAATGAACTTTCTGAGACAAGGTTCCGGCCTGCGGGTTATCTCCCTTGCGGCGATTTCAACGCTATGCATTTTGCTCGCATCTGTGATGACTCAGAACGGGTCGTCGACCGGATTGTTGAAGAAGAAACCGTCGGTGGTGCTTCAATCCTCGACGACGAAGATTACGTATCCGTGTCCTCCGGATTTTTATAGCATCTCTCGCTCTTGCCCATCCAACGTTGACCTTCAGGTTGCTCTGACGGCTCAAGCAAAGGACTTTAACAAACAAATTCTTTATGCCTATACAGTCGATGCCGGGCGAATTGTCGGAGAGGGCAGTAAGGTGACCTGGGACCTAAACGGGGTCGGGCCTGGCTTCCACACTGCCTCAGTAGAGGTTCAAGACGATAAGAAGCATCGCGCCCTCTCGTCTGTGACCGTAACGATCACCAATTGTGGCGATTGTATCGACCGCTGGGTGTGCCCTACGATGGTCATGACCTGCTATGACCAGGTAAAGGCGGGAACGCTTGCAGTATGTACGGTCAAGATGTGGCCGTCGTCAGATCGGGTCACGTTCGAATGGTCGGTGAATGCCTCGAGTGGAGAAGACCTGTCCGAAAGAATTAGCAGACAAGGCGCATCGATTTCAATTCCCACAAACGCTCTGGCTGGCCAGACTGTGTACGTCAAAGTCGACGTCAAAGGACTCGATCCGTCCTGTGGCACGACTGCGTCAAGCTCAATGGTAGTGAAGCCTTAAGCATTTTTGGAAGTGACGAAAACGAATAACTTCTCGCCCAGGAAAGTCTCGTTTACATAACGTAGCGTATCATTCTCTTCGAGTAAATGAATTACCTCTCTCTTCATGAATCGGGCTCGGTTTGGTATATTGAGATCATGAACTCAGAAGATCTTCACGGCATTATTCACTCCGACCCGGAGATCATGGGCAGTACGCCCGTGTTCGTCGGCACCCGCGTGCCGCTACAGAATCTAATTGACTACCTCGAGGGCGGGGAATCGGTAGACGAATTCCTTGATGCGTTTCCCGCAGTCAAGCGCGAGCAGGTTATTGCCGTGATCGAAGCAGGCAAGCTGAAGATGCTTGAGACCGTCTAGCCCGCTCCCAAAAATGCGCATACTAATTGACGAGTGTCTCGATTGGCGGCTCTGCCGATCTTTAGTCGGACATGACTGTGCTTCAGTACAAAAGATGGGCTGGAGTGGTTTGACTAATGGCGCCTTGTTGGAGAAAGCGCAACAGGAGTTCGACGTGTTTCTAACAGGAGACCAAAATCTGACGTTTCAGCAACCGACGTCCCGCTTCGAGCTTGGTGTGGTCGTACTTCACGCCGAGAGCATTCAGTTGCGTCACACATACCCTTTAATGCCGAAGGTTCTCGCTGTGCTGCCGACGCTCAAGTCTGGCCAAGTAGTCAAAGTTTCTGACTGAGCCCTCACCTACGACCACTTCCCGCCGAGGAAGTTCTCTTTTACATAGCGCACCGTGTCATTCAGCGTATCGCCGGGATCGCGAGGTGTGAACGCGAGTTCGCGGCGGGCCTTATTGTGATTAAAGTACCAGAAGTATTCAGCCATCTCTACAGTATCGGCTTCGATTGGCGAAGTGAAATTCCATTGGCGAAACAGTGAATCGATCACATGCGCTCCGGTGATCGCGAATTTTGAAGGCAGCGCGAGTCGTGGCGATGCGATCTTCGTCAGACGTTCCAGGCGATCGAACAGCTTCACAAAAGTCCAGTTCACTGCGCCCAACAAATAGCGCTCAGCGTGCCGGCCCTTCTGCATGGCCACCTGAAACGCTTTGGCGGTATCGCGCACGTCGACAAAGTTCAGACCGCCGTTCGGCACCGCGCTTATCTTGCGCGCCATGAAATCCAAGACGACTTTGGTCGAGCTGAGACGATCATCGCCAGGCCCCAGCAGCAAACTCGGATTCATTATTACCAGGCGGTGATCCTTGCCATTAAATCGTTCCAGCGCGGCCATCTCCTGATAAGCCTTGCTGGCGTAATAAGGCCAACGGGCGATGATATCCAGAGGCGGCGGATATTTTTCGTCGGGGACTATATCGCCCTTGTCAGTCACCGCTATGGTGCCGCTGCTGGAAGCCAGCACGATCGTCTTTACCCCCGCCTTGCGCGCGGCGTCGCACAGCATCCGAGTGCCATCGACGTGCAGCCTGTACATCTCTCGCGAGTCGTCCTTTTCCCGAGAGACCTTTCCCGCCAGGTGATAAATCTCGTTGACGCCTTCCACTGCGCGGGCCACATCTTCATCATTGGTAACCGAACCTTCGATGGTGTCCACACCCAGGCCTGTCAACCACTCGGGAATCGAAGTGGCCATGACCCGAATGTCCCTGGTGCCCGATTCGATCAGTTGATGAACCAGATGCGAACCGAGAAAACCCGTGCCGCCGGTGATCAGCGTTGTCGGCGGGACCTTCTTAACAATGGCAGCGTGTTTTTTCGTGCTCTTCTTGGGCACGATTTGCGCTGTCCGTTTCTTTGGCGGTGTCTTGGGCATCTTTGTAATGGCGTCAGTACCGGGAGCGGTAGCGACCGGGTAGGTCCTGTCGATCTAGACTCTCTTATGAGTTGAGACCCGGTCGCTACCGCTCCCGGTACTGACTTCATTTCCTCACGCTTCCGCAGTCACAAATTCTGCGTCGCCCGCCTCTAAACGCGCGCTGCGACGTTCAGCTTTCCATTGGGCCCGCAGAGCTTTCGCGTCGAACTTAACGTTGGTGCGATCACGGAGATTGACGATGTCATGACGCACGCGGGCGGCTATTAGTCTATAAGCTTCAGCGCGGGCCAAGCCGCGCGTCATCTCTTCGAGCGCATCGGCCGGCAGGAAGCGGCCGATGCGCGCGCCCACGTCGCGGCTCTTCAAGATCGTCGATCCCTTGGGAAAGGCCGCGTAGGTTCCGTCCAGGTAAATCGGCAGGATCCCGACGCGCGACGCCAGCGCCAGATACCCAATCACCGGCTTGAAATCAGCCATGTTCCCGCTTATCGAGCGCGTGCCTTCAGGAAAGATCAGCGCGTTGAAGCCTCGATCCAGAAACGAGCGCGCGTGTCGCAAGGACTGTCTCAGCGATCCAGTGCGCTCCATCGGCACGAGGTTGGTAAAATTCTCCATGTAAGCGCGCTTGTATTTTGTGTCAAAGAAATAGTCCGCCGCCGCCAGCGCCACCAGGTCCTCGCCGGCATCGCCCAGCGCCATCTTTACCAGACCCATGTCGAGGTGCGAACTGTGATTCGCGGCGACGATGAAGTTTGTGTGATAAGGGACGTTGGTTCGACCTTCGTATTTCGTGCGCAAGAGACGTTCGTACAAAGCGCGCTGCATCAATTCGACGCCCTTGTTGCCGACCGTGCGCAGAAATTGTGGAATGTGAATCTCGTCATCGCTCTTTTCCGGATCCAACCGCAGGCGGGCGGCTTCGCGTCGCGAAGACTGGCTGCCCTGGCGATTAACCACGCTTAAAAGTTCGCGCACATCCTGCACTTCATTAAGACGCTCGGGCGCAGTAAGCGCGCCGCCCGCGTTTTCGATTGCGGTAGCGAGTTCCACAAACATCAAGCTGTCAAAACCCAGATCAGGAAGCCGCGAATTGATCGAAACTTCATCCTGCGAGCGGTTCGAAACTGAAGCGACGATATCGATCAGCCAGGCCGCGTCACCCGTAGTTACTTCGCCAGCGGGTTCCTGGGCTGCTCGCACGCCTTCCTGAATCTTCTGCATCAGTTCCAGCACCTCTCGCCGTTTGACCTTGCGCGTGGCAGTCCGCGGCAGTTCTTCATCCGTGAACTGAAGCAGCTTGACGCGTTTGTAGTAAGGCAGCGTGGCCGAAACTTCACGGAAATGCTCTTCAATTTTTTGCCGCACCTCGGCGCGCGAAAGCGCAATGTCATACTCTTCATCGGGCACGACGATGCAGGCGACTTTCTCGCCGATGCCGTCGGGCAAGCCGATCACGCTCAGCTCTTTGATATAAGGAGAGTCCTGATAGACCTCTTCCACTTCGTCCGGATAGACGTTCTTCCCATTTGTGTCGACGATGATGTCTTTGGAACGCCCGACGAGATATAGATTTCCTTCGTCGTCGATACGTCCCAGGTCGCCGGTGTAAAGCCAGCGATCGACCAGCGCCTCCCGGGTCGCCTCTTCATTACCAAAATAGCCGAGCATCACATTTGGACCACGCGCTATGACTTCACCGACGCCACTCGTGTCGGGCTCGCTGATCCTGACCTCAACACCTGGTAAAGACTTGCCGACCGTACCCGCAAACATTCGATTGTCCGGCCGCGTAACGGTCAAAACCGGCGAGGCTTCGGTCAAACCGTAACCCTCCAGAATCGTGAATCCGAGTCCCTGAAAGTCGCGTTGCACCTTGTCATTCAAAGCCGATCCGCCACTGATGAAATAACGTATCCGGCCGCCCATGCCTTCGTGAATCGGATAGAAAAGCAATTGGCCAAAGTTCAAAGGCGTCTTGTCGCGCAGCCAGGCATTGAATCTCATCAGCAGGTCAGCGGTCTCGCCGACCACTCTACCGCGATCGTGCAGGCGAGTCTTGATGCGCCGGTGCAGCAACTCCCAGAGCGCGGGCACGCCGACCATGCCGGTGACGTGTCCATTCTTAATTGCTTTCGCGAGGTGCTCGCTACTCAACTCAGGCAGATAAGTGATCTGCGCGCCGCGACTGAGCGGAGTGAGAAAACCGGTCGAGAATTCAAACGTATGATGCAGAGGCAGCACGGACAAAACTCCGTCGCTGGTGTCCATGTCAAAGACGGATGAAAGCATCGAGACCATGCTGGTCAGATTGCGATGCGAAAGCATCACGCCTTTGGGACGGCCGGTCGTGCCCGACGTAAAAATAAGCGAAGCTACGGATTGCGCGGTGACACGTTGCGGCAATAACGCGATGCGCTCATCTTCGGTCTGCTCGTCCGGTAACTCGAATACTTCCGCAAAGGTCCACAGCTTTACGTGTCCAAGTCCGGCCGCCTTTAACTTTTCTGACAGCTCTGATCTTTCTTCTTTCAGCTTCGCGCTAATCACGATGCCAGAAGCGTCACCAGCCCGCGCAAAGTTCACGACCTCATCGGTTGAACTCTCAGGATCGGTTGGTATGCAGGTGGCGCCGGTCCGCAGCACTCCGAAGTAAGTCATCCCCCACTCTGGCGCGTTTTGACTGAACAACATCACGCGATCCCCGGACTTGATCCCGTGACTGGCAAAGAAGCCGGCCGCGCGCGTGGCCAGTTCGCGCAGGTCTGTGTACGTGTATTGTTCCTTATGTCCATCGCGTTCGATGCGCATGGCCACGCGCGTCGCATGACGCTTGGTAGTGGTCTCAAACATCTCGAGCAGATCGCGATAGGTGTAAATTCGCTTCGGCTGCGCGCGCATATCTTCTTCGAGCGTGGGCAGCACCCACTTCTTCAATCCGGGCAGGTGAATGTGCAGCCAGTAGTCGTACCAGTCGATTGACTCGGGGTTCCAGGTCAGCAGTTGTTGCTCGTCTTCCCGAATGCGTTCCCACAGCGCGCGGATGTTGTCCGCCCGAAAGACGTAAGCATTCTCAACTGTGAAGGGCAGGAACATCTCAAAGGCTTCCTTCCCTTCGCGCGTTTGCTCTTCGACTCGATCGACGGTCTGACGCATGCGGTTGATGACGCCTTCATAACGGCCGCCGCCCCAGCGCGGTCGGGCCCAGTCGAGTAGCGAAGAGGCCTTCTTCGCCGTCTTGTTCATCATCGGAATCGAGGCAGCTTCGAAACGTTCGGGCGAGACGGCCCATGGTTCAATGCGCGCGCTGATTTCGTGAAAGAGCTTCAGACCATCCTCTTTTTGCTGTTCCTGCTGCCGCCGGTACATGCCAACCAGAGAGATGATGCGTTCCATGTTGTTGGGATTCACATCACCGGTAGAGGCCTGATGCACCAGGCGCGGTTCCTCCACGGAAGCTTGCGCCGCAACTGCCAGCATCACCGCGGCAACCTGATCGACCGGCGTAATGTCCAGGATTAACTTTTTGTTCGCAGGAATCTGGCGCTGGCCTTTCAAGGCCATGAAGATGATTGGCGCCGTGGTAGTGAAGCCCTCGTTCCAGCCGGGAAACGGATAGCTTTTCGCGGATTCGACGATGCTGGGACGCACAATGCTGCGTACGATTCCGGTTTCGGCGGCGACCAGTTGTTCGCCCAGCGCCTTGGCGTACGTATAGATGTTGGGCCAACCCCAGAACTTGGCGCGCTCAATGCCGAGTTCGGTCAGACGGTTGCGAGTCCAGACCTTTCGTTCGCGGGCCACCGCCAGACCGAGTGCATCGGGATCATCTCCATCGCGCATTTCTTCATTCAGACGCTTGCGCGCCAGTTCACGAAATTGCGCGACGCGCATCGCGTCCTTGGCTTCTTCGCGCGCGCGCTCAGACATCTTCGCGCAGTCTTTGATTTCCTGCTCAACCGAAAACTCCACGCCTTTGAGCTCGCCGCGCCGGGGAAAATATCCGAGGACCTCATCGTTTTCCCAGATCGCTCCGGACCGGTTTCCGGCCACGAAACAGGTAGAGATATGAACCAGACAGGGCCGCTTCATGCGCCTGGTAAACGCGATTACGTTTTGCGTGCCTACGACATTGGTGCGCAGACCGCTTTCCAGAGTCGGATTGAAAGTAACGTTGCCGGCAGAGTTGATGATGATATCCAGGTCGTCGGCAATCCGCTGCGCCGCTTCATCGCTAAAGCCCAGGTTGACCTCGGCGATATCTCCACCGACTACCACCACTTTGTCGCGGATGAAACCTTCCATCGCGCTGCCATAGCGCTCACGCAAAGGATCGAAGGGCGGGGCGGTGATGACGTTATTCCAGAAACGGGTTTCGGATTCTTCCTGCGAGCGAGCGCGCACGGTGACGTAAACTCGGCCGACGTTGGGAAAGCGGTGCAGCAGCATGCTCAGCGTAACCTTGCCGAGAAAACCTGTGCTGCCAATCAGGAAGACTCGCCGGTCCTTGTAGATTTCGGTTGGTGAAAGCTTCGTTGTCATGATCTTGATAAAGCGCCTTCCCGCCTAAAAGGCGGAACTCCAAACGCTAACTGCCGGTGCTGATCTCAGAGGCGGTCTTGCCTCCTCGATGCTTAAGTAAGTCTGCCGTTTCGGTGTTTTTCCTGGCAACCGCAATGTCGAGGGCGGTGCCATCGTCTGTGACAGCGTTGACATCGGCGCCACGAAGTAATAATTCCTTAACCACGTCGACACGCCCGTAATAGGCCGCTTCGGCCAGCGCGGTATGACCCAGTTTTTCGCGAGCGTTGATGTCTGCTCCTTCATCCAGCAGATAGCGAACTACCTTTATGTCGCCCTGTCCTGCTGCCAGAAAGAGCGGCATGCAGCAATCACCACGCGCGTTGACTCTGGCGCCGGCGAAATGAAGCCACCGCACGCGACTCAGGTTTCCGTCCATCGTCGCCTCGGCAAAAGCTCGTTGTCGCTGCTGCCTGACGAGCGGCAAGCTATTCATGATCGCCAGCGAAAAAACGGCTGTGCCGCCAAAGGCGATTGCTCGCACAAACATGCTGGTTGGGATATTGCTAATCATCCACTGCTTGATTCACCTAAAATAGAAATTCCTTATTCCATATCAGCGATGCCAATCATCGGCTGGTGCAGCATCGTGATTTCGGCCGAGTTACCCATGTAAGTTCGCGCCATCGCGATTGCTTCCGTTAGATTGTCAGCACGTTCCCAGCCCAACATGGCGGGCACGTGTGCATTCTCAGCGCCCGCGGCGATCACTTTGCCTACGTGTTGGCGACCATTCTCGCCCCAGTACCACATGAAGAATGGATGGGCGCCGTGATAAGCGTTGCCGCGCCGGTACATTTCGACATAGCTCGGATTGTTTGCGAACTCGCGCTCGTACTTGTCGCGCAGATAGAACGCATCGCGAGATTCCGGCAGCAGGCGATTAAAAAATTCGATATAGCTGGGATGGAAGTTGTGATCGAACTGATCGTAACAAGGGTGATGAATAATCAGCACGCCGCCCTTTCTCAACAGCGGCTTATTGCGATAGAAATTGAAGTGATAACCCAGACCCATTACCTGAACCAGCAACGGATTCAAAATCGAGTACACGTTATATGGTGAAATATCGGGAATCCCGGTAATCAGAATGTCGCATTGACCGCGCACCGGAATGGCGTATTGCTGGAAACCCTTCTCGAGGATCTTAGCGTGCACCGGTTCTGTCTTGCCGGCAAAGCACGCGGTCATCTCGTATTGCGCCGGCATTGAGTGCAGCATTTTACGCCGCGCGGTGCGGGGCAGCTTGCTCATCGTGTAGCGCATGGCTTCGAACTTCATGCGATCAAAAGCGCTGAAGTCGTCCTCGTTCTTGAGGAGAAAATCCATATCGCCTTTGTACATGCGATTGTTGATCGAGGTCTCGATATGAAAGACATTCAAGTGCTCGTCGACGATCTTACCCAGTCGCCCGCACTTGTTGCTCAACTCTGAACGTGCCGGATCCATGTAGCTGTCGGAATCACGTATGGTTTGCGGCTCGTGATGAGCGCGCAACGATTCGTAATCGCAAAGACCCACGGCCACCGATTTGTGCCCGCCGTCCATAGGAACAAAGTTGATGTTGGCATAGATGAGCAGATCGCTTTCAGCAGCGCGGCGGTTGATCGTCAAAGGTTCTTTGTGACGGGTTTCGCCCAGCTTGATTAGTCCTTCCTTCCATTCGGCATCGTGGTTGTAATAACGATCGGGATAGAACTCATCGAAAATCTTCTGCCCCACCATCCGTTTCATTTCCCAGGCCGTCATCTTCCGGTGCAGAGAATTGGCGATGATTATGTGCACGTCGTCCACGCCGTGCCCGGCCAGCATGTCCAGCACTATTTCGAGCACTGTCTGGCGAATGTCCGGCGTGGCCATTGGCGGTAAAGGAAGGCTGATGTCGTCGACAGCGATGGTGACTTTCATGCCCGGCTCGAGTTGCGCAAAGAGCGGATCGCAACCGAGTGGGTGGTTTAGCGCATAGCGGATCGCCGCCTCACGATTGGGCAAGCCCTTCATCGGCGGATTGGAATAAAGGACTCGGGTGCCGACCGGCAAATCTTCGAGAATGAAGTCTTCGCCCGACGGCATGATGCGCGGCGCGCTGTCGCTGTCGATGTAGACGATCGATTCGTGTGTTTTGCGTCTTAGTTGTAGAGACATAAGTTTTATGTGGCACAGATTTTAATCTGTGAGCCGGCTCAAAGAATCACAGACTGAAGTCTGTGCTACTTCAAATTCAAAATCGGCCAATCGTGATGCAGGGCCGTTTGCCGCAAGCGAAAATCCGGATTCACCACGGCCGGATGACCAACGATCGAAAGCATTGGCAAATCGCTCATGCTGTCCGAGTAAGCAAAAGACTCGCTAAGGTTGATGCCTTCGCGTTCGGCGAAGGTTCGGATCCACGAAGCCTTAGTCGCAGCCGCCAGCACCGGCGGTAACAAACGCCCGGTCGCTACCCCTTTGACGAATTCCAAACGGTTCGCTACATAGTCGGTGATTCCCAGATACTCCATCAAAGGCTTTACCGACACCTCGAGCGCGCCCGTTACGACTACCTGACGAAGACCGATACTCCGTGACTTTTCGATCAGCTCGAACGTACCGGGGAAGACCGCGGGCCTCAACACTTTTTCAAACAACTCGTCAGCAAAGAACCGCATGCGATCCTCGGTCTCTCCTTTGTATCGCTTGAAGAAAAGATCGTTGAAGACTTTTCGGCTATACTGATCGCTGACAGCGAACAAAGGAACACTGAGAAGGGTTGCGGCACTCTTGGTGAAACTGCGCACCAGATTGGGTTGGTTGCGAGCATAGAAGCCCAGCGTGTGAACCAGGTTCGTACTGACTAAAGTTCCCTCGAGATCGTAGAATGCTGCCGCTACCACCAAGCCCCTCCGTGTTCGCCTGTTGTTCGAGCGCGCCAATATACCCTATTCTGGTGACGAAGTGAAAGGCTAAGAGGAGCGTGTATGAATCAACTAGACAATAGTGAGGATCAGCCAGCTCGCCTTCTCAAGAACGCCCGTAAAATAGGCGGTTTCCTGCTCCTGGGCGCACTGCTGCTCCCTGGGATTTCATGCCGCAAGGCGGTGCCCGCCCCGGCAGAAACGGCTGCGATGCATCCCGCCGCCGAGGCTGTGGCGCAGGCGGAGCAACTCTTTGCCGGGCGACAGGATTTGGTAAAGGTGCGTCAGGCAGTTGTCGTTTTGCGACTGGCCCAGGCAGAGGACCAGGGGAACTATGAACTTGCCTGGCGCCTGGCAAAGTTCAACTATTACCTTGGAGACCATAGTCCCGATACTGCCGAGCGGGACAAGGCATTTCATGATGGCATTGAAGCGGGAAAGCTGGCGGTGAAATTGGCTGATAGCAAACCCGAAGGGCACTTCTGGCTGGGCGCAAATTATGGTGGCCAGGCAAAGACGAGCATGCTGGCAGGACTCTCAGAATTCGACGACATAAAGCACGAGATGCAGACCGTCCTTAAGCTGGATGAAGGCTATCAGGATGCGAGCGCCTATTTGGCTCTGGGCCAACTGTATCTCGAAGCGCCCGGATTCATGGGTGGTGATACCCAGCAGTCGATTCAGTACTTGGAAAAGGGATTGAAATTGGGACCCCACAATGCGTTGCTGCGGTCTGAACTAGCGGCAGCGTATGTCGAGGCGCATCGGAATGAGGATGCCCGTAAGCAGATCGACGCGTTGCTCGCGATGAAACCCGCGGCGGGATACGAGCCGGAATACAACGAGGCGGTCGCGGAAGTTAAAAAGCTGCAGGAAAATATCAAGTAGAAAATATCAAGTAGTAAGGGCACAGATTTCAGTCTGCTATTCTTAGCTAGACTAGGGTTTGCTGGTAGCTTTCTTTAACTCTTCCAGCGTGCGTTTATGATCTTCGAGTTTCTTACCGGCCTCCCCCAGCTTACCTTCGGAAGTTAGCCGCTGATATTCTTCAAACTCTTGAATCGCGCGAATAATTAGCTGCTGCACGTTGGGCGTGCCCACGGTTTGAGGTGTCGGTGACGGCTGGGGCGACGCGCCGGATTTTGGTTTTGGCTGCTCACCCTTAGGTTCAGCTTTTTGCTCGGCCTTCTTATCCGTTGCGGCCGGCGCGACTTCACCAAATAGACTCTTGAGTGCTTCTTCGAAGCTGGCGCCGTAGGCCAGACGCTCTTGCGTAGCCAGCACTACCAAACGCAATTCAGGCATCGGGCTGCTTTCGGCCCTGAGATAGATCGGCTCGACATAGAGCAGCGACCGGCCAATCGGAATGACCAAGAGATGCCCCCGCACCACGCGCGAGCCTTGTTGGTTCCAGAGACTGAACTGGCCTGAGAGTTGTGCGTTTTGATCGATGCGCGCTTCGATTTGCAAGGGCCCGTCAATCAGACGCGACTTGGGAAAATCGTAAACCAGAAGCTTGCCGTAGTTGTCGCCATCACTGCGGCCGGCCATCCAGCCAATCATGTTGTTTCGGCTGGCGGGTGTAAACGGCAGAATCAAAGCAAACTCGCTCTTCTGTTGCTCGCCGGGCAACTGCATCAGTACATAATAAGGATCGATTGGCTGGATCTGTTTCTTGTCCTGATCGTCCACCACTACTTGCTGGGCCACGCTCCAAACGTCCTCCTGTTGAAAGAGCACTTTCGGACTCTGGGTGTGATAGAGCCCAAAGACCTCACCCTGCGTCCGCACGAGGGTCTCCGGATAACGAACATGCGCGCGCATGTCAGCCGGCATTTGACTGGCATCCTGAAAGAGATTGGGAAACGTCGCGCGATACGCGGCAATCAGAGGATCCTGCGGATCGAAAACATAGAAATGGACTGTGCCGTTATACGCGTCGATGACAACCTTGACGCTGTTGCGGATGTAATTAATCTCGTTATTGTCGACCTTGTGATGGCGCGAGTACGGATAATTCGATGCCTCGGTAAAAGCATCGATCATCCAGTAAAGCCCGCCGTCGTTACCCACCACGATATACGGATCTCGATCGTAAATCAGAAAGGGCGCGAGCCCGTCGACGATTTCCCGGATGTTACGGTGAATCATCACGCGGCTTTCGGAGCTTATATCGTCAGAGAACGGCAACTTACTCAGATCGCCAAGGGCCCATGACAACAGTAGCCGGCGTATGCCGCTTCCTATCCTGATTCCCCCGGATCCTTCATAGCTGGTGTAGGTATTCGACTCGCCCTGGGGAAAGTCAAACTCTTTCTGCTTGGTTTTCACATAGACGTCGGTGTTGGTTTCCTGCCCAAAGTAGATTTGCGGTCGCGTGACTTTGGTCTCGGGAGCGGCGGCTTCGATCGGCATGTTGGAAAGCAGGAAACGCGGCATGCCTTCCGGGGTGAAGCCGTTGGCCGTGTTCATGGTGACACCGTAGCCGTGCGTGTAGATCAATTTCTGGTTGATCCAGTTGCGCGACGCTTCCGGCAATTTCGTATCGTTTAACTCGCGAGCGGCGATCATTACCTGCCGTCCCTGCCCGCCTATTTGATAACGATCAACGTCCACATCCGGAAAGTCATAGTAGGTCCGAATTGCCTGGATTTGTTTCAAAGTGTCCTGCAGCGCGCGCCAATCCCAGAGGCGAATATTGTCGAGCGTGGCGCGATTATTCTGGATATCAAAAGCTTCGATCGACGTGTCGGCTTCAAAGTTTCTTTGCTCGATGCGATCGATACCGAATGCTCGCCGGGTCGAAGTGATGTTGTATTCAATATAAGGAGACTCGCGACCCAACTCGTTCGGCTTCACGATAAAGTTGGTTACGTAGGCCGGGACTAACACCGCGCCAATTACATAAACCAACAGCGGAATCGCCACGGCGACGATCAGGACCCGCACCCTGCGCATCGCGAAGGCATTCACCAGTGAGATTGCCGCGCCGAGGATCATGGCGATTGCGACCCAACGCAATGCCGGCAGAAGGTAATTCGCTTCTACATAGGTGACGCCGGAAAATGTCTGATGGTCATCCCAGAGATACGGATATCGCGAAAGCAGAAGCCGCCAGGCCAGAATCACCAGAAAGACAGCCAGCGCGCATGAGGCTGTAGCCAGGCTGAGCTTGCGCGCTTTAGCGAGATCGCCGGCAGTAGATAAGCCCTGCTGCGTGACCGCCAGGAGCGAGTAGATAACCGCACCGGCGAGAATCAGAATAGATAGATAAAGCAACCACGTGCTGAAGGCTTCGTAAACCGGCAGCGTAAACAGATAGAACCCCAGCGGCCGGTTAAAAATCGGATCAGAAAAGTCGCCGGCTGAACTATGGAAATACAGGGCAAAACTGCGCCACGCATCCCGCATTCCGAGCCCAAAGACCAACCCTCCCAGCACCGAAACGATCCAGGCCAGAGGCCTGAGCACGCGTGAAGGCGAAAAGTTGACCGGCTGCTGGTTGACGAAGATCGTGCGGCGGTCAAAGGCAATCGATGCGAAAGCACGCTCAATCACCCAAAAGCTGCCGCGCAAAATTATGACTGTGAGTACGAAGAAGATCGCAAACAACGCAATCTTCAGCTTGAACATGTACCAATAAACCGCAGAGTAACCCAGCGATCCAAACCACAGTGCCGAGATGTAAATTGATAAGCCGCGGGAAGCCGCGAATACAAAGATCACGATGGCGCCCAACAACCACCATCCCCAGCGACGGCGTCGCGGTTTGGTGAGACCGACGTCGATGATCTCGCCGCCCGGGTCGACCGAAATTGGTTGGCTCATGCGGGCCTAGCATACGCCGAAAAGCTTGCGCCTCAAAGGTGGGCTTAAGTTTGGTAGTGTCTTATTTTGCGGAAAGACAGTCCGTGGACGGTATGGAGTCAGTACCGGGAGCGGTAGCGACCGGGTCGCAACTTACCCATGATCCAGGATCGCGATCTCGAGACCCGGTCGCTACCGCTCCCGGTACTGACCTCATCCTCAAATTAAGACACCACTTTTAGTTTTGACGATCCTGGCCTGGCGTTGACCGGAATGGTAGACTCGTCGGGCGTACCAAGCGTTTCGATTATGCTGGCAGCAGACACAGTCCTGCAGGGGCGCTACCGGATTATCCGCCAACTCGGCCAGGGTGGCATGGGGGCCGTCTACGAGGCGTTGGACGAGCGACTCGACACTACCGTGGCGCTGAAAGAAACCCTTTTCAC
>WNFO01006549.1_pt1 | contig 18183 bp, 15 predicted proteins | sample 5400251 | NCBI WGS metagenome assembly WNFO01 (sample SAMN13153354, study PRJNA577476) | soil metagenome | isolation source: 100 cm saprolite under Madrone tree | place: USA:California | collected 2016-06-14
CGCCCGCTCCGCTGCCGCCCGACATCACCGGGCGCACCTCGAGCACGTCGTCGCCGCCGACCACCGCGTCGCTGGTCAGGAGCTCGTTGTCGCGGATGACCAGCACCGTGCTGGGCAGGATGCCGAGCTCGGAGAGCAGATCCTTCACCCGGCGCTTGCCGTCCACGTCCACCTCCCGCCGCGGGTTCCGGAGGATGACCTTCACGAGGCGGGGAATCCCTTGGCCGCCTTCACGTCGCGGAGCTGCTGGAGATGATCCGTCTCGTGGCGCACGTGCTGCAGCCACCACTGGGCGAGGTCCATCTCGCCGAGCGCGACGTGCCGCCACCGCAGCCCCCGCGGGTCCACCGCGGCCAGGCGCTCCACCGACTGTCGGCTCCGCTCCCGGATCGTCTTCAGATCGACGATCAGCCGCTCCAGCGAGTGACCGCGCTCCGGGAACACGACCTCGGGCGCCCGGGCCGGGCCGGGGGGAGGCGGCGGCAGCGGCGAGAACGCCTGGAGGTCCGGCGGAAAGGGCGGCAGCGGCTGCGGGGCGTCCCGGAGCAGCTTGGAGGTGAGCTTGCCGGTGCCCACCTCGGCCAGCGTCAGGTGGTGGAGGATCTCGCCGACCGACCACTCGTCCGGGGCCGGGCGCCAGTCGCTCTGCGCCTGGCTGAGCCCTTCCGCCTCCTTCAGCAGCTGCGCCCGGACGCTCTCCATGTCGTTCCACAGCGTTTCCACCGGAGCCGGCCATGCCATTCGCGGGTCCCCCTGGGCGACATGATACAACCGGATGGTGAGCCAGCCCACTCCGGCCGATCCCGGCGATTCCCCCCCGGGCCGGCCGCCCTCCGATCCGCCCGCGTCGAATCCCCTCGCCCGGACCCCGTGGCGCGCCACCTCCACGCGCCCGATCTACCGGAATCGCTGGATCGACGTGCGCGAGGACATCGTCGAGCTGCCCGACGGCCACACCACGGTGTACGGGGTCGTCGAGTGCAGCGAGTGCGTCGGGGTCCTGCCGTTCCTCGATCGCGACACGGTGCTCCTGGTCGGGCAGTACCGCTACGTGGCCAAGGGGTTCTTCTGGGAGATGCCGACCGGCGGGCAGGACGCGGGCGAGACGCGGCTCCAGGCGGCCCAGCGCGAGCTCGCGGAGGAGGCGGGCTACGAGGCCGGCCGCCTCGTCGAGCTCGGCGACTTCCACACCTCCAAGTCGATCCTGCGCGAGGTCGCGCACCTCTACCTCGCGGAGGACCTGCGCCCGGCCGCGCGGCGGGCCGACCACACCGAGTTCATCGAGCGCCGCGCCTTCGCCTTCGCGGAGGTGCTCGCCATGGTGACCCGCGGCGAGATCAAGGACGCCATGACCATCATCGCCGTGCTGCACGCGGCGCGGCGGCGGGGGATGTAGCGGGCCGGCTCAGGACTTGCCGAGCAGGTACATCTCCCCGCTGGGCGCGGGCAGGCCGCCGGCCGGCTCGAGGGTGACCGCGAAGGCGTTCACCGCCGCCACCCCGGGCAGCGGCCGTACCGCGAGGCTCCCGGTCCCGGCCGCGTCGACGGTGAAGACGCCCGCGGAGACCGGTGCGTTGCTCCCCGCGATGGCCCAGAGCTGGTAGGCCTTGCCGTCGGGCGGCGCCGGCAGCCCGGTGGCCACGAACACCCCACCCGCCTGGGCGTGCCACATCATGCGGGCCCGCGCCGCCGGAGCCGGCGGCAGGCCCGCGAGCGCGACGACCTGGGTGGCCGGGTCGCGCAGGATCGCGATCACCGTCTGCTGGCTGCGGAGCTCGGCGCGGAGCTGCTCGGCGCTCTGCGCGAGCGCGTCGAGCCGCTTCTCGTAGGTCGCCGACACGCTCCACCCCACCACCACCGCGGCCAGGCCCGCCGCCATCGCGCCGCTCAGCACGACGGGCCAGAGCGCGCGGGGCCGCCGCGGCAGCGGCCGCACCGGCGCGGGGGTCGCCGCCATGCGTGCCATCAGCGCCGCCTTCACCGCGGGCGGCGGCGGCTCGGGGGCCGCGGCGGCGAGCCCGACGAGCGTGTCCTCGCAGTCGCGCAGCGCGCGCACCGCGTCCGGGTCGCCGGCCGCGAGCAGGGCCTCGAAGCGGACGCGGTCCTCGCCCTCGAGTCCGCCCAGGGCGTACGCGGCCGCCAGCTCGTTGATCTCGTCGCGGTTCATGTGGCCGACAGCCTCTCCCCTCCGAGCACCCCGCGCAGGCGGTCCAGCCCGAGCCGGGCGCGCGTCTTCACCGTCCCGAGCGGCTCGCCCAGCCGCGTGGCGATCTCCGAGTGCGTCAGGCCCTCGAAGAACGCCAGCTCGATGACGCGCCGCTGCGGCTCCGGCAGCTGGGCCAGCGCGGTCTGGATCAGGCCGCGGTCCTCGGCCGCCACCGCCGGGTTCGGGGCCTGGTCTGGGCTACGCTGGGCCACGGACTCGTCCACCGGGGCCACGAAGGTCCTATCTCTTCTACGGATGGACCGGAGCCGATCGATTGCTCGGGTCTTGGCCCGCATCACGAGCCAGGCCTCCGGAGTGCCCCGCGCCGGATCGTACCGGGGCGCGTCCTGCCAGACCTGCCAGAAGACGTCCTGGAGCACCTCGGCGGCCGCCTCCGGATCGCGGAGCACGCGCCGGATCAGGCCGAACGCCATCGGGGCGGTCAGGTCGTAGAACCGGCTGAAGGCGTCGCGGTCTCCCGCCGCGATGGCCGCGATGAGCGCGGTTGAGGACTCCGACCCGGGAGCGACCGGGGACATGGCCACTCATGAGTACCAGCCGCGACGACGTGCGGTCAACCCATCCGCGCTGCCGGCCTCGCGCGTAGAGCTACTGGGAGTCGGCGGCGCGCCGGACGAGCCGACGGGCCTTCAGCTCGTAGCGGGGCAGGCTCTGTCCGGGCACCGGCACGTAGCGATCGATCGGATGGCTCAGGTTGGTGCCGAACGGTGGGTGCGCGGCCTGGTCCTCCACCAGCTCGCTCTTCGTCGTGAGCGGCAGCCGCTCGAAGTCGCCCCACGTTCTCAGGTCACGAGGGTCGGCGAGCCCGGCCCGCGCACATCGGGCGCCGAGAAACCGGTTCGCGGGCAGCGCAGCCCGGACGAGCGCCACGACCGTAGCACGCAGTACAATTCGGGTACAACCAGTTGGACGCGTACCCGAGGGAGGGATGACCATGGCGTGGATACGACGGGGTGCAGTGGGGTTCCTGCTGGCCGTGCCGTTGCTGAGCGGTTGCAGCACGGCGCCCGTGACGCAGGAAGACCGCAACGAGCTGGTCCAGCAGGCGACTGCCGAGCTGACGCGGATGGGCGCGGCGGATCCCGGAGTGGACTCGCTGATCCGCAGGGGCCACGGCTACGCCATGTTCCCCGAGGTCACGAAGGGCGGGCTGGTCCTCGGCGGTGGTTACGGCCGCGGGGTGGTGTACGAGCAAGGGCAGCACGTCGGGTATGCGAGCCTCGCGCAGGCGTCGTTCGGGCTCCAGGCCGGAGGTCACACCTACCGCGAGCTCATCGTGTTCGAGACCAAGGCGGCGCTCGACCGCTTCCGGGAGAATCGGCTCGATTTCACGGCCGACGCGGAGGCGGTCCTTGCCGACGGCGGGGCAACCGCGAACGCCCAGTTCATCGACGGTATCGTGGTGGTGATCGCGCCGCTGTCCGGCGCGATGGCTCAGGCGGCCATCGGCGGACAACAGATCACCTACGTGCCGAAGTAGTCTCCCATCGGGCGTATCTCGCGGCGCGCCCCATGTGGCCGCGACGATTGCGACCGAGGTCGGGCGCCGCCGCAGGATGTTCGCCGTAGTCTCGAGTAGAGTGCAATTACTGCGCAAGCGGTCGCGCCACGAGTGGCTCACGTGATCCCTTCCTTGACTTGGCTCGTGGTCCGCGACTAAGCTCCTCCCAGTTCGCGTCGCAGTTCTATTTGCGAGCGAATGGAGGCCGTGCATGCTGTGTGTGGAGTGCCAGCAGGACAGCCCCGCTGGCGCCAAGTTCTGCGGAGAGTGCGGCGCTCGGCTCGCTCCCGCGTGTCCGGACTGTGGGGCCGCGCATCGCCCCGGGCAGAGCTTCTGCTGGGCGTGCGGCGCGCGACTCCCTGCGCTCACCTCGGCCACCGCGGCCGGAGCTTCGCGCAGCCACGTTCCTCGACACCTCGCCGAGAGAATCCTCACCTCCAAGGCGGCGCTCGAAGGCGAGCGGAAGCAGGTGACGGTGCTCTTCGCAGACCTAAAAGGGTCGACCGAGCTCCTCGCCGATCGCGATCCCGAAGAAGCACGCAAGCTCCTGGATCCGGTGCTCGACCGGATGATGGAAGCGGTGCACTACTACGAGGGCACGGTGAACCAGGTGATGGGCGACGGCATCATGGCCCTCTTCGGCGCACCGCTGGCCCACGAGGATCATGCGACCCGCGGATGCTACGCTGCCTTGCGGATGCAGGAGTCGGTGAAGCGGTACGCCGAGGAAGTCCTTCGCACGGCGGGGGTGCCGATCCACATCCGGGTGGGGCTCAACTCGGGCGAAGTCGTCGTGCGGTCGATCGGGAACGACTTGCACATGGACTACACGGCGGTGGGCCAGACCACCCACCTCGCGGCCCGCATGGAACAGATGGCGGCACCCGGCTCGGTGCTCATTCCGGGGACGATGCTGAGCCTCACCCGCGATGCGGTCGCGACCAGTCTCCTCGGCCCGCGAGCCGTGAAGGGCCTGGCCACCCCGGTCGAGATCTATGAAGTGACCGGCGCGAGCACGAGTGGCTCGCGACGGCAGGCGGCCGCGACGCGTGACCTCACCCGGTTCGTCGGGCGACACACCGAGATGGAGACGTTGCGTCAGGCTCTCGAGCGCGCGACCGCGGGACACGGCCAGCTGGTGGCGGTCGCCGCCGAGCCGGGCGTGGGCAAGTCGCGGTTGATCCGCGAATTCCTGCACTCGGACGCGGCCCAGGGATGGCGCATCCTGGAAGCCGCCGGCGTCTCCTCCGGGAAGACGACGGCGTACCTGCCGCTGCTCGAGCCGCTACGGGCCTACTTCGGGCTCGACGCCCAGGACGACCCCCACACGACCTGCGAGAAGGTCACCGCGCACCTGCACATGCTCCAGGAGGACGCCTGGCCGTCGGGGCCCGCTCTCCTGCAGATCCTCGACGTGCCCGCCGAGGACGCCGCGTGGCAAACGCTCGATCCCCTCCGCCGCCGCGAGCACATGCTCGACACGCTCAGGCGACTGGTCCGGCGTGAGAGCTGGATCCAGCCGCTTCTCCTGGTCTTCGACAGCCTGCACTGGATGGACTCCCAGACTCACGCCTTCCTCGACGCCGTCGTACAGGGCCTGGCGGAGAGCCGGATCTTCCTCCTCATCACCCACCGCCCGGAGTACCAGCATCTCTGGGCGGAGACCCCCCACTACACCGGGCTCCTCCTGAAGCCGCTTCCCGCCGACAGCGCCCAGGAGTTGCTGGACCCCCTGCTCGGGAGCGACCCGAGCCTGCAGGCACTGAAGGTTTGGCTCATCGGCCGGACGGAGGGAAATCCGTTCTTCCTCCAGGAAAGCATCCGGACGCTGATCGAAACCGATGTGCTAGCGGGCGAGCGGGGAGCGTACCGGCTCGTGAAGCCGCTCGCGAGCATTCAGCTTCCGGCCACGATCCACGCGGTCCTGGCGCCGCGCATCGATCGACTGCCGGCGGAGGCCAAGCGCGCGCTGCAGGCCGCCTCCGTCATTGGCAAGGATGTGCCACTCGTTTTGTTCGAGGCCATCGCCGATTTGTCCGAGGACGAGGCTCGCCGGAGCCTCGCCATCCTCCAGGCCGGAGATTTCCTCCAGGAGCTCCGGCTGTTTCCGAGCATGGAGTACACGTTCCGCCACGCCTTGACCCACGAGGTCACGTACGACACTCTTCTAAGGGATCGGCGCCGAGCGCTGCACGCCCGAGTGATGGAGGCGCTGGAGCAGCTGCACGCGGCTCGCCCCGGCGAACAGGTGGAGTCCCTGGCTCATCACGCCCTGCGCGGCGAGGTATGGCACAAGGCGGTGTCCTACCTTCGGCAAGCCGGTACCAAGGCGGCCGCCCGGGGAGTCAATCAAGAAGCCGTGGGCTTCCTCGAGCAGGCGCTGGCGGCTCTGTCCCATCTCCCGGACAGCACGGAGCGAACCGAGCAAGCCATCGATCTGCGGCTCGATCTGCGACCGCCCCTGCTCCAGATGGGACGGCTCGATCGTGTGCTGGCCCTCTCCCAGGAAGCCGAGGTGATGGCGCAGAACCTTGGGGACGAGCCGCGCCTGGCGCGCGTCTACACCTACCTCGTCAACTACTACTACCTCAAGGGCGAGCCCGATCTGGCCATCGAGTACGGGGAGCGCTGCCTCCGGATCGGCGAGACGGCTCAGGACCGATCGCTCCAGGCCCTGGCTCGTGGTTACCTGGGCTCCAGCTATCACGCCCAGGGACGGTTCCCGGAGGCCGAGCGGGTGCTGCGCCAGAACCTCGAGGCGCTCGGCGGCGCGCCGACGGACAGCGCGACCATCCAGAACCGCATCTCGTTCGTGACGTCCGCGGCGTGGGCGGCGTTCACCCATGCCGACCTGGGAGATTTCGACGCCGCGTTCGAGGACCTCGATCAGGCGACCCTTGCCGCCCAAGCCACGGGCCATCCCTATCCGCAGGCCATCGCGCAGACCCTGGCGGGCCTCGTCCACTTCCGGCGCGGCCAGCTTGAAGAGGCCCTGCCGCTCCTCCAGCAGAGCGTCGACGCCTGCCGCGAGAAGGGTCTCGACGTTTGGCGCCCCATCCCGTCCTCCCTGCTCGGCCTCACCCGCGTTCGCCTCGGCCAGGTCGACGAGGGGCTCGCGCTTCTCGAGGAGAGCGTGAGCCGCACGGAGGCGCTTGGTGTCCGCGCCTATCTCGCCCTCTGGACGGCCCAGCTCGCAGAAGGCCTGCTGGCCGCGGGGCAGATCGAGCGCGCCCACGCGGCGGCCCAGCGGGCGCTGGAGCTCGCCCTCCTCCACAAGGAGCGGGGTCATCACGCGCGGTCGCTCAAGGTCCTCGGCGATGTCACGGCCGTTGCGCATCCCGCCGATCCCGGCGCCGCCGAAGACCGCTTCCGGCAGGCCCTCGCGCTGGCGGAGGAGCTCGCGATGCGCCCGCTTGCCGCCCAGACGCTGCTCGGCCTCGGCCGGCTCTACCAGCGAGCGGGCCGCCGGATCGAGGCCGCGGACCATCTCGCCGATGCCTTCCTGTTGCTGCGCGACATGGGCATGCGGCCTTGGCTGTCGAGCACCGCCGACGAGCTCCAGGCCCTCGGCCGGTTGTTCATCGTGGCCCGATCGAAACGCGAGCTCTACGACGATCTGCAGCGTGAGCTCGAGGGTCGACCGGTCACGGTCATTCTGGACCGTCGGGAAGGAGAGCGCCGGCAACGCACGCATCTGGACGAGCCGGAGCGACGCGTGCGTGACCGGCGGCGGCAGGCGACAATCGATGCGGCCATCCGGGCCCGCGGCTTCGCCATCGTGGTAGAGACCGAGCACGCGGCCTCGGCCTGACGACGGCGCCCGCCGAAGGCGGGCGGGGAGATCGAGGCCGCGTCTACCGCAGGAAGGCTCGGAACAGTGTGGATTTCACGCCGGGCTCGCGGAGAAGGGAACGGATGAGCGGCCCGTGCCAGTTGAAGCGGGCGGTGTGCCGGATCACCCGCTGCACGTCCTCCGATGCGAGCGCCTCCAGGAGGATCTCCAGATCCTCATCCGCGAGCCGGGCGAAGAGACCGCGCACCCAGCTTGAGATCTGCAGATGTGGCCCGAGGCGGGCCCGCCAGCGGTCCTCATAGGTGCGCAGGTCGCCGGCCGTGAGCCGATCACGCCGCAGGGCGCCGGTCAGCGTCTCGGCCGCCAGGAGGCCCGAGAGCAGGCTGTAGAATATGCCGCCACCCGTCGTCGGCTTGGTCAGACCGGCGGCATCGCCGACCGTAAGGACGCGATGGCCGTAGGTCCGCCTGACCGGTGCAAGGGGTAGGAGCCGCCGGAGCGGGGCTTCGGGCGGTGCAGTGAGGCGGTGCAGTGACACGCTCACTCACACTTGGCGCGGCGAGGAGTCGGCCCAGGCTCTGCTCCGCATCGCCACGCGCGACCACGCCCACCTTCATCCTCGGCTGATCGCCACGCATCATCGGCACCGTCCAGCCAAAGCCCTCCGGGGCCACCGCCCGACCCAGGTAGAGCTCCACGATCGAGCGAGCCGCGCTCGCATCCACCTCGACCTGGGCCGAATGGAGGAAGCGTGACGGCAGCGCGAACCCGAGTTGCCGCTGCAACCCATAGCCGACCCCACAAGCCAGCACGCACACCCGCGCGCGCAGGGTGCCAGCCGAGCCCACGATCTGCATGCTGGTGGGGTCCGGGTGGAGGCGCTCCGCCCGGAACCCCGTCCTGATCTCGACGCCGGCGCGCTGAGCGGCGGCGCCGAGCTCGCGGTCGAACTCCCCACGGTCGACGACGGCGATCCCCTCCCCGTTGGAGGCGAATGGGAAGACCCGGTCGCTCGGCGAGTGGATGAGGCAGGCCGTCGGACGACTCAGCACCAGACTCTCCGGGATCTTGAAGAGGTCGGAGAGCTCGTCCGAGACAACTCCGGTGCAGTGCGTCGGTGCCCCGAGTGTCGCGTGCTCCTCGAGAAGAACGACGTCGAAACCCTCCTCGGCCAACAGCAGAGCTGAGTAGAGGCCAGCCGGGCCCCCGCCCACCACGACGACGTCGAGCATGAGTCCGCATACTATCCGAATCGGCCTCGAGTCCCGAGCGGAATTTGGCGACCCCCCGGCCCTCAAGGACCCGGGCGGGGCAGCTCCTATCCACGCTTCTGCCTGCGCGCCCGCGATCGGGAGCATCCGCATCGGTTCCCGGGGCGCTGCGGGCCTGTCTCGACGCGGGCAAATCCCGGACGAGCCTCGCTTGGGCCAGGGGCCACACACCCGGCCTCGAGCGCCTCGCCGGTGGCGACCGCGTGTTCTGTATCGCTCTCTAACTGATTGATTACCTTCGCTCAACTGTCATCGTGACTCACCACGGGGTCGAGGGAAGACAGCCTGGCTAAGCTTCGAAGGAACGGGGGTAGAGCCTGGGAAAATCGGCTCACGCTATTCTGTAGCGGAGCGTGGCACACACGGATACCGGGACGGATCTGGCGCGGCGACGATTTCTGCGTTCGGGCCTGGGCGTTGTCGCGGGATGGCTCGCGACAACCGGCACCGTGGTCGCGCTCCCGGCCCTTGTTCGGGCCGACACGCCCACCGCTTCCACTCCAGCCCGCGCCAATCCTCGGCAGCGCTTCGCAATCGTCAACGCGGACGATCTCGGGATGTCCGCGGAGATCGATCGCGGAATCTTCGAGGCCCACGACGGCGGCATCGTCACCAGTACCAGCCTCATGGTGGATGGCCCGGATGCCGAGGCGGCCATCCGACAAACGCGGAAACGGCCGGACCTCGGCGTCGGCATTCACGTGGCGTTCGATGCGAGCGGGAAATGGCTCTCCGACGTCCCGGACCTCGATCGGATCCATCGGGAGCTCGACCGCCAGCTCACCGCCTTCGTTCACCTGACCGGCGGGCCACCGGACCACATCGACTCCCACCACCACGTCCACGGTCGCCTCAACGTGGCACGGCTGTTCCTCGAGGCCGGAGCGCGCTACGGGGTCCCGGTGCGGGGGTTCTCGGACGTGGTCTACGTGGGGGGCTTCTACGGTCAGCCCGAATTCGGCCGGACCGACCTGTCCAGGATCAGTGTGGACGCTCTCGCCTCTTTGCTGCGATCGCTGAAACCCGGCATCTCCGAGGTGTCCTGCCATCCCGGATATCTTCGGGCGAGGCCGGACGCGGTCTACAACCTTGAGCGCGAGGAGGAACTTCGCACCCTGACCGACGCAGGGCTCAAGACAATAATCGCCGAAGACGGAATCCGGCTCATCAACTACGGTGACTACGCCCGCCTGGTCGGGACGACGTGACCACGGCACCGCTCGCGGTGTGGACACCGAGAAGGGGCAATTGTTGGGTCGCGGCAGTGCTTGCCCTGACATCGTTCGCTCTCCTTAGCGATTGCCGCGGAAACCCCACTACTCAAACATGGATTCGAAGGAGACTGCGGTTCAAAGTCTGGAAGCCACCGGATTGATCCCGGGACAATCAGCTCACGCTATTCTGTAGAGGGGGGGTCGGACGCATGAGGGCGCGGCGGAGATTCCTGCGGTCGACCGTGGGCAGTGTGGCGGGATGGCTCGCGACACGCGGTTCCCTGCTCGCAGGGCCGACCCTTGCTCGGGCCGGCGACGGCGCCCCTGCCTCCCCTGCGGCCAGCGCCAGCGCGCGACAGCGCTTCGCGATCGTCAATGCGGACGATCTCGGGATGTCCGCGGCGATCGATCGCGGAATCTTCGAGGCCCACGACGGTGGCATCGTCACGAGCACCAGCCTCCTCGTGGACGGCCCGGATGCCGAAGCGGCCCTCCAGCAAGTGCGGCGACGGCCGGACCTCGGCCTCGGCATTCACGTGGCGTTCGGTATCCGCGGCAAACAGCTCCTCGACGCCCAGGACCTCGATGGGATCAAGCGCGAGCTCGACCGCCAGCTCACCGCGTTCGTGCGGCTGACCGGCGGCCCGCCGGATCACATCGATTCCCAAGACCACTTCCACCGTCTCTTCAACGTGGCGCGGCTGTTTCTCGAGGCCGGAGGGCGCTATGGGGTGCCGGTGCGCGGCTTCTCGGACGTGATGTACGTGGGGCGATTCTACGGTCAGCCGGAATTGGGCCGGACCGACCTGTCGAGGATCAGCGTGGACGCGCTCGTGTCTTTGCTCCAATCGCTGAAAGCCGGCGTGTCCGAGGTGTCCTGCCACCCCGGACACCTCTCGACCAGGCCAGACGTGGTCTACAATCGCGAGCGCGAGGAGGAGTTTCGCACTCTGACCGACGCCCGGGTCAAGACGGTGATCGCCGAGGAAGGAATCCAGCTCATCAACTATCGTGACTACGCCCGCCTGGTCGGGCGCGGATGACCGCGGACATCGCAGGGATCGCACCCACCATCGCGGTCAGCTTAGAATGACGCGGCCGCGACCGTGTCGCCCAGGGTCTACTGAGCGAGCAACCTCCAATTCGTCCGACTGCCGCGCATGCCGATCCGCTCCAGAGCCTCCCGGCGCTCCTCGCGCTCGCCGCTTGACAGTCCAGCACCGCCGGACGAGTATCGCACAGGTCCGCAGGAGGAACTTCACTGTGCCCTCTCGTAAGACGATTCTGGTCCTGCATCTCGCCGGCCAATACCCGGTTGCCGGGGTCCTGTGGCAGGCGCTGCACTACCTGGTCGGGTTCCGTCAGCTCGGACATGACGTCTACTATGCCGAGGAATCCGGTGCGCCTCCCTATGATCCGAGGGTCAAAAGTATCGTCGCCGATCCCACCTACAATGTCGCCTGTCTGCAGCAGACACTCACTCGTTTTGGCTTTGCCGATCACTGGGCATATTGGGACCAGGGTGAGGACCGGCACTATGGCCTCTCTCGCGATCAACTGAGGGCCCTTCACGAAAGAGCCGACGTGACGGTAAACCTATGTGGCGCGACGCCGCCCCCGGCCGCGACTAAGCGCCGTGGGCTCTGGCTCTACATCGAGACCGATCCGGTGTTCGAGCAAATCCGCGCCGCGCAGGGCGAACCGGTCACCCTTGAATTTCTCTCACGTCACGATGCCTGCTTCACTTACGCGGAAAATTTGGGCGCACCGGACTGTCCAATCCCTCTCGCCGGGATCGACTGGCAGAAAACCCGACCGCCGGTTGTGCTGGGCCTCTGGAAGGAACGAGCAGATCCAACCTGTCGTCATTTCAGCACCGTGGCTACCTGGCACAACAAAGGCAAGGACATCGTGTTTCAGGGGCAGACGTATTACTGGTCCAAGCATGTCAACTTCCTCAAGTTCCTTGACTTGCCCCGCCGTACTCCGCAGTCTCTGGAGCTGGCGGTGGAGACCGGGGATGAGCAGGTGCGCGCCGAATTGGGCGCCCGGGGTTGGCGTCTGGCCGACGCGGCTGAGCCGTCGGCAACGGTCGAGGGCTATCGCGAATACATCTATGCCTCGCGTGGGGAATTCACCGTGGCGAAGGACATTTACGTGCGGCCCCGCACGGGATGGTTCAGTGACCGAAGCGTCTGTTACCTCGCGGCAGGCAAACCGGTCGTGACACAGGACACCGCATTTAGCAAATTCATCCCGACAGGCTATGGGCTCTTTGCCTTCTCCACCCTAGAGGAAGCGGTCTCGGCCCTGGCGACCATCAACGCAGACTACATCCGCCATGCGCACGCCGCTCGCGAGATTGCTGCCGACTACTTCGCCGCAGACAAAGTCTTGCGCAAGCTGTTGCTCGATGCCGGAGTCGAGTAGTCGTGGGAGTGGCCGACAGTATCGTAGTGCTGGGGTTGCTCGGCCAATTTCCCCTGGCTGGTATTGCCTGGCAACTCATCCACCATCTGGTCGGGTTTCAACAGCTCGGTTTCCGGGTGTATTACGTCGAGGACACCGGCACAGCGCCCTATGACCCGCGCGTAAAGAGTCTCGTGGGTGATTGCACCTACAGTCTTCATTTTATCGCTCATGCGCTCGACCGAATAGGGATGGGGCGCGCCTGGGCGTACCGCGACGGCCTCCGCGGCCAATGGCATGGCCTATCGGAGAACCGCGTCCAGGAGATCTTCTCTCATGCCGTCTGCACGATTAATTTGTGTGGGGCCAGCGATCCGGCAACGTTGAGCTGCCGGCCGAAGGGGAAGCTCGTGTATCTGGAGACGGACCCAATTCTCTATCAGATTCGATTGGCTCAGCGCGATACCGCCGCGCTCCAGTTCTTGGGTGGACACGATGCGCACGTTACCTATGGGGAGAACCTGGGCGAGGCGGACTGCCCGATCCCGCTGTCTCACTTTCAGTGGCGGAAAACCCGACCACCAGTCGCGGTCGAGTGTTGGCCAGCTCAGACTGATGGACCGTGTCGTCGCTTCACAACCATCGCCACCTGGCACAACCGGGGCAAGGACATGTGTTTCCGTGGCGACACCTACCACTGGTCCAAGCATTTCAACTTCTTACATCTGATTGATCTCCCACTCCGGACGGCCCAGGAACTGGAACTCGCAGTGGAGATCGATGAGCCGGCGGAACGCGCCGCATTCAAACGGAACGGATGGGTATTGACGAATCCGTTGGCCGTCTCCCGAGACATTGACGTCTACCACGAATATATCTGCGGGTCTCGTGGGGAGTTCACCGCTTCGAAAGATGTGGTGACGCGCACGCGAAGCGGCTGGTTTAGCGACCGGAGCGTCTGCTACCTAGCGGCCGGCAAGCCAGTCGTGACGCAGGAGACCGCGTTTAGCAAGTACATCCCAACCGGGCGTGGGTTATTCGCCTTTTCCTCCTCGGAGGAGGCGCTTGCCGCCCTAGAGGTAATCAACCGTGACTACCCGGCTCACGCCCGCGCCGCCCGCGAGATCGCCCGCGAGTATTTCGACTCCAGGAAGATGCTTGCAACCATGTTGCAGGATGTAGGAATCGGCTGAGCGAGTCCGCCCCTACCTCCCGCAGGCAGATAGCAACGCCGCGAGGCATTTGCGCGAGTCAAAGAACTCCTCCGCCATCTCGCGCGCAGCACGGCTGTGCCGCGCGTAGTGGCCATCGATCTCGGCGATCCCCGCGACCGCCTCCTCCAGATTTTGAAAGGCGATCACTCCCCGGCCCGTAGGCAGTCGTTCGCTGAACCCGGTATCCCGCGCGAGCACTGGCCGTCCGCTTGCCAGGTAGGCGAGGCTTCTGTCGCTGAACCATCCCGTCTTCAGTTCCACGTGGATCCGCTTGGGGCACATGAACTCGGCGCGAGAGGCGCGAATGTAGCATTGATACTGCGGCCCCGAGCCGCATACCTGATGCGGGGACACCAGTTTCCATCCATGCTGCTGCAGCAACATACGGTCGTGCACGGGGTCATCGCCGATATTCGCCGCGAGTTCGAAGGGCCGGCCAGTCAGGCGCGGCAGTTCGACGTACTCAAGATAGGCCGCCCGCTTGGAGATGCTGAGCAGGCGACCCCGCCACGGAAGTTCCTGCCATGTCCATTGGGTTATCGAACTGAACGGTGCGTCAGACCCAGGGTCGGCCGTCGCCTGCCACATCGGCAGGTACACGCACGGCTCGAACGTCCGCCATCTGAGGCCCAATGTCGGTACATCACAATCCGGGGCATTGAGCCTCGACCCGATGGTGAGCCACACGTCGTGCTCGGGAATGCTCAGGTCCCACGTCTGCGCCGCGACCTGCAGATGACCCGGATCAAAGTCGAGAAGCGCGCGGTGCGCGAATTGCAGCAGCAGGGGGGGCCGCAGCGCGCAGGAGAAGTTGAGCAGCAGGTCGGCGCCACGAATAATCTCGGCGAGATCGTCTCTGCTTTTCCCAAACACCTCGCTCTCTTCGAGGGCCTGAACATTGAGGCTCCCCTTGAAGACCAGCATGGCGCAATCGCTGTCTAGCCCATACGAGGCCAATCGCTGAAAAAAGTCGCGGACGAGCCGCACATCGTGCTCGCGCTCACCGCTCGAGGCCACTAGCTCGAGCCAGAACACGTCGTGGCGCAGCGCCCTGAGACCCAGCGGGTACTGCAGGAACCAGCTCCAGTGGCCGCCGCCCTGCAGGTACGTGGCCAGCGAAGCGTTGCCGAGCACGATGCGCATTCGGCGCGTCGCCTACCCGGGCGTTCGGGCTAGGAGCCAGCAGCCCGGCCGAGCCGACCGAGCTCCCGCCGGGCCTCGGGCTGATCCGGCACGATCTGGAGAATGCGCAGGTACTCCTGCGCGGCGGCAGCCCGGTCCCCGGCCTTGGCGGCGGCGCGCGCCAAGCCGAACCGGGCCTCGAGATTGCCGGGATCCTGGCCGAGCACGCTTTGCCACTCGTTCATCGCCTGATAGTACTGCTCGGTCTCCCAGAGACGCCGGGCCAGGCGGAGCCGAAACGCGCGGCGCGTGCCGTCGAGAATCACCGCCTGTCGATACTCTTGGAGCGCGGAATCTGCCCTCCCGAGCGCGTCCAGAACCACCCCGCGGGCGAAGTGGGCTTCCGCATCCCCGGGAACCGCCGCCAGCACCGCCTCCCACTCGGGCAGTGCCTGATCCCACAGGGCGCGGCCCATGAGGTACTGAGCCAGGGCCCGATGGTACCGCGCCGGGCCGGCCGGGGCCTCGAGGGCCCGGGAGACCAGGGTCTCGACACGGGGAGGCAGGGCTCCGAAGGGCCGGTCGGTGGGCCGGCCCGCCGGCATCTCCGCCTTGAGCACGGCCAGCCGGAACGCGGTCAACGCCGTGGCGTCGCCGAGTGCTGCAAGGGCTTCGGCGCGGACCAAGTGCAGCTCCGGGTTGTTCGGATCCTGAGCGAGGGCCCTTTCGACGTCCCGCAGCGCCTCACGGGGACTCCTCTCCCGCAGCCGGAGCCGGGCCGACAGCCAGTATGGGAGGGCCACTTGATCGGAAGGAGCCACCTCGATCGCGCGGCGGTAAGCCTCCGCAGCCCCGGCCAATAGCGCACGCTGCTCCAGGAGCGTACCGAGATCCGCCCGATCGACGGCCGATTCGGGGACCAAGGCGACCCATTGCACGGGGGTCAAGCCCTGAGGGAGGAATTGGTCGATGAGGTCCGGCAGCCGCCCGGGATCCCGCGCGACCACGGCTCGGGCCGCGCGGAGCCCGATCTCGGTCGCCTCTCCGCCTTGCGGCACGGCGAAGGCGGCCAGCGCCTCCTGGATGAAGGGATCGTTCGGGGCCAGGACCGCGGCCCGAGAGAAAGCCGCAAGCGCGGCCGCCAGGTGCTGCGACTTGTCTCGAGAGTCGAGCAAGGCCAGGGTCCACTCGGCACGCGCCAGGTCGCCATGGTAGGTCGGCTCGGACGGGACGCCGCGGATCGCGGCCCGGTGATCCTGGACCGCCCCTATCGCCAGAGGCAGCGCTGCCTGCAGACGCTCCTCCCAGGAGGGCAGGAGCCGCCCGTCGGGCGTCGCCCCGGTGTTCCAGATGTCGAGCGCGGCTTGTCGCCGCAGCCGTCCCCGCACCGCCAGCGCACGCTCGTCGCGCCCATTCAGCGCGAGCGCGGCTTCCGCCCGGTGGATCGCGGTGAAACGATCGACCCCGGGTCGTGTGGCCTCCGCGAGTCGGGCGGCCACCAAGGGGGGCCGTACGATCCACACCATGAGGACGAGCGAAAGGACGATCGCCATGGCCCCCAGCGTGACGGGGAACAGGCGGCCGTCTGCCAGGCTCCAGACCCGAACCCTCGTCAGGAGCCGCTCGCCGGTCGGGCTGAAGCGCGTGTGCAGGGCGACGGTGGCGATGCCGAGACAGGCGGCGGCCAGGATGCCGTTGGCGGGAATCCGCGCCGCGAAATCGAAGAGGCTGTGGACCAGCAGAGCCACTATGCCACTCAGCGCGCCCACCGCCAGCCCGACGCTGAAGGGGTCGTTCCGGCGGGCCCCCTCGGCCTCACCTCCTCCGACCGGGCACGCGGCGCGACCCAGAAGGTGGGCGCCCAGGAGATCTCGCGTAGTGTTCCAGAACAGGGCCAGGAGGAGCACCGCTCCGACGACCCCCAGCTCGAGCACCAGCTGGAGGAGATCGTTGTGGGCGTACGTATAGTAGACGCGGCCCGGGTCGAGCGCGGCCGGCTGGTAGCGCACAAAGATGTCCTGATACGTCCCCAGCCCGATCCCCAGCAGTGGGAACGATCGGAGCATCGGCAGGCTGCTCAGAGTCTGCACCCAGCGGCCCGTGTAGTCCGCGTGCCAGAGCCGCGTCAGGAACGGATCGAAGCCGATCCAGGCCGCGTAGCCCATGGTCGCGACCAGCAGCGCCCCGACCAGCGCCAGGCTTCGGCGAATCCGGCTCAGGGCGCGGAGCAGCGCCAAGAGGAGCAGGACCGCGAGCAACGCGCTCACCACCGCGCCCCGGCTCAGCGTGAAGACGAGGGCGACCGCCATGATGACCAGGGCGAGGAAGGGCAGGTACCGGCGGGCGGTCTCCTCTCGCCTTGCGGGAGAGCGGAGCAGGCCGCGAAGGGATGGCCCTCCGGCCGCGGGACCACGGCGTGCCAGCAGATAGCCGATGCCGAGAAAGATCAGCATCGTCAGCCAGGCGCCGAAGTGGTCCGGGTTCGCGAAGGTCCCGGAGAGCCGCCCCGTGGCCGGCGTGTTCCGCCACCGCAGCAGCCACGCCTCGCGGCCGAGATAGTCGAGCAGGCCGAGAAACGCGAGGCCGCCGCCGAGGATCAGGAGGGTGCTCATCAACCGATCGAGCTGCGCGCGGGTCCGGATCAGATGGATCACCAGCACGTACGCGCCGGCGTAGGTCAGGAAGATCCGAAGGGCGCTGATCGTGTGGGTCGGGGCGAGCGTGCCGAGGGTGAGCACGAGCGACGGGAAGGCCGGCGGGGCGTCAGGACTCCCGGACGGGGCCAGCGCCCACGCCACCAATGGACGGTTGCCCAGGGCGAGCTGGACGAAGACGAGGGCGATCAGCAGGCCGAGCGGCCAATCGAGGGCTGAGCACCGCCACGCGAGCCGGCGCTCGGCCACCATCCCCAGTAGCCAGCCGAGCAGCCCGAGCAGCACCAGGAGCTCGGCCACGGCCAGTGGCCAACCGCGATCGGCGCCGGAGGCCAGAGGCGCCCAGAGGAGGAGTGCGTAGAGGCTGGCGCGGCTGAGACGATCTAGCAGGGGCGACGCAGAGCCGGGCAGCTATCCGGCCTCACTGGCCCGGTTGGCCCTGGCAATTCTCCTGTTGCCCCCCATTGCTCGCGCAACTCTGGTTCGCCTGGTTCTGATTGAGGATCTGCTGATTGACGACGGCGTCATTCCCGAAGGAGGCCGGCGGGCCGAAGCTGAAGGGACCGCCGGACGTGCTGAAGCTCACGGGCGCCGTGGCCGACTCGAGGCCTACGCTGGTGACCAGCTGCTCGATGTTGGCGGGAATGGAGACCGGCGCGTTCAGCAGCGGGGTGCCGGCCGTCGCGGGATTCGACAACGACATGAGCTGCTGCGTGGCGGTCACGGTCGGCCCGCAGTCCGTCGTCGCGTACCCCGCGAGCACCATCTGCCGCTTCGC
>WNFO01024275.1_pt1 | contig 18181 bp, 13 predicted proteins | sample 5400251 | NCBI WGS metagenome assembly WNFO01 (sample SAMN13153354, study PRJNA577476) | soil metagenome | isolation source: 100 cm saprolite under Madrone tree | place: USA:California | collected 2016-06-14
GCGGCCACAAGTACGACGCGAAATCGATCAGAGTTCTCGGCGGCATCGAAGCCGTGCGCTTGCGTCCCGCGATGTACATCGGCTCGACGGGCGACATGGGCTTGCACCATCTCGTTTGGGAAGTGGTGGACAACTCGGTCGACGAAGCCATGGCCGGCTATGCGGACGAGATCAACGTCACGGTGCACGCGGATGACTCCGTCACGGTGATCGACAACGGGCGCGGGATTCCGGTGGACATGCACGCGACCGAAAAGCGGCCTGCGGCTGAAGTGGTGCTCACGGTGCTGCACGCAGGAGGGAAATTCGACAGCGACACCTACAAAGTTTCCGGCGGACTGCATGGCGTCGGCGTATCCGTCGTGAACGCGCTTTCGGACTGGCTGGAGTTGGAAATCTCCCGCGATGGCGCCGTGTGGGAACAGACGTACGAGATGGGCAAGCCGACATCGAAGCTGAAGCAGACCGGCAAGACGCGAAAGACGGGCACAAAAGTTACCTTTCATCCTGATCCCGCGATTTTCGATAAGACTTCCCTCAGCTTCGACACACTTTCACAGCGACTACGCGAGCTGGCGTTTCTGAACAAAGGCCTGAAGATCACCCTGGCCGACGAGCGCACGGAAAAGACAGCGGAATTCCGGTTTACGGGCGGCATTACGGAGTTCGTCAAGCACCTCAACCGTGGCAAGTCCACTCTGCACGATTCGCCGATTTATATGGAAGGGAAGCGCGGCAACGTGGAGATCGAAATCGCGCTGCAGTACAACGACACTTACGGCGAAAACGTTTTTGCGTTTGCGAATACCATCAACACTGTCGATGGGGGCACACACCTCTCGGGCTTCCGCTCGGCGCTGACGCGGACCATCAACAACTTCGCTTCGTCGGCAGGCATGTTGAAGGATCAGAAGGACGAGGTGACGATCACGGGGGACGATGTTCGCGAAGGCCTCGTCGCGGTGGTTAGCGTGCGGCTCCCCCAGCCGCAGTTTGAAGGACAGACCAAAGGCAAACTCAACAGCGACATCAAGGGCGACGTCGAGCAGCTCATAAACGAAAAGCTTGGCGAGTGGTTCGACAAGCATTCGACGGTGGCGCGGCGCATTATTTCCAAATGCATTGATGCAGCCCGGGCCCGCGAGGCTGCGCGGAAGGCGCGCGAACTGACGCGGCGGAAATCCGCCATGGACTCGAGCGGACTGCCGGGAAAGCTCGCCGATTGCCAGGAGCGCGATCCAGCAAGGTGCGAATTGTTTATCGTCGAGGGCGAATCGGCAGGCGGCTCGGCGAAAATGGGGCGCGACCGCAAGTACCAGGCGATTCTGCCGCTCAAAGGCAAAATCCTCAACGTGGAAAAAGCGCGGTACGACAAGATGCTGGGCCACGAAGAAATCCGCGCCATCATCACGGCCCTTGGGACGGGCATCGGCAAGGATGATTTCGACGCCGGGAAGCTTCGCTATCACAAAGTGATTCTCATGACCGATGCGGACGTGGATGGCTCGCACATCCGCACATTGCTGCTGACTTTCTTTTTCCGGCACATGAAGGAGCTGATCGAGCGGGGTCACGTGTACATCGCGCAGCCGCCGCTTTACCGTGTGAAGCGCGGAAAGACGGAAAAGTACATTCGGGACGAGCGCGACTTTGCACACGAATTGATGAAGCGCGCGACGGAAGACCACGTGGTGAAAGCCAAAGAAGGGGTGTCGCTCGAGGGTGCGGGGCTGACGAAGTTTCTCCTGAACGTGCAGGAATATGAAGCCGCGGCGGCGAAACTGGGCCGGCGTTTGCGCGAGCACGGTCTCGTCGAATTGCTTGCGGAGAGCGGGCTCGAGAAAAAAACGGATTTCGAGGATAAGAAAGCGCTCGAAAAACTTCTGAAGGAAATCGAGAAGGCCAAACTCAAGCTCGAAGGCAAGATTGTTTTCGATGAAGAGCACAGCCTCTACGAAATCCAAGTCGGGCCGCCGCACAACCAGAAGATCAACTGGGCCTTGGCTTCAACCGCCGAATACAAGCGGCTGCGCGCGCTGGCGAAGCAAGTCGCGGAGTACAACAAGCCGCCGTTCATCGTGTCGCGCAACGGCGACAAAGTGACGAAGGAAAGAGTGCAGGACGTTTTGAATTACGTCGTCGAAGACGCGAAGAAAGATTTCACGATCACGCGGTTCAAGGGTTTGGGTGAAATGAACGCCGAGCAGTTGTGGGAAACCACGATGAACGCGGAGACGCGCACCCTGCTGCAGGTGAAGCTCGAAGACGCCGTGGCGGCGGAAGATATTTTCACTACGCTCATGGGCGAAAACGTCGAGGCACGGCGGAAGTTCATCGAAGAAAACGCGCTGGAAGTCGTGAACTTGGACGTTTAATTCCGCAATCATGCTTTATCAGCTGGGATGGACGACACTGCCGGGGTTGCGCGGATTGAGCGTAAGCGAGTTTCGCGCGACGCTGACGGCGGCGCCGGACAATGAGCGAGGCATAGCGATCGAGCTTGCGAATGAAACCGAGAAGGATGCGTTTGTGCGTCATCTGGAAGAACATTTTGTCGCGCGCCGATTTACAAACGCCGCGGATGCGTTCGACACGGTGAAGGCGTACGTTTTGGAGCACGCGGCGAAGCGATAGCCAGGGAATTTAAGCCACAGCGAGGGGAAATGGCGGACGAGAAAAATACGTCAGTACTGCTTCCGGTCGATATTGAAGCCGAGATGAAGAAGTCCTATCTCGACTACGCGATGAGCGTGATCATCGCGCGCGCGCTGCCGGACGTGCGCGACGGCCTGAAGCCGGTGCAGCGGCGCATCCTGGTGGCCATGAACGACCTGGGCTTGGCCTCGAACCGCGGCTACCGCAAGTGCGCGAAGATCTGTGGCGACACGTCCGGCAACTATCATCCGCACGGCGAAGCGGTTATTTATCCCGCGCTGGTGCGCATGGCGCAGGACTTTAACATGCGCTATCCACTGATCGACGGACAGGGAAATTTCGGCTCGGTCGATGGCGACCCGCCGGCGGCGATGCGGTACACGGAAGCGCGGCTGGCGAAAATCAGCGAAGACATTCTCGCCGACCTGGAAAAAGAAACCGTCGATTTTATTCCGAACTTCGACCAGACGCGCGAAGAACCGGTGGTGCTGCCCTCGCGCATCCCTAATTTGCTGGTGAACGGCGCGAGCGGCATCGCCGTCGGCATGGCGACGAACATCCCGCCGCACAACTTACGCGAAATCGTAGAAGCGGCGGTGTTGCTCATCGAGAGGCCTGACGTCACGCTGAAAGAAGTGTTGAAGCTCGTCCCGGGGCCAGATTTTCCTACGGGCGCGTACATCGCTGGACGCGAGGGGATCGAGGCCGCGTACCGGACGGGACGCGGCAGCTTCATGATGCGCGCCAAGGCGGCGATCGAAGAGGTCGGGAAGGACCGCGAGAACATCGTGGTCACGGAAATTCCCTACCAGGTGAACAAGTCAAAGCTCATCGAGCACATCGCCGAACTGGTGCAAAACAAGAAGATCGACGGCATCGCGGACGTGCGCGACGAATCCTCGCGCGAGGGCATGCGCATCGTCATCGAGATCAAGCGCGGCGAAGAATCGCAGCTCATCCTGAACAATCTCTTCAAACACACGCAGATGCAGGAATCCTTCGGGATGATCCTGCTGGCGATTGTGGGCGGGCAGCCGCGCGAGCTGGGTTTAATTCCCCTGATCAAGCTGTTCATCGAGCACCGCCGCGATGTGGTGCTCCGCCGCACGCGCTACGAACTGCGCAAGGCGGAAGAGCGAGAGCACATCCTGATCGGGTATCAAATTGCACTCGATCATCTCGATGAAGTGATTCGAATCATCCGTGGATCGTCCAGCCGCGCGGAAGCGAAAGAAAACCTGCTCAAGTATTTTTCCGAGCAGGACGTCACGATCACGGAAAACGGAAAGAGCAAGAAACTCGAAGGCGTGAAGCTCGACGGCAGGAAATACAAGCTGGGCGGACTCGAGGGAGATGCAATCACCAGCGCGGGCTCTCCTGGACTTACGCCTGCGCAGGTTGACGCCATTCTCGAGTTGCAACTCCACCGGCTTACGCAACTCTCGGTAGACGAAATCATCAAGGAACTGAAGTCCATCCGCGAGCGGATCGCGGAGTTGAAGGAAATCATATCGAGCGAAAAGAAACTGCGGCAGGTGATCACTGCCGAGCTGCGCGAAGTGCAGAAAGCGTACGGCGATGATCGGCGCACGCAGATCGTCGACAAAGTCGACGAAATCAAGCTCGACATCGGTGCGCGCACCAAGGAAGAAGATTTCGTCGAGTATCTCTTCATCGCGTCCGCGCACAGCTATATTTTGTTGTTCACGTCGAAAGGACGCGTTTACTGGCTGAAGGTGTACGAGTTGCCGGAAGCTGCGGCGGCGACGCGCGGGAAAGCAATATCCAGCCTGGTGAAATTCCAGGAGGACGAAAAGCTTACCGCGCTGGTCGCGGCGCACAACCTTGAAGAGGAGGGCCGCTTCGTCTTCATGGCCACGAAGAGCGGAACGGTCAAGAAGTCTTCGCTGGCGGAGTTTTCCAATCCGCGGTCGACCGGCATCATCGCCATCAACCTAGATGGAAAAGACGAACTGATCGGCGCGAAGCTTACCGACGGCAAGCGGATGATCTTCCTCGCGAGCCACGAGGGCCAGGCGATATTGTTCCGCGAGACGGAAGTGCGGCCGATGGGCCGCAACGCCGGCGGCGTGAACGGCATGGACCTCGACAAAGAGGACTACGTCGTGAGCATGGACGCCGTGCAGCCGGACTTCGAAATCATCGCCAAGGAACACAACCAGACCTCGCAAAATCTGGAGGAGCTCGAGAACGAGCACATTAAGGATTCGCTGACGTCCCTGATGCTCACCGTGTCGGAGAAAGGCTACGGCAAGCGCACGCCGCTCGCGGAGTGATCATCACACACAACGGCAAAGTCATTCGCGTGCACGCGAACGAGATCCGCGAGGCCGGCCGCTCGACGCAAGGTGTGCGCTTGCTGCGCCTCGATGAGGACGATTCCGTTGCCGCCGCCGCGGTCCTGCAGGAAGAGCAGGAAGAGGAAAAGAAGTAGACTTTTCATCAGCAGCGTACAGCACCACCGCTAGTGCTAGAATTTCCAGCCTTATGAAAACCACCCAGTGGTTGGTTGTATTTCTGCTCGGGCTGTTTGTGCCGTTCTGTTTTCTTGCCATATCCAGAACCCAAGAGAAGGTTGCATCGACGGGTCAATACTTTGCCTACGTCGGCACGTACACGACCAGCGGGGATTGGCGCGGCCAGACGAAGAGCAAAGGAATCTACGGCTACCGCTTCGATCCGGAAAAGGGCGCGTTCACGCTGATGGGTGTCGCGGCGGAAACCATCGATCCCTCGTTTTTGGCGGTGCATCCAAGCGAGAAATATCTCTACGCGGTGAACGAAATAGGTAATTTCAATGGTGGGATCACTGGTGCGGTCAGCGCATTCGCAATCGACCGGAAAACGGGTGCACTGAAGCGATTGAATCAAGTGTCGTCGCGCGGGGCGGGGCCTTGCCATCTGTCCGTGGACAAGACTGGAAACTTCGTCTTGGTCGCGAATTACGATAGCGGGAGCGTCGTGTCGTTTCCCGTGCGCGACGACGGGAGTTTGGGTCCCTCAGGAGGGTTTGTGGAGCACTCCGGCTCCGGCCCGAACAAAGAGCGCCAGGCCGGACCGCACGCACATTGGATCGGCACGTCGCCGGATAATCGCTTTGCGCTTGCAGTTGACCTGGGCCTCGATGAGGTGGTGGTCTATCGATTTGACTCTGCGATGGGAAGACTTACCCCAAGCCTGCCGGGCTTCGCCAAACTCAATCCTGGTGCCGGGCCGCGGCATTTTGCATTTCACCCCAGCGGCAAGTTTGGTTATGTGGTCAACGAACTGGACTCCTCGGTGACAGCTTTCTCTTTCCAGCCCAGCGACGGCTCGCTGAAGACCCTGCAGACCACTTCCACGCTGCCGAAGGATTACACCGGCAAAAAATCGTCGGCTGAGATCGTTGTCCACCCTTCCGGAAGATTTCTTTATGCTTCGAATCGCGGTTACGATAGCGTCGCTATCTTCACGATCGATCCAGCAAGAGGAACGCTCACTTCAATTGGTCAGGTTCCGACGAAGGGCAAGACGCCTCGTCACATCGCGATCGATCCCACGGGCACGTTTCTTTTTGCGGAAAACCAGCAATCGAACAACATTGTCGTGTTTCGAATTGATCCCGCAACCGGCAGCCTCGCGCCAACGGACCAGGTCGTTGAAGTGCAGGCACCCGTGTGCATGATATTCATCGCCGCCGAATAGCCCATTCTCCTTCCAGATTTCGGCGCAAAATCGAGAGCGCCCTCGCAGGAATTGCGCTACAATCCCGCCTTCACATCAAGGCCAAACTGAGGGAACAAATGAATATCTCGAAGAATTCGTGTGCACAACTGCCTCGCGCTCTTGCGCTGGCGTTTCTTTTCTCCGCATTCGGCAGCGCAGCCTGGGCGGATGAGACCGCGCCGGCGCGCGACCCCAAGCAACCCATTGATGAGGCCTACACCGCGAAGATCCGCAAGGACACGACGCAGCCATTTTTCACCTCGCCGCTTGTCGACTACTTGCCTGCCTCGAAAACGGTTCCGACGCCCGAAGTTGTGCTTGGCGATATTTCCGGCGCGCCCGGCATTTTGCCGTACGCAGAAGAGGTCTACCGCTACATGCGATTGCTGGAGAAGGCCAGCCCGCGCGTGAAGGTGTTTTCCATCGGGAAAACGGAAGAGGGCCGCGAGATGATCGCCGTGGCCATTTCCTCGTCAGAAAACCTGAAAAACCTCGACGCGAATCGCGCGCGGCTCGCGAAGCTCGCCGATCCGCGCACCATCAAGCTTGATGATGCGGAAGCTGACCGCATCGTTGCGCTGGCCGTGCCGGTCTACTACATCACGGGCACAATTCATTCTCCGGAGACCGGGGCCCCGACGGCGCTGATGGAGTTGGCGTATCGGCTTGCCGTGGACGAAAGCCCGTACATACGCGAAATCCGCGATGGTGTGATCACCCTGATCACTCCTGTGGTCGAAGTCGATGGCCGCAACCGCATGGTGGACATCTACAGGTGGCATCTGGCCCATCCGAAGGATTTTTATCCGCCGCTGATTTACTGGGGCAAGTACGTCGCACACGACAACAACCGCGATGCCATGGGTGTCACGCTCAAACTCACGGAAAACGTGCTGAACACCTATGTCGGCTGGAAGGCCCAGGTGTTGCACGACCTGCACGAATCGGTTCCGTATCTCTACGACAATACGATTGGCGATGGGCCGTACAACGCCTGGATCGATCCGATTCTGGCGGACGAATGGCAGATGATTGGCTCCCGCAACGTGGCGGATATGACAAAATTCGGAATGCCCGGCGTCTTCGCGCACGGGAATTTCGACACCTGGTCGCCGGGCTACTTGATGTTTATCGCCGCGATGCACAACGGCATCAGCCGGCTCTATGAAACCTTCGGGAACGCCGGCGCGGACACAGTGGAGCGCGCGCTTGACCCGCAAGAGTACGCGCGCACATGGTACCGCCAGAACCCGCCGCTGCCGAAAACGCTGTGGTCTCAGCGCGACAATAACAATTATGAACAGACGGGGCTGCTGACCTCGTTGCACTACTTCAACGACAACAAGCGGCTCTTTCTGAAGAATTTCTATTTAAAGGCCAAGCGCTCGGTGACAAAACCAAGTGCCGAGGGTCCTGCGGCCTATGTTTTGCCCGGTGATGACCCGCGGCCGACCTTGCAAGCGGAGTTGCTGGCCGTATTGCAAAAGCAGGCGGTAGAAATTTCGCGGGCCACTTCGTCCTTTACAGTGACGCTGCCTGCGAAGAAGCAGGCTAAATCAAGAAACGAAAAGGACGCGAAAGACAAGGAAACAGCTCCAGCACCCGCAACGCAAGAATTTCCCGCGGGCAGTTACATCATCCGCATGGACCAGCCGTACTCGCGGATCGCCGATGCGCTTCTCGATCATCAATACTGGAGCCCCGACGACCCGCAAAAGACCCCGTATGACGATACCGGCTGGACCTTTGGAGAACTTTTTGGCGTGCGGGTAACGCGCGTGACGGACAGCAAGGTGCTGGATGCTCCGATGGAACGCTTGAAGGAAGTTCGCATGCAGGGAGGTTTGAGCGGGGAGGGCACAATTTTTGCGATCAACAACTCCGCCGAGCCCGCGCTGGCCACCTTGCGTTACAAACTGCGCGACGCTTCGATCGAAGCGGCCGAGGAGCCGTTCGAAAGCGGCGGGAAAAAGTTCAACCGCGGGTCATTCCTGCTTCGCAATGTCAGTCGTTCGCAACTGAATGAGATTGTCTCTGAATTGGGCCTGCGGGCGGGGCCGATTGCGCAGCTGCCTTCCGTCAAGACGCATCCCGTGCGCGCGGCGCGCGTGGCCCTGGTTCACACCTGGCTAAGCACACAAACGGAAGGCTGGTGGCGGCTCGCGCTCGACCATCTGAACATCCCTTACGACTACATCAGTACGCAGACGGTTGCAAAGTCCGGCGATCTCAACGGCAAGTACGACGTCATTTTGTTTCCGCCAGTGGGATTTTTCTCCAGCCCCACCGCCATCATCTCGCTGACGGCGTGAGCGTGGGCAATGCGCAGCGGATGAAGATTGTCGGATCCGTCGTTGGCACACGGCTTGTAGATGGAGCAAGTCCCATCGCTTACGGGTACGATGAAAAGCTGGCTGCGTATTGCGAAAACGGGCCGATCTTCACCTTGACGAGCGTTTCCGGCGGGCGCGGCTTCCGCCGCCTCGGCGGAGAGACGCACACGCGTTCTACCGGCCGAGGCACGATAGACGATTCGGACTTTGCGGTTGGCCGTCCCGTCGTTGAGGCCACCGAAGAGCCCAAGGCGGAAATCTGGGAGGTCCCGCGGGTCACTGACGAACAGATGCGCAATGGCTACCGCGTGATCCCCCCCGCACATCGCGCGCGTGTCATCTTCCGCTACGCGGACGGCAAGGACCTGCTAATCTCCGGGCTTGTGGAGGGCGGCGACGAAATAGCGCAGCACCCGGCTGTCGTGGATGTGCCAACGGGCGACGGACACGTCGTGCTGTTTTCCATAAATCCGGTGTATCGCGGCGAAACGCGCGGCACTTATTCTCTTGTGCTCAACACGATCCTCAACTTCGATAGCCTCAACGCCGGCCGTAGGCTGTCGGAGAAATGAAATCGGCCAGATTTGCGTTACAATCCCGGCGACCATGGCGAAGCGCAAATTGAAGAGACGAACAACCAACCGGTCAAGTTCGCGCCGGCGGAAGACTGCAACACGCAGGGGCCGCTCCGTGGGCAGCACGAAGCTCCCCAAAGACGCCGTCACGCTCATCGTGCTGCTCCGCGCGAGAGAGGGTCAGGAAACTATTCTCGAAGCCGAGCTACGCGCGTTGGTGGGCCCCACGCGCAAGGAGGCAGGCTGCATCCGCTATGATTTACACCGATCCGTAGATGTGCTCGGTGCGTTCCTCCTGCACGAGGTGTGGGAGACGCGCGAGGCCCATACTCAGCACACCAATTCCCCTCATTTTCTCCGCTGGAACGCGCGCAAGGACGCTCTCATCGCCTCCCGCGACGCCACTTTCTGGAAGCACGTCGTTTGAAAGCAGATCCTGCGGCGGTCATCCTGCGGGTTGAGCGGCGACGTAATAGCCCGGCCGGGCGCGAACCTTCAGGCCTTTGCGATCCACTTCCACTTTGATCTCGTGGTAGCCGGTGTCGTTGGTGCCGGTGGGTGTGTAGCTGACGGTGTATTGTGAGTGCAGTTCGCCCCCGATTTCGTCGATGGCTTTCTCGATCGAGCGGTCCTTGAACGTCGGGAGATGAGCTCCGCCGGTAGCCGTCGTAGCGACTTCCAGGGCGTGGTCTTTTACTTGGTTTTCGACGTGCTGCACGGCCCACACCGCCAACGCCATCAAGTCGATGTTCCCGTAGCGATTTTCCTCGCTGGTGGGAGTCTGCGGCACGCCGGGCTGTGGCGGCAGGGGAAAGGTGCCGGGGGGCGTGCTGCGAATCCGGGTATCTTGCGGCTTTTGGCGCAATTCGGCGGCCGTAGTGGAGAGGCCCACACTATAGATGGTAACGTTGGCGAGCTGCGCCTGCCGCAGCACCTCGCCGAGCTTCGCTTCGCTGCCCACGTCTGTGGCTTCCGACAAGATCAGCAGCACGCGTCTGTGGCCGGGCTTCTCTGGGGTCGCCTGCGGGCGTCCCGTCAGGATCTCCACACCGACAGCCATGGCATCATAAAGCTTTGAGCCGGACGTTCCGGCTTGCAGGCGTGTCACGGTTTTCTCGATTTGATCCGCGCTTGTCGTGAAATCCTGGAGTTTGTCGACACCATCGTTGAAGCCCACGACGGCGGCTTCGCCGCTTGGCCCCATCACGGTTTGCGTGAAAAGAATCCCCGACTTCCGCAATTGGGGCAGGAGGGGCTCGATACGCGAGCTCGTCTCCATCAGGATGACCAGGGAAATCGGATCGCCGCCAAGATCAAAATGAGAGATTTTTTGTTGGACGCCGTTATCCGTCACGCGAAAGTCCTTCACCTCCAGATCGGGAACCATGCTGCCGTTGGAATCGCGCACCGTGACCGGCGTGGTGACCAGCGCGACGCGTACTTTGAGCTTAGCCTGGGCTTCCGGCGGAGCCATCTGAATCGAAGCGCCAGGCTTCGGCGCAATCGGTCCCTCAGTCGTCTGCGCATGCAGCACGCCTGCGAGGCAGCAGAAAACCGCCAGCAGGGTTCCCCATCTAAGTGAGATTGTCTTCATCGCGCATCTCCGGCCAAACAGGCTCGACTAACGAAGTGTACTCGATTCGACGCAACCGCGTTGGAAGTCGTTGCCGCGGGGCTCGCCGCTTCCTACAATGGCAGTTCGCTCATTCCGGGGAGATACCTCATGTTCAATGAATCCAGAAAGCTAAAACCGCAGCACGCACCCAAAGCGCCCCACGAAGACCCTAAGTTTCTGGACAGCACGCCCGCTCGCCCTCTCCGCATCCTCGCAGAGTATCTCCATCCGCTGGTGCAACTGAAGCGGGAAGGAATTGGCGACACGATTGTCATGTTCGGCTCGGCGCGCATCGAATCGCACGAAACGGCGCAGACGCGCTATACGCGGCTGAAGCGCGAGAAGACATCGAGGATGTCTGCCGCAAAGCGGGCGCAGCATCGCGCCGCGCTGCGGCACGCCAAGAGCCTGCTGGAGATGTCGCGCTACTACGAAGAGGCGCGCCAGCTTTCGCACAAAATCACTTCTTGGGCGCTCACGCTCGGGCCCAGGCCGCGCCGCTTCGTCGTTTGCTCCGGAGGAGGGCCGGGCATCATGGAGGCGGCAAATCGCGGTGCCATCGAAGCCGGCGGCAAATCCATCGGCCTTTCCATAGAGCTGCCGCACGAGCAGTTCGCCAATCCCTACATCAGCCCGGAGCTGAGCTTCAACTTTCATTATTTCTTTATGCGCAAACTCTGGTTCGCGCAGATCGCCAAGGCTCTAATCGTGTTTCCGGGAGGCTTCGGCACTATGGATGAGCTCTGGGAAATGCTCACGCTGCTGCAAACTGGAAAGCTTCCCATGCATAACGTCATCCTCATCTACGGCCGGAAGTATTGGAATGAAGTTATGAATTGGAAGGCCATGGTGCGCTGGGGCACAATCAACGAAGAGGAATACGAGCTGTTGCAATTCGCAGACACTGTCGATGAGGCCTTTGACCACATCCGGGCCGGCCTGGAGAAATACCACATGGAGGTCGACCCTTTTTTACAGACTTATTAGACGCAACGCTATTTCTAAGACATTTATTTTGTGAGATTTAGAAGAAAAACTGAGAGATTTACTGTGAGCCAGTGTTTTATGTTGTGTAGGCCCCCACCCCGGCCGGGGCGAATTCAGGAGGGTTAGGAGCAATGAACGCAAACTTCCAACAAGGGTCCAAGGTTTTCGGCAAAGTGGCGCTAGCCACCGCCGCGCTGGCTGGCATGCTCGCCTTTGCGGGAGCGCCGAGCGCCCTGGCCAACGATGACGGCTGCCGGCGACGTATTATCAAGGCCGATCACAAACTGCACGAAGCGATCGAGCACCGTGGCTACGGCAGCAAACAGGCAGAGCGCGCCCGACGTGAACTGTTCGAAGCGCGCGAGCGCTGCTGGCGTGAGAACCATCGTTGGTGGGATGAGGATGGGCGCCGCTGGCATAGTGATCGTGACTGGGATGATCACGACCATGACCGTCACTAGTTTCTGAGGCCAAGACGATTTACGAGGCGCAGCGGATTTTCGCTGCGTCTTCTTTTTCTCTGATGGCCCGTTTATCCGGGGTTTCAAACAGTCCGCAGGCGAACTTCTGGCGCTACGAGCGGCATGAAGCCCTTGAGCGCCTGGCGTGGTCACGCCGTGAATTTCGCGCCCGAGAATGGCGCGAGCATCGTGACTATGATGACCGCCGTCACTACCGCGACCGGGATCGCGACTGATCCTTTCCCATAAACGGCGGTATGGAAAACAAAAACGGGGCGCGTTCGCTGCGCCCCGTTTCATTTTTTTTCATCAAAGGAAATTAGTGACTGTTGACGGGCAACTCTTCGGAGAAAACAGCAGCAAAGCGCCGCGTTTCATCCTGATCGTGGAGCATGACGACAGGCACCACGCGCAACGATTGCCCGCATGCGCGGCATTGCGTCACTTCTCCCTGCAAGTCCTGCAAAAAGCCGTCCGTGAAATGATACTGCGTCCGCTCGCGCCGGGCGTTTTTCTCGCCACGCTCTCCGCAGTGCGGACAAATGAATTCCACCTTGTCCAGCTGCGGATCGCGGTCCAGAGCAGCCCAGCCCGTGCGGCGCACGCCTACAGTTTCCACATTACGCCGGTCCATGGGGGTAAACCTCCTCAGATCCACGTCCACTAACAATGGGATGCATCAGAAGTCAACTTCGATACAGGTCTTATAACTCAAATAAAACAAGCCACTTACCATAACTTCCAAACACAAGCAATCCTTGCTCCTGGCAGGTCCCGCGAAGTCCTAGACCCGGATTCCGCCATTTCCATTCCCCCAAAATGGCCTGACGAGCTGCTCACCGATGCTCTCCTGCCCTCTACCGAGTTGTGAATTGAGACTTACTTCCTACCGGGCGTCTTCAGAGTGCAAGTCCGGGAACTTGTCCCGCGTCCCGGTGTCCAACGGTGCAGAGGACGCGCGCACCTCACATCCCTGCGAGCGCGGCGCCGGTCTCCTGCAGCAGCAGAGCAACCCGCAGGATACCGGCGCCGCAAAACTTCTACTTCTCACTCGCAGAACTTTTCGGTGGAGGTGTGTGATGTCATTCGTTCCCCAACCGGGTCATCAAGAAGGTTTCGGCTCTTTACAGGATTGCCTCGTGGAAGCCGATCCCGAGCAGCGGACTCGTCAGCGACGCATTCGCCGGCGCGCCTTGGTCATCTCCATTGTCACGCAAAGCGCGATTCTCACAGCTTTGATACTCGTGCCCTTGCTCGGCAGGCCCGAACACATCGCGCTTGCCAACATGATTCCGATCCCGCCGTACTACGCTAACAATGGCCCGGCGCATCCGGATAATCGGCCCGCTCCTCCCATTCATAAGAACAGAGCGAATTTTTGTGCGACTTGTTTCTCGCCGCACTTTCCCAATCGCATTCCTACCACTGATGACATGCCGCCACTAGACATTCCCCCAGGAATCGGCCCCGGCGGCGGAAGACAGACACAGCAAGTACTGTGGGGACTCAGCATTGATGAGAATCGGCGCCAGCCCGCGCCGCCGACCGAACCACGGCCGCAAACGCCGAGGCGCATCAGCATGACGCGCCTTGAACCTGCGATGCTGATCCATCGCGTCGAGCCCATCTATCCAACACTGATGAAGCATATTCACCGCGAAGGCCGCGTCGAGCTCCGGGCGATTATTGCCACGGATGGCAGTATAGAGTCGCTTCAGGTGGTAGCTGGCGACGCCGGGTTCTACCAATCAGTGCTAGATGCTGTGCGCCAATGGCGGTACAAACCCACTGTCCTCAACGGGCAACCCGTCGAAATCGACACCTTTATCACCGTGTTGCCGGGGCGTCAGCGGTGCACGGGGCCGCGCCTGCTGCGCGGCCCCTCCTGCCTGCACCGGACAACCGATTGCTTGAGTTCTCGGAGCGCTTTTCGCGCGCCGAGGTTAGAAGTGGAGCAAGATTCCCGTCGATACGCGCAAATTATTCTGCGTTTGATTCCCGGTGGTTCCCTCCGGGAAGCGCGTGATCAGGTAGTCGAGCTGAACTGGCCGAAGAGAAAAACGGCTGTTCAGCCGGTAGTCCACGCCGCCGCCGAGAGCCATCGCGAATGCGTTTTGCGACGTGCTGGTGCCTAGAAAACTCGCTCCGGCATGGGCCACGCCGAAAAGGGCCTCGCCGAAAGGTGTAACGCGTTTATAGCTGCGGTAAGAAACACGAGGACCAAACAGGTAGGTCGAAAGCGTTCCATCCACGCCGCTGCCGAGGATATTGCCGTTGTGATAGGCGCCAAAATCCGCGACGCCGCTGATCCAGTCTTTTACGTGATAGGTGAGCGAAGCGCTTCCGCCGTTGAGACTGAAGCCATTCGCTCCGGAAGTGCTGGGATTTTCCCGGACGTAGGAATACCCTGCGAATATATCCACCTTGGGAGTCTCCTGCGCATGTGCAGCGGCACCGAAGAAGGAAAGAAAAGCTAACAAAGACACCACTATCCTCAACCTCATAACGCCTCCATTCAGTTGGTTTCTGCGTGGTCCGGCCACATAGACTCTCGGACACGCGACTTGCGGTGTGCCTCAGGCAGGTAGGCAGCGATCCGCGTTTGCCCTATTTTTCTTCCTGATAAAGATGCGTCGGTCGGTTGGAGCGTTGCAAAGAAAGTAGATTCTTGTGGGAAGAAAAGTAACTGTCGGGGAAGAATCGTAACCACGCCAACGGCTTGCGAGCGCCTCATTCCTATAGAACTGGCTCGCCGGAGTGGCGCGCAATGGCTTCGCGCGTTGCGTCGCGCAGGCGAACTAATTCGTGCCAGTCTGAAACTTCTCTGCCTTCCGCCGTTCTGAGAATGGTGGGATAGATTGGCGCGGAAACGGTGATCGTCACACTTGTGGGTCTAGGCAAGTAGGTGCCTTCCCGCAAGAAACGGCGCGTGCCGGCCAGGGACACGGGAACAATTGGTGTGCCCGTTTCCACAGCTGCCTTGAACGCACCCAACTGAAATGGCCGGACACCATCCTCTCTCGCGAATGTTCCTTCTGGAAATACAAATACGGATTCGCCCTTGCGCAGCAATTCTTCCATCTCTTTCGCTTGGCGCAGCCGCGAATCTGAATCCGTACGGTCAAATTGGAGATGCCCCATCTGCCGTAAAAACGTCCCGACAAAGGGCATGCCGGCCACTTCCATTTTGGCGACGAAGCGGTACGAAACGCCGAGCCCCAGAATCAGGGGCAGGACATCGAAATAGCTGGTGTGGTTCGATGCGTAAATCTTCGCGCCGGGCGTTTCCATATATTCCTTGCCAACTACACGGACGCGGCAGCCCGCCAGCGCAAACAACACTTTCAAAGCCCCCGACGTAAATCGCCCGGCAGTGTGGTGATCCCTGATGAAATGCACGATGGTCCAGGTCGGCACAACCCACAGCCCAAATACCACGATGACGTACAAACCGTACAGAACCTCCAGGCCACGCCGCAGGCCTTTAGCGATTTCCCGCCCTACACCACGCAACAGGCTTGCAGTGCCCAGCCGCGCGATTTGCAGCCACGCGGGCCGCTTCGCGGCCGCCAGTGTTCCGGCCAGATAGAGCTGCTTTGTTTCTTCGCGGCGCAATTTTCCGCTCGAAGTCTTGGGTATGCAACCGGGCGGGATGAGCTCAACTCGATCCGGCGGGAGACCGAGCCCCTGCGAGACCTGTTCTGTCACGGCGGCGGTAATCGACGCGCGTCGCGCGGCGTCTCGCTCGCGAGTCTCCGCCACGACCACCAGTTTCTCCGTTCCCGCCGCTTCATCCTTCAAACCAAACGCTACGATGCAACCCTTGCGTATTCCGTCAGCCCGGGCCGCCAGCTCTTCGACCTCGTGCGGGTAAAGATTCCGCCCGCCTTTGATGATGATGTCCTTCACTCGTCCGGTGACGTAGATCTCTCCATCCGCCCGGTAGGCGCGGTCGCCGGAATTCACCCAGCCATACTCGCCATCGTTCGCCGGCAGCCCCAGCGGATATAACTTTTCGGTGGCTGCCGCATTCCGGTAGTAGCCACTGGTCGCCGAGGGCCCGCGGAACCACAGAAAGCCTTCCCTGCGGTCGGGCAGTTCCTCCCCGCTGGCGTCGACGATGCGCACCTCGTGCCGCGGGAGCGGTTTCCCGGAGGAGACAAAAGCAATCGCGGTCGAATCGTCCGCTCGAGCCGGGACAGCACGCCCCTGTGATGTGAACACCTCACGCTCGATACGGTCCACCAGAGGCCCGCGATTCAGCGGCGGCACCGTCACGGCGAGCGAAGCTTCGGCCAGGCCGTAGACAGGTAGCTGCGCTTGGCGCCGGAAACCGTAGCGCGCAAATCGCTCGGCGAAGCGCTCCAGCGTTTCCGGGTTGACAGGCTCCGCGCCGTTCAGCGCCGCGCGCCAACTGCTCAAATCCAGACCCTTGATGTCTTTATCGGCGATCTTCCGCACGCACAGCTCATAGGCAAAATTGGGCGCCGCAGTGACCGTCCCGCCATACTTTTGAAATGCCTTGAGCCACCGCTCGGGCCGCGTGAGAAATGCCAACGGCGACATCACCGCGAGCGGTACGCCAAAGTGCACCAGCGTGAGCCACGCGCCGATCAGGCCCATGTCGTGATACAACGGCAGCCAGCTTACGCCGACGTCTCCCGGTCCTAAATCCAAGACTTCGCCGACTGCCCGCATATTGGCCAGCAAATTGGCGTGCGTGAGCACTACGCCCTTGGGGTCGCCCGTCGAGCCGGAAGTGTATTGCAACAGTGCGATGTCGCTCGCTTTGCGCGCGCGGCTGCCGGAGAGATGCAGCGGAAGCGCACCAGGGGCAGGGGGCGGCGCTTTGTCCGCGGCCTCGATCAGTTTTTCCGCATCCGCAACGCCCGCGAGCGAGCGCACACGCGGTTTCAGCAGCCGCGCCACGGCTTCCGCCTGGCGAAAGGTGAGCAACAGGCAGACTTCCGCATTGTTGAGGATTGCTGATTGCCGCGCTGCGTATTCTTCAATGCGGTCCGCGCGAAACGGCGGATAGATGGGTACGGGAATCGCGCCGGCCAGTAGGATACCCGTGTACGAAACAAAAAAGGCCCGCGAAGTTGGCAGCATCAGCGCCACTCGTCCGCCCGCGGGAACGCCGCGGCGCCCCAATTCCGCCGCGCAGCGTTGTCCGGCGGAATACAGTTCGCCATACGTCAGTGTCAGACCGCGATCTCCTCCGTCCGCATCCTCGGTGATGAGCAGGTGCGCACGCTCTGCATCGTGGGCAGCGCGGTAGCGGAATACGTCCAGCAGCGTCTCCGCTGAGAAAACTCCTTCGTCCGCTGCCGCGCGATGCAACTTCTGGGTTGTGACCGAAGCGCGCAGGGCCGAGCCCGTGGCCTCCTCCTGCGTATCCTCTCCGGGCGCGGCATAGATGGCCCTGGCCAGATCCTCCGGCGTGTTCGCCTCCGAGGCGACGCGATCCGGAAAGCGCACGCTGAAAGCCGTCTCCAGCCGCGCGAGCAATTCCACGCGCTCCAGGCTGCCTAGGCCGAGGTCCCGGTCGAGTTGGGACCCAGCGTCGAGCATGGGCAGCGCACCTTCACTGCCCAGTTCGTGGAGCAGTGCGCGCACGATCTCCAGCACGCGTTCACGTACGGCGGAGGCGTCGAGTTGCGTCGCAGGTGTAGCCACGGGATACTGGAAGGGACGGTCTCTTCGGCGAGAGGCTACCACGCGCAAATGCAGAATGCCATCCGCGCAGCAGCCTCAATCGGTCAGGCGCTTTGCCCCTTCACCTGCGGAGCGGCAAAGCCCCGGGGCAGCAGCGTCGTCGAGAGGTCC
>WNFO01002049.1_pt1 | contig 18179 bp, 23 predicted proteins | sample 5400251 | NCBI WGS metagenome assembly WNFO01 (sample SAMN13153354, study PRJNA577476) | soil metagenome | isolation source: 100 cm saprolite under Madrone tree | place: USA:California | collected 2016-06-14
AGCCGTCATTGCAAGAGGAGTTAGCGAAGGAAAATTTTCCGGGAGGTACCATCACAGCGATGGCTACGGTCGGGGCCTGGGCGACACCCTGATCGCCCTTTATCGTGGGCATTTCCAACGTGACCTGGAACGCATGCTCCAATATCTGATTGACGAGCATCCTGCCGGGTGGTCAAGCATCATCCACAAAGACTTCACCCTCCGGCCTGGCTATACATGGCAGCAAGCAATCGGTGACGGCGCAAAATTTGAAGTCTATTCAAAACGGCCAGACTATCGCCGTCCTCAGTGCTTCTGTCACGGCACTCGCAAAGAGGAAGAATTCCTGATCGATCAGGAGTCGGACACGGATTGCGAGTTCGCTTATGTATTCGACGTAGAGAGCCGGACGATGCACGTCCTTGACCGTGCGAAGCAACCGCAAGGGACAGGCTACTTCTGGCGTGACATCGGGCGGATTGAACTGGACCAGGACGGACCTGTTGATTGGGATGAAATCCAGTGTGGAAAAACCGAAGGTTGGCCGCGTTGCGATCACACGGCGGAATATCACGGAATTGATTCGCCGCTATCGATGCAAGCGTATCTTGGCAATCATCCTCTGGACCCGATTCATGACCCGATTGCATATCGAATCGACGGCAAGACATTCCGCGCGACAGGCTCAGGAGGGAATGCCGACTGGCTATGAACAAAGATCGTCTAGCAACATACCAAGAAGTCAGAAAAACGCTCATCGAACGCTTAACACGGCTGTCGTTCACAGAAACAATGCTGGAGAAGATGTCCGTTTTTCAGCTTGTAAGCTTGCTCCATCTGATGGCGGGACACCTGAACTATCTTCCAACCTACACAATCGCGGTGCGTACCCTAGAAGAAATGTTTGGTGAAATCATTTGGGAGAAGCCGGGTGGAGAAGAGCCCAAAATAGAAGAACCAAAGCCTGCGGTGGTGCATTAGGAGGGAACATGGCGAAATTCGAAAAGTTTGACTCCAGAAAACAGATTCGAGGACTCGCGGAAGCAGCAAGACGGATGCTGCTTGAAGAACGTAAACGCGAGAAGGAGAATTACGACGCTGTGATGGCTTATTTTCGCCGGAAGGCCAAAACGCAAAGAGGTTCGACACGATGATTTCTCCGTGGGTCATGTGCATTCAGGATTTTGTCGAACTGCTGACAATCGAGGTTCGCAAGATGTCCGAGAAGGAGAAGGCCGAGTTTCGTCGTGCCTGGATTCAAGCGAGTCTTATGTCGAAGGTGATCCACTGAGATGCCCAGGCCAGCAACGCCAGTGACCGTCATAAATGATGCAGCTAGGAAGGGCGTCAGCATAGCCCGCTTTCACATTACAAAGGTTCAGGGTGAAGAGATTAAGCGGATCGAGCGCGCGCAAGGCCACGACCGGGCGCTGGCTGCCTTATTGAGGATGCTTCGGTTGAAATCCTGAATCGTGGTCCAAAGAGCGAGGCTAGCGGCCTGAAGACGGTTTGCTGGTAATGAGTAATTACCAGCAGAATCGCTAAGTCCTTTAGTTTTCTTGAAGTTCGCGCGGGACAGGTTTACCTGCGAGTACTCTAACGAATTAGGGTTGACAGATTTTGATTTCTATGAAACACTCTAGTTCGCTCCTCGTTGTTCGAGGGCCATTTTCTTTTTCGTCTGCTCCTGCTCAATATGGGCCCGAGCAACTGTACCGGGTAGCGCGAAAGCGTCATCGGACGCCCGGACAGGGACATGTGGTGACGAGGCAACGTAGCCGACGCTGAACAGCGACCCGGTGAATCCACAACCTCGTTGATAGTCTAGGACAGCAACTCCTCAGACAAGCCGAAATTCATTTGAGCGCAGAACTGCGTTCAGAATTTGGCTTGCCTATGGCTCTCCGTAGGTCCGACTCGAACAACACTTCAGGCACTTCTCTCGCTATAACTCGGTCTATTCAACCGGGCGGTCTTTGCCCTCCGGCTTGCACCGCATGTGTGGGCTGCACTCCATTCGCGATTGAAGAAGCCTGGCGCAATGGAGCGTTGAAGTATCGCCGCGTTGGGATGATTGCCTTCGACCCAACGTTCCTGCGCATCGGAAACTGCGGACTGCGTGTCGATATTAGTGTGCTTGCGCTACGCGAATCCCGGCTAATCCGCTGCACGGTACCGGGCTGCAGGACATCATACGAAATTCCTGACGCTGCGCCTGCCCCACCGAAAACATCCGTTCAACAATTTCTGGATTCACTCGTCCCGCTCGCGTATTCCGAACACGTCACAGAAGTGTCAATGGTGTCTAAATACACCTGCTCAAGCCATCCGCGTGTTGGCTCGCATTGCGCCGTGTTCGAGTTTCTCGGAAGAACAGAGCGCGAATTCTACTCTGTAAAGCATGGGAAAATCCGCAGCTCTGCAGTAGACCGTGGCATTCATTTTCAAGACCACCTGAGCCGTGCTCGATTTCGTATTGGTGCATCCGCCGAGTTGCGTCACTTGATTCGCCCGGATACTCCGCCCGAATTCTTGCCGCCGACCCCTGAAGAGTTGATTCGCCTGCGTGCCGCGAGCGAAGAGTACGACCGCCGCGTCCGTGTCGCGCAGGAACGCATGGCGAGGATTCGCGCATCATACCAGGAGACTGAACAACAGACATCGCTCGATGAATTCACCGAAGGTATCGAACTTGAAAGACGCAAACTTGGTGCGAGCACTGACCAGGACACCTCGCTACACAATCGGGTTCGAATTGTTGAGTTCAAGTTTCGCCCAACCGCGGCACAGACTGCAGAGTGGGAACGCAAACTTCGCAAAGCATTCCAAGAGGAATACGGACGTGACAACCGCGACGCAGATGTCATGATGTCCAAGTACATCGCACAACTTCAACACGAACGCGAGACCGCAACTCATGAACGACAGATTGAGATTGACCAACACATGCTGCACGTGCTGCGCAGTAAACCGTTCCATCCAGCAAAGCCGCGATATGCGCGAGAGATTAAGCTGATTGAAGATGAAGTTACCATCGCTCGCGCCTATAAAATTGGCGATGACCCGTTCAAAGAAGAACAGGACGTGTTCGAACAGATCGTTCCGAATTATGTTCCGACCCGGACCAAGACGAAGGCCAGGGAGCCCCTGGAGCGTATCCAGAGTACGTGGTTCGAGGACACCAAGGCGCGTCTCGCAAGGTTCAACAAGCAGAAGAACGACCCGGAAGCACTGCGCAAGTCTGCGGACTTCAAGAAGTTGCTTGGCGCGACTCTGGTGCTCAACGAAGACATGACAACGGCCCAGGCCGAACTGCTCACGCGGGAGCCGTCTACTGCCATCGAGAAGCGAGCCCAGAGATTGCGGAATGCTTTGCATCCTGAAGAAATGAAACAAGTTGCATGATTCTGTCCGGTACACGCGGGAGATATAGAAACACAAAATGCTGGAAAGCCGATACTTGGTGATTGCCATTAGAGGCTTTTCTGATCACGGGAAACTACAAATACGCAATGCGCGGCGAATCACGGCGCAGATGTAACCGCGTAAGCGGATGAAAGGAACCACCATGAAAGAACCGAAAGTATCTGTAGAAATCGTGAAGCGTCCGAACGGCAAGTATCGCGTCGAAGCCGGACCCTTCACGGAAGAGCAAGCAAAACAACTTGAAAAGGCCGGAGCATTAAAGGACTTTGAAGTGGTGGACGCACGTCTCGCTCCTTCGCAGTCGGCATTCGACCGACTTCTCAAGGGTAAGACATTCAAAGTTGTTGCTGATGGTTATGGCGGAATGATAGTGCCTGATGTCTTTGTCGAGGCATTTTGGGAAGACCGGGGTGCTACGCCAGTTGACAGGAACTTCAAACAAACACCAGACATGCTGATGTACGAAGCATGCACTGGAACCGTCATCAAAGTAACGAAGAAGAACTACACGGCGAGGCTGTCAAACGACGAAAACATCACGATTACGGTTGATGGGACCGATGCAAAAGTGGGCGACCGTGTTCTCAACGTTCAGTATGAACACGGCGGGGCCACGATTGCCGCTCAAGGTCATAAAGACTTCTTTGACGAATATAACGATGGCGACAGCGTGGTGTTCTATATCACAAAGCCAGATAAGGACGGCGTCAGTAGGCTTGAACATGTTCCGACTATTCAAAAGCATGTGCCGTATCCGCGTGAAAAAACGATCAACGGAGTTTCATACCCGTACGTTTACGGACCTGCTGATGAAGGCAAAATTCCGTATGCAATCATCAGGACCGAGAAGGGCTGGACCATTGGCGGCGACTTGGTGCAAGCACAGCACGCTGAAAACGTGGCAGTACTTAGGGCCGACAGCGGTGGTGTTGTGCCGAAGAGGTTGAGCAAAAAGACGAAGACAGTTTTGTTCGTTGTGAAAAACCTACCGGAAGTTCTCCAGGCCGCAAAGGACAATCCGAACGGCTCGTTCACGATTGACGAACAGTTCATCACCGTCGATCAGGCCAACATCCACAAACAATCGAAGCGTTCCAATGTGTTCGGCGGTGCTGTATTCAGTAAGAACCACGACCCGCAGCTTGCACACGGGTGGTACAAGCAGCCAGTCAATGAAGAGGAGCGCCAAGTCTTCAATTGGGTGTTTCGAAGTCTTTATGGCGAAGCATTGAAGAAACTAAAGCTTGCTCCGGTGCGAGCGCCGGAACAAAAAGCAGCTTAACCACTTGCCGCTCGGCGCGGTGTGCGGGAACGCGCCCGATCAATTTCAGTATTGGCATTCACCCATCTCGGCTTTCAGCCATGCTTAGGGTTTCCTGCCATCTTCTACGAAACGAAGTTTACGTCATGCCATAGGTGTGACCCCCGGAATGCCGGGAATGAGTGATCGAATGAAAACTGGAACAGTCACAACGTGGAATCGGGAAAAAGGTTATGGATTCATCGAGACCGCAAGCGGTAAGAAGTATTTTGCCCACATCCAAAATTGGATGGATGACGACGCTCCTGTTGTCGGCGGGTATGTAGTATTCGAGCTTGGACCGCGGAGAGCTAACAAGCCAGAGCAAGCTGTCAAAGTGTGCTTGAGTACCAACGTTGGTGCGGATGCGCTTGCAGGCGGTGTGTAATGTTCGATCTAAACACACCGGAAGGACTAGAACAGGTACGACAGGCTCTTGCGCAAACTGCACCACAGGCTGCGGTCACTGTGATGGAGCCGGAGCAGGAAACTGCGGCCACCGTTGCAGAACCAACAGAACCACATCCCCTTACCGAGAAAGAAGCGATAACAATTGTTCAATCGTGGGTAGCGGAAGATGTTGAAGTCGAATTACTGGAACGAAGATCAGTTGAAGAGATGGTTGAAGCCCTTCAAGATGCAGGCGAATACCGGGGGGCCGATCTTTCGATTTCTCGATTGAAAGAGATCGTCAATATATATGCACCGAATGCTCTGAAGGGTTTTGAACAAAATGTGCTGCACTCGAAGCTAAAAACACCGCCTTATCCATCTGAACTAGCTTCATTGGTCGCATCCGGGGCCGCAGTGCATGAAGACGGCTACTGGTTGGTAAAGCGATGCCAAAAATGCGGAAACTTCCGAGCGAACTGTTGTGGTCCAACTGAACTAGTGTCCGCAGTACGAAACGATGAAATGACCCTAACTAGTTTCGGGAGACAAGCGGTAGGACTCGACTCGATCAAAACGCCAAAACCGCCAAAGAGTTTGGAAGCTATTCTTGAAGATAAGAAGCGTGCTCAATCTCAATCAAAGTGGTGGAGCGAATTCCGTGGAGTAGACGAACTCGAAGGAAACGGAACTGTAAAGATGTACATCGAGAACTTTCTACCTGAAGGGGCCACGTTGATTTGTGGACTTCCGAAAGAAGGCAAGAGTTTCCTTGCACTATCGGTTGCGAAAGCCTTAACCAGCGGGAAGCCGCTATTCGGGCGTCCTGGCTTTGAAGTTCCTGAACCCGTTCCTGTGCTGTATCTAGCAGCCGAGAGTGGCGATGGTGCTCTAAAGCTACGATGCAAAAGAATGGGCATCACCAACGATAAGACCAAGTTCATCGCTCGAACCTTATCACAGGGGCTGATGTTCGGACTCGATGACCCTATGATCGAGGCGCTTGTCAAAGATATGCGGCCCGTCGTTGTTCTGGAAACTCTAATACGTTTTAACGACGGTAAGAACGAGGATGACGCATCAGAAAATCGGAAGCTGGCCGAAGCCATCTTCCGATTGATCGCATGGGGAGCGAAGGCTGTTATCGGCATTCACCATAGCCGTAAAGACCTGAATAAGGCCAACCCGTCCAAAGAAGCAGCAGTCCGTGGCAGCGGTGACGGCCTGGCTATGGTTGACGCGGTCTGGCTGGTGATGCAGGACGAGCGGCTGTTCAAGAAGGGTGCAGGCCCAAACGAGATCGAGATCGTCGGATGGGGGCGAGACTTTAACCCTGTTCCGATGAGGGTAGCTCTGACCAAGAAGGCACCGAAACCTCTACCGCCTGGAGTCAATCTATTCGCTCCGGGAATCGTCAGCCACATCGATCTGAAGGGAGACTTGGAGTGGGTCCAGAAGGGTCTTGTGTTCGAACAGACTGAGGAGATCGAGCAGCGTATCAAGCAATTGGTAATCGAGGACCCGTCGATCACCAAAAAGGATATCGTTGAAAAGGTTAAAACCTCAGAGTGGAATGTACGGAACACCCTAAAAAGTCTCGGCTATTATCGTGGACCAGGCGGAAAGAAGGGCGGTACACAGTGGGTGAAGGGCGACAAACCGTCCGAGACACACGATACCTGATAACCTTTGGTGAAACCTTCGGTGACCTTTGGTGACCTTTGGTGACCTTTGGTGCTCACCGAAGCCTATCCGTAGACCTTTGGTGAGAGTGGGTTTGCCTATAAGGCACCACTCACCAATGGTCGGAGGGGTGTAAAAGGTAGAATATTGGAATGGGTGGTGGTTAAGAAAAATATGATGCGTGAGAAGAGAAAGATGGAAGCCTCGGGACAGCTACCGAACTCTTTGGACCAGATGAGATCAGGCTATCGGTTCTAGCCTGAAAAAGGAGTCGGTGTATCGGCTCTCCCTTGGGATTGACAGCCCGGCTCACGCCGCCGAAAGCGATTTTTATGTAACAAAATGCTGTCTCATTTTTGAGAAACGAGGAAAACCTTCGTAAATGACAGAAAACACACGTTTTATGCCGTTGATAGTTTTCAAAGATTTGTAGAAATGATCGTCACAGACGGATGCCGGATGCTATCCGGCGAATTGCGTGGCTGTACGGGCTTCCCTGGCGCAGGAATGACAGTATAAACACGAAACCCTCGGGGGTTAGCCGAGGGCCTCAGAAAGCCACACCGCTTTGGGTTATCAAAGGCTAGGCGGTCAAGACAGCAGCCATTGCGTCCTCGCCAAGGCTGGCGTCATGTTCGCGTAGGTAAGGGTAAACGCTGGATTGGTCGGTGTGGCAGAGATAGCCTGTGATCGCGCCGGGCCGTTGGGTCCGTTCGAAGATACGCATCGCTGTCGAATGGCGCACGGTGTGGCAATGGACCATTTCTTCGTGCAGCCCGGCGAGCTTGGCGTATTTTTTGATGACCACATGGAGATAGTGCCGGGTCAGTCCGCCGAACAGCATCGATGTACCGCGCTTCTTGGCGAAGTCGATTATCTGAGTCAGATCGCGAATCGGATCAGCGGATTTGATGATCTTGTACGAGCGTGATGTACCGCGTTTTGCACGAGGCAGGCGAATGCGGTTTTCGCCAGTAACAGGGTCGGCGTAAACATCGGTTCCGCGTAGGCGAAGAGCCTGGCTGACGCGGGTCCCGGTCGCGTACATGACGAGCAGCGCCAGCCAATGCTCGTGATTGTGCTCGTAAGCTGTTCTCAGAAGGGCGTTTATCTCAGTCTCTTGCAAGTATTCCATCTGTCACCCCGATAATTGTAGTATTCCATACTGCTTTGGGTTTGTCAAGAGTAAGGTGTAACAGAAACGAAAAAAGGTACAATGTGATGGCTGCAAAGGACTTAGCGAGCCTTGACAGGCCAATCCGCTTTGGGTTTATCATGCCTTATGCTGGAATCAACGATATCGAAGGCAGCCGCTGAATTAGGACGTCGTGGCGGTCAGATAGGCGGCAAAGCCAAGACGAAGGCTAAAGTCGCCGCAGCGCGTGAGAACGGTGAATTGGGCGGCAGGCCGAGGCAGTTCCCGAAATGCCGTCGATACGGCTCGCATCGTTTCGACCCTACGTCGCTCAGATGTCCTTGCGGGTATCGGCGCAAAGAAAAGTAACGGGAACTCTCGCTTCCAACAAATCCTGCGACGACTAGCGACGATCTACGCTTTCCGTTTTACAAACTGAAAACTGAAGACCGTAGAAAAATCCGTCGAGTCCGCAAATGTGAGCGGCACGGGACTCCTACTCATTCGAAAGGGTTTAAAAAACTGTGGGCCCTAGGGGTCCAGTCTCCGGCCTCGCCCCATAGCCTGGTCAGATGTTTGTCAACGATAGCCTGGCGTATCTCACCGTTTCACCGGAAAAACTGTGACGGTCTCACCGTCCCAGGGAGGAGTTTGGAAAAATGAAGAAAAAGTACAAGGACGGCGCTGAAAGAACAGCCGCCTACCGTGAACGCCTAGCTGCAAAGAAGGAAATCGCCGCTGAACAAGCCGAGGAACATGCGGAGTATAAACGATTGAATCTCTGCTCTTTCGCGGAGACAGCTTTCGAAACTCCGGCGCAAACATGCCAGGAAGAGATTCAAGTTCACCGCTCTTGGTTAAGAGCGTTAGAACAACCAGATGTGCTTCCTGGAGAAACCCTCCGTCAGTTGGCAAAGCGAACTTGGGATGCATTACTCAATTCAAAGGAATTCGGAGTCAACACTGATGGTGGTGATGTTTGGTATCCGTTGTTTGAGCCAAGCAAACAACACTTTCAGATACCGTTTGATTCAAAACGATTCTCAGGTGGACCCCTTGGAGAAAGAATCTACGGCGCAGCAAAGCCGGATTGGCTCGACGCCCATTGGGTTCCACCTGGGGATTGTACCGGAGACGAACCGATTGACCTTAAAAGTTTGGAGCCACTTCCTCCGATCACATTAAAGAAGCCTGAACCGAAATCAAAGCCTGAGCCGCGTGTTCCGCCGCCTACGGTTGATGCACCGCCAATCACTGGCTACGAAACCGCATTGGAAGAACAGAACAGATTGTACGGCTTCGGCACGTTTGGGATGACAAAGCCAAGCCATTCATGACATGGAAATGTTCGATCTGTGATCGTGAATTCGATTCCATTCCAAAAGATGGAGTAGTTCACGGCAGAAGAGTGATCGTGTTTGCTGACGGGGCTGTTCATAGTCTTTTCGAAGTCAAGCGAATGAGCGCCGAAGGCAGACACAATCGCTGGCACAAAGCCTCAAAGAAAAGTGGCTGTGAATTCTGTTTCCCACCGCCGAAACCAGAACCGCTCATCATGGCGGAGCAAAGTCAGGAAGTTCAAGTCCCGGAGAAATTGCCGGAAATCATAATCGAGGAAGTTAAACCAGGAGTTGTGGCTGAGATCGAAGGTGAACTAACTACAGCCCTCGCTATTGCGTTTCGCAGACGTAAACAAATTCAGAATTAAATGCCGCTCGCGGCAAAGGAAAAACAAATGAGTAGAAGAGAACAATTGATTGATTTGCTTGTGACTCGAACTTCCGCAACACGAGAACGACTGGAACGGGAATCGACCGACGAATTAGAAAAGGCCCTGGACCGCAGCTTGCTTGCGGGGATTCGTGCCGAAACGATGAACAGCCCGGAAGCCTTAAAGCGTCAGCAGGAGATCGATGCGATCAATGCTGAGAGGCTTTGGACCCGGTTTTTCTTCAAGCATCCAAAACTAAGAGACACCGTGGCAAATCGGAAGATGCTTTTCGAATACGCGTTGAGTCTGTCCGATGACGGAGTTGTCAGATTTCAGCATCTCGATGAAGCGGCAAAAACTCTTCCGGGCCTAGACCACCAGAAAGTTAAGCAGGTTCCGACTGCTTCAAATTTGAAACAGGATGAAGAAACCCTTCGACAGTTTTGCCGGGCTAGTCAGTTGGAGCCTAGCACTGCCGCTCTCAATTTGTTGCGGCAGGAGTACGGAGCAGGTTTTGATTCGGCGCAGATCGGCAACGCCTTGCGATCAGGTTTAGTCAACCTTGGTCCTGCCAGTGACGAAATTCTTCAAGAGGCCGCAGAGGAGCGTCAGGATTATCTGGTGAACCAGGCGTCACCACACGAACTACGCCAAGCTGCTCGTAACGAATCCGAACAACGCCGTGCTCAAGCGCAGCAGCAACATGTAGCACAGCAGATCAAAACTCGTGAGCAGGCGGAAGCAGTCCTTGGACTTCCAGTTCTTCCAGAAACCAACGCAGACGGTGTGAAACTTGACGCTATGTTTTTCAAGCGCCTCGCTAACACTGACATCAAAAAGTACAAGCAGTTTTGTTCGCATTACGGCTTTGCAGCAATCACCGCTCGCTTGAATGGCGTGCGGTAAAGGGAGATTTTCAAAAATGACTACAGTTGACGAACTTTTCAATTCTGGAAGAACGCTTTCTCAGGATGAGGTAGATGCATTAATCAAATTCTGCGGCGAAAATAATCTTGCCGTGGACGGTATATCGGGCGCGAACAACGGTAAAGAACTCGCCGTCTACATCGTTGACACGTGGGGGCAGCGAATCACCCCGGCTACACTTGCAGTCGCATTAGAGAAGTTGAAGGACCATCTCACGTTTCTAAGTCAGGCCGAATCCCAATACAACCGCGTAACGGCAGAGAATCCTGCGGCAGCAGCGACTCTTTGGAACTGGTTCGCGAACCAAAAGTTACTGGTCAATACTGGAGACGAAGGCTTCCAAAACGCTTCCAATATCCTCCAGGAACTACGGGGCCATGCTGTAACCTCGGAAACCATTCAAAACGCTATTGCACGTATTGGGGCACCCGTTTCAAGGTTTCATGAGGCTCGACGCCCACTTCATTACGTGCAGGCCCCGCGCCGAACCGAACCACAATCTGCCGCAGCTAAGGCCGACAATTCAACAAGCTCGAACTGGCTTGGCCGTGACATGGTCAAGAATGCTGACGGTAGTTACCGAAGTAAGACCGTGGCAGAGCAACGTAGTGACCGGGAAGCTGCCGAGAGAGCAAATTCGCAGTCGCAAACGCCGTCTCCGTTGTCGGAAACAGATCAGGCGTGGAAGAGGATGGCCGATGAACTCTTGGCCGATGGCACTCATAGCCAGCAGCAACGAGTTCGCGCCGTGTACGACCGCGAGGAAGCCCAGGGGTCTTCATGGCGTCGGATTTTTGAAGCCTGCAAGCGAGAAGTAAATGCTTACAAGAACAGAGGCATCCGATGAAGACAGCATTCGGAGTCACGCTGACGAATTCGGTCCGCAAGACTGAAGACAGCCGCGACATAGTCAACCATCAAATTTGGGTTCCTGAGACCCGCTACTACTCAAAGAATGCTGATCGTCTGAACGGACAGTACCCCAAGACTGTGCGCCTGGCGCGTCCTATGACCCAGGAATGTGCCAAGAATCTCGCCGTGCAATTGAAGGGCGTAGCGCAGGTAATCCAGGTTGTCGAGATTTTGACGGATGACGATCAGTATCTTCCCGAGTCTTTAGACGAATTGAAGTCGCCCGTAGACGAACCGCCCGGAATATCTGATCTCAAATCTGCCGTTGCATATTGCTTGAAATCCGGCATGCCTGGAAGTGCAGTGCTGGAGACCTGCAAATCAGAGGTATTTGGCGCAGCACGTCTACGTGCGGCCCTTCAGGAGTGCTTGACGGATAAGAGAGTCAAGGATGAGGACATCCTCGCGGCAGTCAATCACGCGGTGCAGGGATGAGACGACAAGCAGTTACATCCGAACTGATAAAGTCAGTCGGCTACAACCAGATCACCCGCACGCTCGAAGTTCGCTATAGGATTCAACCGTGTTCCAGTATTTTTCTGTACCTCCGTCCGTGTTTCGCCGTCTCCAGGAGAAGAATCCAGGCGCATGGTGGACCAATCATTGGACCGACTACGCTTATAAACAAATTTCGTAACTTTGATTTTGGCTTCATTTGAGATCACTGAAAGTCTGTCACTTGCCTGTCTCCCTTCCCAGGATTTTGGGCAGATGCGTTCTAATCCAGACCCAGCCTGAATTTAAGCGGAGTCAAACATCCGGCCAGCGCCAGCTTCGGGAAATCCCGACAATTCTGTCGCTGAATCATTGTGCCGGAAAGAATGCCGGACCAGCACTTCGCGAGTGTAGGCGTTCTTCAAACATGGTCCAGGGGCCGGGCGAGGAATTCGAACCTTGTCCGGCTTTCCATTTTGAACGGTTTTGCGGCGCAGCCGCAGGGAGAAGTAATGTTAGAAATCAAAAAGGAAGAGTGCGTTACTTGCGGCACCGGATTTCTTGTTCGTGTTTGCTCCAATTGCGCTGTCGGCCACGATGCGTGGAACATCTGGTTCAGAACAGCCGCCCCACCTGAACTCAAAGACCACACGGGCAGAATTAGCGTAGAAAATAAACGCCTGATTGACTGCATTCTTGATGCGGAATTCGGCGGTCAGGTCACTGTGAAAAACATCGCTGCTGCTGTAGCGATACATTTGCAGAGGGCTAGTGATTTCGTTGACGCCCAACTGTTAGCTCGGGAAACTGCCGCTGCTTCTGAATTGCTGGCTCGTAATCTTGCCGCTGATCGTCATCTCGCTGCTCGATTTCAGAGACACGCTGATCTTGCTGCTCAGAAAATGGTAATTGCCAGAATCAAACGCCTGCTGCGTTCACTGTTGAGCTAACAAGTTTGGAGGGCCATCGTTCGTCGTATTCCTCCAAAGCGATCTTTTCCCCAGGGGAAAGACGCCTTCATAGTACGGCGGACAACAAAAGTTTGTCGTCGGCTCAACCGACGAACAAAAAGAATCGACGGTAGCCTCAACTGCCGCGATTCATTGAGGAGAAGTAATTTATGTCAGAAACAGCAGCAATAACCAGGAAAAGATTTTCAAACCGAAAGCCAGAAAATGCAAAAGTAACGCTTGGCCAAAGTAGAAAGGCCACTTCGTTTCCGCCTGAGAAGGTGGTTTTTCAGGAGAGCAGTGCTAATCAGGGTAAGAAGCACAAGAAAACTTCTGGCGGAAGTGGAAGCTGAATTCGAAGAATTCGGGGCACCACACGGGGCGGCATTGCATTTCGGTGCCGCCTTTGCATTTCGAAAGGTGATAAATGAGATATCAAGTTTCAAGATTTGAAACAATTGATGGCAAATTACAGCCGACGCAACCTATCGGTCTTCTCTATGAAACTCGTGAGGAAGCTGAGAAGAAACTTGCGGAAACACGAAAAACGTTCGAAGTCTTTGCTCGTCACTATCGTTTTGACATCTGCGAAATCCCGGATAAGCCCAAGGAACCGGAACCGCCACTTGCAACAAACGTGATCGTCACAGAAAAGTTCCGCGAGGGTCCCGGCCATCCCTTTTCTCTGTTCATCAACTATCGATGTCCAATCTGCGATCAGTTTCATCGGATTGCTTTAGATGGCGTGTTCGGCTCAGGGAACAGAATCTTTCGATGCGAATGCGGCGAGAAGGTGACGTTACATCTTCAGTTCGACATTCCTGAAGTGCAGGACAAACCGCAGGTGCCGGAGGCGAAGGCAGACTGGCTGAGATTTTGGAATCCTAAAGTTGCCAAACATTAACAATTTTCCCCGTCAAAGATTGATGGGCTGAAGTAAACCGATCTCAATCGGCGAGGAGAAGTATGAGCCTACAAAAAGGAAATATCTCACAAACCAATGCCGTGGAAATAGGAAGCGGCCCAACCGCCCCTCTGCACAATCTGCCGACGTTGGATGTTTCCGCAAGCGGAACGCTCAATTTGGCGAGCATACAGTGCGTCAATTTCATCAAGGGCGTATCCGTCGTTTTACAAAGCGCCGCATTGGTGAAGAACCAACTGGTGTTGTTTATCGCGACGGGCGCAATTGGCCCCGCCCGGATGTCATTGGACAACGGAGGAACCATTGCGGGAAGTTCTGTTTACACTCTCGCGGGTCCTGTGCAGTTCATTTTCGACGGAACCAATCTTTCCTAAGTTGTGGGCATGGCCGGACGGCTGTGCCCTTCTCAATAAATATGAGTCACAAAACTAAATCACAAAAACTTCGTCAGCGTCAAAGCGTCACGATCTGGTATCCGAAGGTAGACGATCTCGTCCTACCAGATGTCCCTCCGCATGCGCAGACCGACGTTCGTCAGATTCTTGGCTGGCTTGGCAAATTTCCCGTTCAGGCTGGCACTTGTTGGAGGTTTCCAGGCAGTGAATATCTTCACGAAAGTCTGAAAGTTTTACTCGCTGGAAGACATTTCAGTTGGCGGCATCTCAGGCAGTCTTCTCCAGAAAGAAAGAGAGAATTGCGGCACATTTGAGGGCATGACCAAAGCTGAAATTTGCCAACACGTGTTTCGGGAAGCCAGCGATAGTTTGGTTGCGCGTGAAAGTGTTAGGAGCAAAATATGACGGTTAAAGAATTCCTAGATTCACTACCAGAAGAGAAACGTGAAATGATGGCTGAGTTTCTTTACAGCCGCACTCCATGCAGGTTCAAACCTTCGGATACAACAAGCCAAGATATTCGTCTGCCCTTGCCAGAACTTTCGCCTTCGTCGCGGGTTCAGTCAGCCGTTCAGTAGCGCGATCACATGCTCGTTTCCACCAATCTTCGGGTTTGTCTCCGCTCGCTGGAGGATTAGCGGTGTATTTTTTCAAGAAATCGTCGTAGTCACCCTCATCACCCTTGTATCCCTTGATGCCAGCAAGTTTTTCTAATCCCATACGTCCGGCGACCATATGTACGGTAATCATAAAAATAAAATCATCTGTCATAATTGCGTCCGGCATATCGTCAGCAATCGTTCGTGCGGAGCTTCCTTTGAACTGGCGGGTCATTACATCGTAGATGATGTCTGGACCAGTGAATCTCACGTTTTGAAGCCCATCCTGCTCCATTAAGACCGCATGAGCGGCTTCATGTAAGGCGACTTCATACCCGTATTTTCTGTCCCCGAATGAATTTTGCATGTCCCCATACAGCCGGAGGAAACTCGGGTGTTGATCTAAGCCTCGTCGCTTAACATCGGTGCAGTCGATTTTAACGTGCTCGATTGATTCCGGGGCGGCAGTTTTTGGATGTTCCGCTTTTGGGGCGGGTTCCCACTTCTTCTGGTTACTCGGCGCGTCAATCCATCGCTTCGCGGCGGCCTCTGCTGATTCCGTCGCGCTATCCTCGAACTCGGCCACACAAACGTCACCCATATAGCCTCGCCATTTACCGGAAGGGGTTTTACGAACGCAGACTTTTCGTTTGCTTGGCATTGTTCGATTCTAAAATGAAAGAGGCGTCCCGTGAGGAACGTCCCGTCGAAACTGCGCTATCGAGTCAACGCTGTCATGGAGCCTTCGCCTCAGAGAACGTCTGCTCGACTCCAAGTCGGTCTTTGATTGCCTTCGCCAAGGCTCGCAGCCAATAGTCGTTGTCGCAAGTGAATGTGCTCTCGAAATAGGGCACAACGTCAAACGGGTCACGATGCCGGACGACGGCACGTGAAAAATCGGTGATCTGTACGTATCGCATGTCTGTACCGCCAGCAGGTCCGGGCGTCAGGAAAATGTCAACGCGAACGATGTCTTCTTTGCGAAATTGAACGTCGATTTCTTCTCCGGTTTCCATAAAATCTGGATTGTCAGGTCGTTCTGCGTGAATTTGAATTCCTTCTGCTGTGACGTTCAAGTAGGCGGGAATTGGAAGCCTAACAGGTATTTCGGGGACCGTCGTTGCTTCCCAACGGAGACGTATCACCGGAAGTTGCTTTGTTGATTTCGCCCCGTCCTTGCTAATCGGCTCTATCCAATCAGGCATACGAATTCCTCGCGCCCAAAAGAGTATATTCCTGTTGGTAGCAAAGCCGGAACGCAGCAAGGGTCAGGGCATCAGAACACTAGTGCCTCTGAATTACATTGACATTTCGTTCTGATTTTGCTACCCTCTTCTAGGTGACGGCTCCGGGCTTTTCTCCGGGGCCGATTGTTTTATCCAACGTCGGACAATATCAAAGAAGAACACAGCCTTCCGTCTGACAACCCTGGTGGACCCTCGATCTAGAGACAATGACTCCTCTAGGTTCGAACAGGTTGGGTGCCCCGGCGAATGCTACCGGGCAAGGGTAATAATCCACAAAGACCATTGGCAAGGTCGCTGGCAGGCTCATTCGTGCGCCCTGCAAGGACTTTGCTATGGCTATACCGTCTAAAAAGTCAGTCCCTTATGTTATTGACGTGCCTCTGGCTCCCGATCAATTTATTTCGATTGAAGAGGTTGCCCGTCGTCTGCACGCCGACGTGCCGTGGGTGCGCGAGAAAATTCGTCGCCGTTGCCCAAACCCGATGCCTGTTTTCAACCTCGGTAGGCATCTCGTGTTTGATTGGGCGCAGGTTGTCGAGTGGGTTCGCAAATCACCGCGCCCTGTTCACATGAAGCACATGCGCCACAAAATGAGGAAGGCGGCATAACCTACCGCCCTGCCTTGTATCGTGCCTCAACCTTTTCAAGCACGGCACGCATTTGCTTTACGCTGGCTCGACCGTAATGCTTGTCGGTCACGTCGCGAGGTGTATGGCGCATGATGTCGGCCCGGAGGCTATGGTCGATGCCCAAATCCTTCATAATCGTGTTCAGCCCACGGCGGAAGGCGTGGATGCCGTGGAACTTGATGCCAGCGCGGTCACAGGCTGGATGAACCTCGGTCAGAATTAAGTGTTCGAGAATGACGGGCGATAGGCTTGACGAAGCCTTATGGAAGATGAACCCATCACCCGAGTTGCGTTTCAAATGCGCTTCCAGTTCCTTAGCAACGGTCTTCACTACGGGCACCGGGGCTTTCGATGCCTCGGTTTTGGTGTCCTCCAGGATAACGTGATTCACGACAGTGCGCCGAATGTTCAGCACGCCTTCCTCTTCTCAAATTCCAAGACCTTCATCAGTTGCTTGACTTCCGGCAGTGTATAGGCGTGAGTGTCGGCATGATTTCCGGTTACCACCATTGCGTCACGCACTGGATTGAAATCGATCAAGCCATCACCTACAGCAGAACGGAATGCGCCGCTGAGAAAGTTTCGAATGTTGCGATATGCGGACGTGGCCCGGACATCATCGCCGTCTTCTGCGATCAGTGCCTTGAACAGCTTGTTGATATCGGGAGTGCGAACATTGCGGAGTTGAATGTCGGGGACAAGGTCTTTGACGACGGTATAGTCACGCTTGTAAGATTTCAATGTGACCTTGCGAACTGGCCGACCATCGGCACCGAGGCCAGAAGCGAGGTACGCTTCCAGATGGGACTTCCAAGAATCAGCCGAGAATCCTTCGCGTTTACCCGCGTTGATCGGAGCCAGCTTCTCATCCGCCATTGCGCGAACGACGGCAGGAGGTTCACCGTTGGAGGAAGGACGAAATTGATCGACCGGGGCCAGCTTGTGGTACATGATCTCTCGCGTCGTCTGTCCGTTCTTCACAACGTTCTCGCGGACTTTCAAGTACCACCACTTGCCACTGATTCGAATCGAACCCTTTTGCATGGCTTTCTCCTATGCCCAAGTATACCCCGGAGTGGGCATAGGATGGGCATAGAAACGTGATATAACCAGTACTGGGGCTACACAAATTGGCTTAACAGAGGTCTGCAAAACCTCCATTCGTGGGTTCGAATCCCACCCGCGCCTCCAAGATATCGTGTTGAGAATGCATCAGTTAATTCTCTTGTTTTTGTCGCCCCAGGTGGTTTCGGGCCTGGTTAGTGGCCACGCGGGCGTCACATAGTCCCGATGAGATTGACGAATACGCCTTTGTGGTTGTACTTCAGATCGGTCAGTTCGTCGGAGAAGTTGGTGAAGTTGTAGCCGACGCCAACCTTCAGGTTCTTGCCAATGTGATGATAGATCGCGGCCAGCGCGCCGCTGAGGCGTTGACTTACATCCGGGAGGTTAAGCGTTCGCACCTCCGCCAGGCTCTCCCATTGCTTGAGGAACCGCCAGTCCACGCGCAACACCGTGAGCTGCGCGGCGTTGTCG
>WNFO01001556.1_pt1 | contig 18167 bp, 19 predicted proteins | sample 5400251 | NCBI WGS metagenome assembly WNFO01 (sample SAMN13153354, study PRJNA577476) | soil metagenome | isolation source: 100 cm saprolite under Madrone tree | place: USA:California | collected 2016-06-14
GTCGACCACTTTCAAGACCTCAGCCGGATTCCCGAACGCTTCAATCTGGATCGTCTGCATGACCGTGTTCTCCTAGGTTATGTACTATAAGGTACATAATGGAGATTAGGTGTCAAGCAAGTAGCTTCATCGCCTGATTTAGGGTGGCGCGGACACGGGCCGCATCCGGCGCGTCTTTCGCCAGCACCATCAGTCCCATATAGATCGCCATCAGCGTATGTGCGCTGCCCGCCGGATCGAACGCATCCGAAAATTGCGCACGGTCAGCGCGAAGCCGGTTGCGCAGCAATTCCTCCAGTTTCCGGTTGAAGCGTTGGATCCTGTCGCGAACCTGCTTCTGGTCGGCGGCGCCGTCGGCTGCGGCATTGACCGAGAGACAACCCCTGCTTCCCTTGATGCCCGAGCAGAAAGGGACAAAACCGCTCAACCAGCGTTCGATCGCGTCGCGCGCCGAGGGCCCTTCCTTGAGGACGCGCTCGGCGTTAGCGACAATGCGTTCGTGATAGCGGTCGAGGACCTTCAGGAACAACGCATTCTTGTCGCCGAAGGCCGCATAGAGGCTCGGCTTGGCGAGGCCGGTGGCGGCGGTGATGTCGTCGAGCGATGTGCTCTGGAAGCCTTTTTGCCAGAACACGTCGCGCGCTAGGTCCAGTGCCTCGTCGGGATCGAAACTGCGCGGTCTTGCCATCGGACCTATGTACGCGCTGACCGTGAAATCGCAAAGAGCGCCATCAAGCGCGGGGAGAGCAACCGCCTCAAGCTCGAGGTCGGCAAGCTTCTCAACAGGGTCAGGGCCGCCTGACAACAAGGCCCGGTTCGTCGTCGGGCCGGGCTTCCGTCGCATGACCGAAATCGGCAATTCTTGAATTGCGTAGCGCGTCCATGGATCGATATGACGGCCACCCCTCGCCAAGCCGGCTCTGACAAGCCAAAGAACGGACAGACCATCCGTAGTTCTACCTGCGCCGAAATTAACGTTAATTTGGATGATAAAATCTATGCGTGGAAGGCTCCATGCAACGCCTTCGCTCAAGCACCGACCGCAAATCCAAAGGATTCCCTCAATGTTTAATTTTCGCGCCCCAGAAGGCGAGCTTGCCAAGTCGATCGCGACGGATCTGCTGAACGCGAACGTGATGATCGCGGATGCGGACCTGACGATTACCTACATGAATAAGGCGGTCATGGCCCTTCTCACGGAAGCAGAATCCGACATCCAGAAGGACCTCCCGCGATTTGGCGTTGCGAAATTGATCGGCTCCAACATCGACGTCTTCCACAAGAATCCCGCCCATCAGCGCCAGATGCTGGCAAATCTGAATGCGACGCACCGGGCGACGATCAGAGTCGGGGGCCGGTCTTTTGACCTTGTCGCCACGCCCTTGAAGAACAAGGACGGCAAGCGTCTTGGGACCGTGGTTGAATGGAACGATGCGGCGCTGCGCTTGCAGAACCTTGGGTATACCTCGATCGTCGCCGCAATCGACAAGGCGCAAGCGGTTATCGAATTCACCTTGGACGGAACCGTCGTGACCGCCAACGGGAATTTCCTCAACGCGCTCGGCTATTCGTTGCCGGAAATACAGGGCAAGCATCACAGCATATTCGTTGAACCGGAGATGCGTGGCAGCGAAGCCTATCGTGAATTCTGGGCAAAGCTCAACAGGGGCGAATACCAGGCGGCGGAATACAAGCGCATCGGCAAGGGAGGCAAGGAGGTTTGGATCCTGGCATCCTACAATCCAATTCTTGATGAAAAGGGCAAGCCGTTCAAAGTCGTCAAATATGCCACCGATATCTCCGCGCAGAAGCTGAAGACCGCCGATCTCGCCGGCCAGATCGCCGCGATTTCCATGTCGCAAGCGGTGATCGAATTCAACTTGGACGGCACCGTACTGACGGCCAATGACAATTTCCTGCACGCGCTCGGATACTCGCTGGCAGAGATCAAGGGTCATCACCACCGTATGTTCGTCGATCCCGCGGAACGCGACGGCGCCGGCTACCGCGAATTCTGGGCAAGTCTGAACCGGGGCGAATACCAGGCGGCGGAATACAAGCGCATCGGCAAAGGTGGCAGGGAGATCTGGATTCAGGCATCCTACAACCCGATCCTCGATATGAACGGCAAGCCGTTCAAGGTTGTGAAATACGCAACCGACACCACGGCTCAGGTGATTGCGCGCATGAAGAGCGAGAGCGTGCGCGGCATGATGGAATCGGTCGCGGCGGGAGCCGAAGAATTAAACGCCTCGGTCCGCGAAATCTCCGAGGCGATGGCGAAGTCAAAGGAAACCGCGGTTTCGGCGGTCAGCCGGGTCGAAGTCGCCGATCAACAGGCACAACGTCTCGCCGCGGCGGCCGAAGCCATGAGCGGCATCGTCGACCTCATCGGGAATATCACCGGCCAGATCAATCTGCTGGCGCTCAACGCCACGATCGAATCGGCACGGGCCGGCGAGGCCGGCCGAGGGTTCGCGGTTGTTGCGTCCGAGGTGAAGAGCCTTGCCAACCAGGCCAAGCAGGCCACCGACAAGATCGGACAGGAGATCGGAAATCTGAACGGCATTTCCGGCGATGTGGTCGAAGCGCTCACCTCCATCAGGCAGGCTATTCAAAACGTCAGCGAATATGTCACCTCCACCGCGGCGGCGATCGAGGAGCAGAGTACGGTGACCAGCGAGATGTCGTCGAGCATGCAGCGCGCGGCCGCGCAAGCCGCCAGTATCGGGCGATGAGCGATGGCGCGATTTTGATTGCGATGGACGCATCGCGGTCGGCCGCGCTGCTTCTACGCAGTGCAGCGCCATAGCGGTCGCAAGTGCCGAGGCTACGTGCCGGGCGCGGCGTGCACGGCTGTTGGCGCTTCCTGCCGGCGGAACAGGATGCGCTGATACAGCCAGCCGATCGCCACCAGCACCAGGCCTAAGCACATGAACGACAGCGCGCGGTAGACGCCCGTCAGTGTCGACATGTCGATCAGGAACGCTTTCAGAATGGTAAGTGCGATCACGACCGCGGAGGCGAGCCTTGCGCGCTGCGAATTGAAGACGATGCCGATGCCGAGCAGGGCCACGCCGAACGCCAGCCACGCGATCGAATAGGTGTATTGCTCGGCGTCGCCGGTGGCGCCGCTGGTCAGCACCGGGCCGTGATAGAGCCGGCGGATTTCAAGCGTGACATAGGTGAGCGCGAGAACCAGCGCGCCCGCCGCGATGGTGTTGGCATAGAAGGCGCGGCGCCGGCCGGCGACCGCGTAGGACAACAGCAGCGCAAGCAGCGCGGGCAGGGCATAGCCGAGCAAGATCTGATTGATGAACACGCCGCCGACGTCGATCGACCACCAGATCATCGGATTCTCGAGCAACAACAACCCGAATACGCTCGCCAGTCCGGCAAAGACGGTGAGGAGGATCGCGCTGACGTTGTGGACAATGCTGCCGGTGCGAATCCGCAGCCGTTCCAGGCCGATCGCCATGGCGAGCGCCACACATACCTGCAGCGCGATCTCGGTCAGGCCGGCGTTGTCGTGGTAGACGTCGCCGCCGTTGACGGCGTGACGAATTTCCATGAACGCCAGCAGCACCGTGAACAGGATCGCTGCCGATTCCACCGTGCGCAGCGGCGCGTCGTCGCCGCGGCGGCGCAGGAAGTGGCTTGCGGTCCAGAACGACAGCGCCGGAATGCCGTAGCCCCACAACAGCCAGTTGAAGATCGGGGTGGTACCGACCGCATCGCCGACGATGCGCGGCTCGTAGCCGATGCGCAGCACCACGATGCCGGCGAGGACAGCCGCCAGCGAGCGCAGGAATGGTATCGGCCGTTGCATCGATATCCACGCCGTGCCCATCGACATCAGCGCCAGCGCAATCGTGAGCCAGCCCTTTTCGAGTGCAAAGGTCAGCGCCAGCGCCAGCGCGCCCAGCGCGCCGGTCGCAAACAGCGCGATCGAAATCGCTAGTCCCGGCCGATTGTCCCGCTTGGTCAGGATTTCGGTCGCGGCGCCATACGCTGCCGCCAGCACCACCGCCAGGATAGCAAACGGGATCGAGCGATCGAGATGAGCGATGCGGGCGTACAACGCGATCAACAGCGTCAGCGGCGTGAACACGGCCGCAGCCGACCATACCACCGGTATGATGGCGCTCGCGAAGCGGCCCTGCGCCAAAAATCCGGCGGCGCCGAATCCGATCGCGAAAATCGCCGCCGATATCAGGTGCAACGAGACCGAACTGTCGGTGGCGGCAGGGCCGATGCCGGGCAGCGGCCCGCCCGGCAGCACCAGCATGTCCGGATTGGCGCGAACCGCCCATTCGGCAAACACCACGAACACGAAAATGGCCGCCGCGCCGACCGCGCCGGTGGCGGCCTCTGCGCGCCATGCCACGAATAATGTGCCGGCCACTAGCAGAGCGAACACGATGATGGCGGCGTCGGTATGGAAACTCGCGAGCACGATCATTGCTGAGCCCGCAAGGTAGGCCGCGAGCGAGCCGGATGAAATCGGCTCGATCCGGCCTTCGTCGGCGGGCGGGCCGAACATTAATCCGCACACTACCAGCAATGCGGCGAGGACGAATCCGGCAATCACGTGGAACGCATGCGGTCCGACCATCGACGGGCCGCATTGCAGGCAGGGGAAGGTCCACAGCAGCGCGAACGCTACTGTTGTGATCGCAAGCCAGCGCCACAGCCTGATCCGCGCCAGGCCGAACGCCGCCGCGGTGACGATGGCAAGATAAATGTACAGCGCCCAGAAGTCCGGTTTGTCGGAAGAAACCAGCACAGGGGTGACGAAGGCGGCGGCGATGCCGAGGCCCGCCAGCGCCGGTCCGTGCAACAGCGCCGCGGCGAGTGTGCCCAGCGCCACCAGTCCGAGCAGAATGAAGGCGGTGGCGGGAACCAGAAAACCGTACAGCGCATAAGCGGCGTAGACCGTCGCGAAGGCAACGGCTGTCCCGGCGGCGGTGAGGATCGCCGGGATATTGGCGATCGGCAGCGCTGCGATCGCGGAGATGCTTTCCTTGCGGCGGGTCCATTCGCCCGCGGCAAGCAGCGCTAGCGCGAACAGGCCGCCCAGCAATGTGCGCACGCCGGGGCCGAGCAGGCCGGCGTCGATTGAATAGCGGACCATGAAGAATCCGCCAAGCGCCAGCGTCAAGCCGCCGACCCAGACCACCCAGCGGGTGCCGATACGTTCCTCGAAGCCGGGACCGGGCTGGGATGCGGCAACTGGAATGTCCGGGATCGGAGGCGGCGGCGCCGGTTGGCCAGGCAGCGCCTCTGCTTCGGTTGTTTCAATTCTGATCTGGTCCGATGCCGATGCAGCGATCGGTACTTCCTGAACAGGAAGCGGCGGCGGCACCGGCACCGGCCGTTCCACCGCCGCCGACGACGCATTTGTCTCCATCAACTCCAGCCGCGCGCGCAACGCGACGGTTTGATTGAGCGCCTTGCGCGCAAAGATAACTGCAACGATGGCGATCACGAGCGAAAGAAAGTCGAGCGGCGAATCGAACATCAAGCCTCCAGGCGATCGACCCGGCGTTCGGGCGTACCGCGTCAAATTTTTGCACCACGCCGGCGCCGTCCGGCCGCCAGTGCCGTCAAACCGTCAGCGTCGCCCGCGCACCCGCAGGCCCGGTGCGGGCCGCTCCTGCAGCACCTCGCGGCGGAAGCGAAACAATGCGGCGGGCCGTCCACCAGTCTGTGTCGACATCACCCCGGTTGGTTCGACCAGGGCGCCGGCTTCCACCAGGCGCCGGAAATTCTGCTTGTGCAGGTGCCGCCCCGAGATCGCTTCCACGGTGCGTTGCAGTTCAGTAAGTGTGAATTCGGGCGGCAATAGTTCAAACACCACGGGACGGTATTTCAGTTTGGCGCGCAGCCGCCCCATCGCGGTCGCCAGGATTCGCCGGTGGTCGAAGCGCATCGCAACACCAAGCGCAGGGATAGATCCGCGCGACAGTGCCGCAGGGCGTCCGTCCCGTCGTGCCTCTTCGATCAATCCGGCTTCGTAAAGCAACTCGTAGCGGTCGAGCACGCGCTCCTCGTCCCAATGCGCGCCCTCGGTGCCGAAATACAGCCGGACGCGATCCTTGCGGCTCAGCGCGCGTGCCGCCTCGGGCTGCTCGGTCTGCGCCGCCCAGCGGGTGAGTTCCGGAAAGATGTCGCGCTCGATCATGGCGGGCCGCGCTTCGCGCCAGTCTTCCCATGGGAAAAACCGATACCAAGGTTCGAAAGTCGCCCCCGCCGCGCGCGATGCATTGTCGGCCGCGCGCGTCAGCGCGAGGTAGCCGATCGAGGCGACATGGGCATCGGTGTCGCCGGCCTGGGTATGCCTGCCGCGGTCGCCGAAGGTATAGAGCTGCTCGACGTAACCGAGCCGCAATCCCGCCTGTTCTTCCACCCAGGCGCGCAGGCCGATCTCGAAAGTGCGGTGCGCGACCGCGTCGAACGGGCCGAACGGAAGCCCCGCGAGCCTGTCGCCAACGCCGCCCGATGCGGTGAGGATCAAGGGTTCGTTGCCTTCGATCGCGACGATGGCCGCGGTGAGGCCGATTTCGATCGGCGTCAGAGGCTGTTCGCTCATCTGGCGTCGTTTGCGGGCATCATTCGAGATCAATGCGGAATGGCCGGCCTTCGACCATCATGCTGCCCGGGCCCATTTCGTCGAGCGCGCGCAGCATGCGCCCTTCACGCCCCAGCGCCTTGTCCGCCAGGCTGACGATCAACCGGTTCGGCGATGCGATCGGGGAGGCGGCGCGGATTTGCCGTGCAATCGAAATTTCGTCGCGATGCGGATTAACCAAACAGGCGGCGGCGAAGGCGCTCGCGGTCGAGCGGCTGATGCCGGCGTAACAATGCACGACCAACGGCGCGCTGCGGTCCCAGCCGCGGACAAAGTTCAGGACCTGTTCGATATGCTGGTCCGACGGCGCGACAAAGCCATCCATCTGTTCGGTGATGTCGTCCATCGAGACTTTGAGATGATTGGCGGGGAGTACCGACTCCGGCCGCTGCACCTGGTCGACATTGGCCATCACGGTGAGGACGTGGCTGGCGCCGGTGGCCTTGACGGTGTCGGGAAGCGCGGCGAGCGAGCAGACGTGAATCATGGCGGTCCTTTTGTTGGTGCAATTATAGGCTTGCCCCCGCCACGGCGAAAGCATCGATGTTCATGGAAGCAATGTCTTGAACCGCGCCAGGAACCGCTTTTCCGCCCTGGCCGCGGTCCAGGGCGTCAGGTAATCGCGCACGCTGGCCGGCGGCAGGCCGGGATCGCGGCCGAACAGGCGCTTCGCCTCGGCTTCGGCAAAGCCTGCCAGCTGGGTCGCCTCGAGATACGCCGCGCCCCTGTCGGCGGCCTTGATCTGTCGCGTGATCTCCTCGGCCAGCACCGGCGGCAATCCGAAGCGGATGTGGATCGCCGAAAGCAGCCGCTTTTCCACCGCCTTATAATCACCGCCAAGCACCGCCTTGAACGGCGAGATCATGTCGCCGATGACATATTCCGGCGCATCGTGCAGCAGCGCCGCGAGCCTCAATCGAACATCCACGCGCGGCGTCTGCTCACGCATCACGGCTTCGACCAATAGCGTGTGCTGCGCCACCGAAAAAATATGTGCGCCACTGGTCTGGCCGTTCCAGCGTGCGACCCGCGCCAGGCCGTGGGCGATATCGGCGATTTCGACGTCCAGCGGCGAGGGGTCCAGGAGATCGAGCCGCCGCCCCGACAACATCCGCTGCCAGACGCGTGGCGGTATTTCGGCCGCGGATAATTTTCCAGCCGTCATTTGACTTTGAGGCGCGGGATGCGCTGTTTTCCGGCGCAGGTTTCATGGCAAAAGCAGGTCACCAGATGGTCGTTGACCATGCCGGTGGCCTGCATGAAGGCATAGACGATGGTCGGGCCGACGAATTTGAATCCGCGCGCGGCCAGTTCTTTCGATATCTTGATCGACAGCGGCGTCGACGCCGGCACGCTGGCCGTGGTCTTGAAGTTATTGACCTTCGGCCTGCCGTCGACGAAATCCCACAGGAATTTCGAGAAGCCCGGGCCGTCCTCCATGATCTTCAGATAGCCCTTCGCGCTCGCGACCGTGCCCTCGATCTTGGCGCGGTTGCGGACGATGCCGGCGTCGTTCATCAGCGCATGCAGCTTTTTGGCGTTGTAGCGCGCGATCTTTTCAGGGACGAAATCGTCGAAGGCGCGGCGAAAGTTGTCGCGCTTGCGCAGGATCGTGATCCACGACAGCCCGGCCTGAAAACCGTCGAGGATGAGCTTTTCGTACAACGCGCGGTCATCATATTCCGGCACGCCCCATTCGGTGTCGTGATAGGCCATGTAAAACGGATCTTCGCCGGGCCATGGACACCGCACCAGGCCATCGGCATGCAGGCGCGCCGACCTCGTCATGCCACGGTCTGCTTCGGTGCGATCAGCAAATCGTTGGGCTCGGCAACGCGGATGGCGAGGCCGCCCGATGTCAGCGGTAGCCCGGCGGCAAGCGCGTCGGCCACGCGGTCCACTCTGATCAGTGCGAGGCCATGGGGGCCTGCCGCCGAGCCCATGGTGCCCACCGATTTGTCGCCGGCCAGAATGGCTGCGCCCGGCTCCGGCGACGGGCCGTCCAGAATGATCCGTATTGTTCGGGTGCGGGCGGTACCGCGGTGCTGCATCCGCGACACCACCTCCTGGCCGACATAACAGCCCTTTTCGAAATCGACGCCGTGCAGGCGATCCATGTTGGTTTCGTGTGGGAACGCGTCGCCATACATAAAGTCGAGACCACCGCGCGGAACGCCCGAGGCGATGCGATGGGCGTCGTAGGCGCCGCTGTCGACCAGATCAGCGCCGATCAGATCGGCGACCTTTTGCGCAAGTTCCACGGGCATCAGAATCCGCCAGCCGAGCGCGGCATGGCGCGGATCGGCGAACGAAAGATCAGGCATCACGGCGGGATCACCATCCCACGCCGCCACCACACCGAGGCTGTCCGAGAGATTTTCGACCGCGACCTTGGCGCGCAATTTATAGAAGCCAAGCTTGTCAGCAAAACCTTGCGCGAGCGCGCGCGGGCAGTCGATCAGGAACCCGCCGCCATGGCCGGAAGGCGCTTCGGCAATCAGGAAATCCACCGTGATCTTGCCCTGCGGCGTCAGCAACGCGCCGAACCGGCCGAGGCCCGGGCGAAGCAGCGTAACGTCTGTGGTGACGAGGCCATTGAGAAAGTCACGGGCGTCGATGCCGCTGATCTTGACCACGCCGCGGTCGGGAAGAAACGCTGCTTTCATAAGGGGTTCTCTGACAAAGCTTCTTTTGCAAGTTCGCTTGGTTCTTTTGCAAGTTCTTGGGGAAACGCCAGCGGCGGATATCACATGGCAACGTAAGACGCTAAGGTATCGGGAACAAGGCCCGCGCGACACCGGTTCCGTAAAGCGGGTACTGAGGACCCATGAATCAACGATTTGATACCATTCTGAAATCCGGCACCGTGGTCAATCAGGATGGCGAGGGCGTGCGCGACATCGCCGTTACGGATGGCCGCATTGCAGCAATCGGCGGGCTTGGACAGGCCTCCGCCGCCGAGGTAATCGACTGCAAGGGCCTGCACATCCTGCCCGGTGTGATCGACACCCAGGTGCACTTTCGCGAGCCGGGCCTCACCCACAAGGAGGACCTGGAAACCGGGTCGCGCAGCGCCGTCATGGGCGGTGTCACGGCCGTGTTCGAAATGCCGAACACCGATCCCTTGACCGCCACGGAGCAGACTTTCGCCGACAAGGTAAAGCGCGGCCATCACCGCATGCATTGCGATTTTGCGTTCTTCATCGGCGGCACCCGCGACAATGTGCAGAATCTGCCGGAGCTGGAGCGCGCGCCCGGCTGCGCCGGGGTCAAGGTGTTCATCGGCTCGTCGACCGGCGCGCTATTGGTCGAGGATGACGAAAGCCTGCGGCGGATCTTTCAGGTGATCCGGCGCCGCGCCGCCTTTCATGCCGAGGACGAGTACCGCCTCAACGATCGCAAGGGGTTGCGCGTCGAAGGCGATCCACGCTCGCATCCGGTGTGGCGCGACGAGACCGCGGCGCTGCTGGCGACGCAACGCCTGGTCAAGCTCGCCCACGAGACCGGCAAGCGGATTCACGTGCTGCATATCTCGACCAAGGAGGAGATCGAATTCCTGAGGGATCACAAGGACGTCGCCTCCTGTGAAGCGACGCCGCATCATCTGACGCTGGCGGCGCCTGAATGCTACGAGCGGCTCGGCACCCGCGCGCAGATGAATCCGCCGGTGCGCTCGGCCGATCACCGCGACGGCATCTGGCGCGGCATCGGGCAGGGCATCATCGACGTACTCGGCTCCGATCACGCGCCGCATACGCTGGAGGAAAAGGCCAAAACCTATCCGGCCTCGCCGTCGGGCATGACCGGGGTGCAGACGCTGGTGCCGCTGATGCTCGATCACATCCATGCGGGGCGATTGTCGCTACAGCGCTTTGTCGATCTCACCAGCGCCGGGCCCGCGCGGCTGTACAACATCGCCGTCAAGGGCCGGATCGCGGCGGGCTATGATGCGGACTTTACCATCGTTGATCTCAAGCGCAGCGAGACCATCACCAACAAATGGGTGGCTTCGCGCGCGGGCTGGACGCCCTATGACGGCGTTCGCGTCACCGGCTGGCCGGTCGGGACCTTCGTGCGCGGCCGCCGCGTGATGTGGCAGGGCGAGCTGGTGACGTCCTCGACCGGCGAGCCGGTGCGGTTTCTGGAGACGCTGAAGGCGTAATTGATTGCTTACTCGTCATTGCGAGCCAACGGATCGGCGCGAAGCGCCGCCCCGTTGGCTCGCAATGACGGCTACTGGGTCGCCCGGTCGAGCCGGTCAAGCCAGGCGATGACGGCTGTGCTTAATGCGAACTCACTGCCTGGCCCGCGTGGTCGAGAACTCGCCATTGCGGATGCGGGCGGGGAGGCCCTCCGCATAGGTCGCGACCGCGTCTTCGCCGTAGGTTCCGACCAGTTCGGCGAAGGCGGCGAACAGGCTTGCCTGTGCCAGGCAGTCGCCATCGACCCCATCGTGGCGCGCCTCGGCCCAGGCCTCGTTGAGATAGCCGAGGGCTGCCTGCTTCTGTTCCTGATCGGGCAGCGGATCGCGGGCGGTTCGAAACGACGCTGGATGGCTCATGAAACTCGGCAGGCTGTTGCGCGATCCAGGGCGGAGCGCGTCGAATGCGCGGGGGTTTACCATGCGATTCGGGGTCGCCTAGACCAGTTCTTTAAGAAAGGTTAACGGCGCTGATTGCCATGAAATTTGTGCCGAACTCGAAGTTTGCGCGGTGCCGGGCGGCGAAGAGAACTTTCCGGTAAACAGCTAGTTGGCGTAGCGGGCGGTCAGGTCCCGCGAGATCTTCGAGCCTTCCTCGATGTACCGGCGGATCGCGACCGAGGCCGCCGGCGTGCAGGTCCGGTAGGTCTGCTGGAAGCCGTTATAGCCGCGGTTGAAGCCCGCGATCATGCGGGCGCGGCGATCGCCCGAGGGGGTTTCGGCATCGATCAGCGCCTGCATTTCGTTGCGCCATTTGGGCCCTTCATTGGTGCCGCAAATGCCCCGAAGATAGTGCAGGGTGCCGAGGATCTCGGCCAGCCGCTGCAGGTCGCCGTCGAACGGCGCGGCCGCATCCTGGGCCCGCGCAGGGCCGGCATGGCATGCCGAGATGAGAATGAGAGCGGCCAGAAAGTGCTTGAGCATGAAGGGGATCCGGGACGTCCGTGATATGCCTTCTCAATGCGCTGGAAGCAAGGCTCGAAGGGCTTGGGACGCGAGCCCGAGTCAGCCCCCGAGCAGGGCGCGGGCGGACTGGATGACCTCAAAAAGGCCTCCGGTGACCTTGAGATCGCCGACCGCATCCGGAGCTAGCCACCTGAAATCGTCGAGTTCGTCGTTCAGGACCGGCTCGCCGGCGATCCAGCGCGCCGCGAACGACATGATCAAATAGTGCCCGCCGCCACTGGTTCCCGGCATCACCTCGTGCCATCCGGCGAGGCCGATAATCTCGATCTTCAGCGCGGTTTCCTCGTCGACTTCGCGATGCAGCGCGGTGTGCAGCGGCTCGCCGAATTCGACCCGGCCGCCGGGCAGCGAATAGAAACCCTTGGCCGGCGACCGCGCGCGCCGCACCAGCAGGACCTTGCCGTCACGAAAGATCGCCGCACTGACGGCAAGCTGGGGATGCGACGGCTGGACCGGTGACACCGTGGACATCAGAGCATGATCCGGAAAAGCATGCCCTCGGGCTCCGTCCCGATGGGTGGAAGCCGGTTTTCCCTTGCGACCAACGCGGTTGGCGCGGAGATCATGCTCAAACAAGGAGACGGGATCATGATTCGATTCTACCTGATCGGGTCATGATCTAGATGTGATCCGGAAAAATGGAAACCGGTTTTCCAAAAAGATCATGCTCAAACAAAGATGAGATCGTGATCCGATTCAATCTAATCGGATCATGATCTAATGCGTCATGATGTAGTCGACGTCGGTCTCGTCGCCGCGGCCATTGATGATGCCGCCGGCCAGCGCGACCAGCGGCTTGACCCAGGCGGTGGCCTGTTCGGCCAGCGTGGAGCGGGTCTTGTCCTGCTTCGCCTCGCGCATGGCAGCGCTCACCGCGGTGAGAATGGAGGTCATTGCGGCGGTGATATTGTCGAATTCGGCACGAACGTTTGCGTCGGCGGATTCATAGGCCTCGATCGCGAGATCGCGTGCCTTGAAATGGGACGCCGTGAAATGCTCGGCGTAGGACAAAGGGTGCCAGCTCAGGAAATCGTCCGCGCATTCCGGCATGTCCGGGATCATCTCGAGCAGCATGATGGCTTCGTTGAAATGATTCAGGTAATCGGTGGCGAGACCGGTGCGGGGATTGATGTTCGCAGCCCGCAACTGCGCGGCCCGCGCCTCCTTGTCAGGGGCCGTCGGTTGCGGCATGGGGCGATCGGATCGCACGGGTTGGGAAGCCGTTGATGTCATCTGCCGCAGTGTTAACGGTTGGGGTTAAAAGGTGCTGAACGCATACCCATCTGGACCTCAGAATGTGTGGACGCTTCGTTATTACCTCGCCGCCGGCGGCCTTGCGCCAGATCTTTGGCTATATCGAGCAGCCCAACTTCCCGCCACGGCATAATATTGCGCCGACCCAGCCGATTCCGGTGGTTATTGTCGAGAACGGCATCCGGCATTTCCGCCTGATGCGCTGGGGCCTGCTGCCGGCCTGGGTCAAGGATCCCGGTAAATTTACCCTGCTGATCAATGCACGCGTCGAAACCGTGCTGGAAAAACCGGCCTTCAAGAACGCCATGAAGCGGCGGCGCTGCCTGATCCCGGCGGACGGCTATTATGAATGGCAGGTTTCGGAAAAGCGCAAGCGGCCTCATTTCGTCCATCGCCGCGACGGACAGCCGATTGGCCTCGCCGGGTTGGCGGAAACCTGGATCGGCCCCAACGGCGAGGAACTCGATACCGTGGCCATCCTCACCGCACCGGCCAGCGCAGATCTCGCGGTATTGCATCACCGGGTGCCGGTGACCATCGAGCCCGATGATTTCGAGCGCTGGCTGGATTGCGGCGATGACGATGCTGAAAAGGTGATGGCGCTGCTGGTCGCGCCCGGCGAAGGCCGTTTCGTCTGGCACGAGATCTCGACCAGGGTCAATCGCGCCGCCAATGACGACGCGCAACTGATCCTCCCCATTACGGCGGAAGAGATGGCAGCGGAGGAGCCGAGGCCGGCGAAAAAGGCTGCCTTGCGCAAACCTGCGCCGGCGGCGTCTGAAGATGATGGGCAGGGGTCGTTGTTTTGAAAATCCTATCGCTCGTCATGCCCGGCCTTGTGCCGGGCATCCACGTTTTCTTCCTTGAATGTTTGTGAAGACGCGGATGGCCGGGACGAGCCCGGCCATGACGAGTTTACAAAATTGTGTGCTTCACCGAAAAATATTCAGCGCCGCGTATTGCAGCAGCATGATGGTCTTGGCATCGACGATGCGGCCGTCGCCGATCATGGCCAGCGCAGAATCGATCGGCAATTCCAGCACCTCGATGTCCTCGCCCTCCGAGGCGATGCCGCCGCCGCTTCCGACCCTCATACCCGCCTCGTATTCCGCGACAAAGAAATGCAGTTTCTCGGTGATCGCGCCGGGGCTCATGAAGGCTTCGAATACCTTTTGCACCTTGCCGAGCCGGTAGCCGGTTTCTTCCTCGGCCTCGGCGAGAATTCGCACTTCCGGAGATTCGTTGTCCAATAGTCCCGCCGCGGCCTCGATCAAGAGATCGTCATAGCCGTTGACGAAAGCCGGATAGCGAAACTGCCGCACCAGCACCACGCTGCGCTGCGCCAGGTTGTAGGGCAACAGTGCCGCGCCGTTGCCGCGGTCGTAGGTCTCGCGGGCTTGCGTTTGCCATTCGCCGCTGTTGCGCCGCCACTCGAAGGTGGTGGTCTTCAGGATGTAATGATTGTCGGAGAGCATCCGGACATCATTCACGCGGACGCGGTCGGAAACGGTCATGTGATTCCCATTGATTTTTGATTACGGCGTCGGCTCGCGGCCGTCGAGCCACTTGGCGTAGATGATGCGTTCCTGCTCGAGATAACCGAGCGATTGATAGAATGCCTGAACCTGACTGTTGTCGGGCCGCACCATCAGCTGCAGCTTTTCAATGCCGCGCCCGCGCAGCCAGCCTTCGGCGGCATCCATGATGAGGCGGCCATATCCCTTGTGGCGACAATCGGGGTCGACCGCGACGTAATAGACCCAGCCGCGATGACCGTCATGTCCGACCAGCACCGAGGCAACGATGCCGCCGCCGTCACGCCCGGCCAGCACCGCCGCGTTCGCCCCGTTGCGGGCGAGCGCGATATCGGCGGCGGGATCGTTCCACGGCCGCGTCAGACCGCAGCGCTGCCACAGCGCGATTACATCGGCGATATCTGCATCCGCGATCTCCGCGATCGCGAGCGGGGCAGGGGCTGTCGAAGACACGCTTACAGCACCTTGCCGGGGTTCATGATGCCCGATGGGTCGAGCATGGCCTTGATGCCGCGCATCAGCCCGATCGCGACCTTGTCCTTGACGTCGGGGAGTTCGTCGCGCTTGAGCACGCCGATGCCGTGCTCGGCCGAGATCGACCCACCCATCCGCATCACGATCGCGAACACCACCGCATTGACCTCGTGCCAACGCGCGAGAAAATCCGCAGGCTCGGCGCCAACGGGCTGGCTGACATTGTAATGGATATTGCCGTCGCCGAGATGGCCGAACGGCACCGGGCGTGAGCCCGGAATCAATTTGACCACGGCGGCGTTGGCCTCTTCGATGAAATCGGGCACCGCGGCAACCGGCACCGAAATATCGTGCTTGATCGAGCCGCCCTCCGGCTTTTGCGCGGCGGACATCTCGTCGCGCAGCTTCCAGAATGCAGCTCGCTGGCTGAGGTTCGCCGCGATCACCGCGTCATCGATAATGCCCTCGTCGAGTCCCTTGGCCAGGATCGATTCCAGCGCGGCGCGGGCGTCGTCGCGCGAGGACGACAGCTCCATCAGCACGTACCAGGGATGCTTGGCTTCGAGGGGATCGCGGATGTCGATGCCGTGACGCACGCTGAAATCGACCGCGATGTCGGAAAGCAGCTCAAAGCTGGTGAGGCTGCCGGCGGCCTCGTTCTGCGATATCGACAATAGCCTCAGCGCCTGCGCCGGCGATGTCAGGCCGACAAAGGCGGTTTCCACCGCGCGCGGCCTTGGAAACAGTTTTAGGGTCGCCGCGGTGATGATGCCGAGCGTGCCCTCGGCGCCGATGAAGAGGTTGCGCAGATCGTAACCGGTATTGTCCTTTTTCAGTTTTGACAGCCCATTCAGGATGCGCCCGTCGGCCAGCACCACTTCGAGGCCAAGCGCCATCTCGCGCGCCACCCCATAGGCCAGCGCCGTGGTGCCGCCGGCATTGGTGGAGAGATTGCCGCCGATGGTGCAGCTTCCCTCCGCGCCCAGCGACAGCGGAAACAGCCGGTCGACCTCGGAGGCGCGCTGCTGCGCGACCTGCAGCACCACGCCGGCCTCGCAGGTCATGGTGTTGGAGGCGGTGTCGATGTCGCGGATCTCATTCATCCGCAGCATCGAGACCACCACCTCGCCGTTATGCGGGGTCTGGCCGCCGACGAGGCCAGTGTTGCCGCCCTGCGGCACCAGCGCGATCCGATATTCGGTGGCAAGCTTGCAGATGGCGGAGACTTCGGCGGTCGAGCCCGGCCGCAACACCAGCGGCGATCGACCGTGAAACAGGTCGCGCTCTTCGGTGAGGTAGGGCGCGATGTCGGCCGCATCGGTGACCGCGTATTTGTCGCCGACAATTTTGCGGAAACGCGCGATCAGTTCGGGCGAGAGCGGGGGGCTTGCGGGCTGGAGGATATTCATCATCGTCTTTTGATGGTCTCTTACACGTTTACTACTTGCACGTTTACTCAATCCCGTCCCATCGCGGCGCGGCGCAGCCGGTCGTTGATCGCCTCACCGAGTCCGTGATGCGGCACCGGCATCACCGCGATAGTATGCGCCCCCCTGGTGTCGAGCGCGCGAAGATAGCCGAAAAGATTGGCGGCAGCCTCGTCGAGATCGCCGCGCGCGGACAGATTCATCACGGAAGTCGCCGCGTCAACACCCGATACCGCAACCGGGCCAAACGCCAGCAGCGCCTCGCCGGGCTCGACGTTACAGGCATTGAGCCGCACCAGCGTACGCGGCGCGTAATGCGATGCCAGCATGCCCGGCGCCAGAGGCCGGCCGCTATCGCTGTCGGCGTCGCCGGGCGGCTGCACCAGCTTACGGCCCAGCAGGCGTTCGATGTCGCCGCGCGGCAGGCCGCCGGGGCGCAGCAGGACGGCTTCGTCAAAGCATCCGACAATGGTGGATTCGACGCCGACCGCGACCGGCCCGCCATCGACGATCAGATCGATCCGCCCCGCAAGGTCGCTCTGCACGTGCGCCGCCGTGGTCGGCGAAACGTGGCCCGACAGATTGGCCGATGGCGCCACCACCGGTCCGCCGAACGCGCGCAGGATGTCGCGCGCTACCCGGTGCGCCGGCACCCGGATCGCGATGGTATCGAGGCCGGCGGTGGCGAACTCGGCCACGGCACAGTCGCTTGTCTTCGGCAGCACCAGCGTCAGCGGCCCCGGCCAGAACGCTTCTGCCAGCTTGATCGCAGTGGTGTCGAAGCGGGCAATCCGCTTGGCCGCCTCCAGATCCCTGACCGTGGCGATCAGCGGATTGAACGCGGGCCGGCCCTTGGCCTGGTAGAGCCGGGCGATGGCTTTGGGGTTGGTGGCATCGGCGCCGAGGCCATAAACGGTCTCGGTCGGGAACGCGACCAGCCCACCGTTCGCCAGCGAACGCGCCGCCAGGGCCACCGCGGCCTCGTTAGCTGCCAGAATCTGCGTTGTCAGGCTCACATTCACTGGGTTTGGCGTCCTCAATTCGGCTTCTTGCGATATGCGAAACCCAAGGCTATAAGCCGCGTTCTTGTCGGAGTGTGGCTCAGCCCGGTAGAGCACTGCGTTCGGGACGCAGGGGTCGCAGGTTCAAATCCTGCCACTCCGACCAACATATCAGATACTTAGCAGATTGCATCTTCCCGGCCCCGGCCCCGGCATTTGGCGCCATGTTTCCGCCCCACGTTTTGCATGCAGGGTCCGCCGGTTCAATGGCATAATGTTCCGGGCAGAGCAGCAAGGCGGCCGTTCGAGGCCCGTTTTCCGATAGCGGCAGTTTGTCCCCGGATCCCGCGGCTGCGGCGACAGCCCGCCGCCCCCAGCGGTCGACAGAGCGGCCCGGCTGCGTCACCACGTTGGGCAGTAAGCATCGCGGTTGGAAATTGCAGCTGCCCATGCCGGGTAGGGTGCTCCCAGCGGGGGATGATGGCGCCAGTGCAGCTCATTCGGCGGACGGGATTGCAAGCGCAGTTGCCTCGACAAAGCGGCCGTGCGGCATCGTTGGCGCCGAAGATGCGCAATTAAATGCACTGGTACCGCAATTCCTGTCCGTCATTCCGGCGGGCTGGTCGAGCGCGGCAAGGACGCGCTTGGCCGGGCTGGCTGGCGTTTCCATGCCTGCCA